>Ga0208980_10000001_pt1 | contig 194540 bp, 183 predicted proteins | sample WetSurMetagenome_3_FD_187993 | JGI IMG/M metagenome (GOLD analysis project Ga0208980, IMG submission 187993) | Wetland microbial communities from Twitchell Island in the Sacramento Delta, sample from surface sediment Aug2011 Site A1 Bulk (version 2) | ecosystem: Environmental > Aquatic >...
CCCGCTAGTCGGTTAAGGCAAGCAATTTGAACCTCACTCCCCTCAGACCGGATTGAATATATTTCTATTGGTTCACGTCACCCGATTCAACAGGTCCTTACATATCAGGAGGTTGTTATGAGCGAAAAAGATCATCCAAACGACTATCTGGAGATGACGAAATTCAGAAATCTAAGCCCATCGGGACAACAACAGGGACTCACGCAACCCCCATTGGAGCTTCCCTGTGATCTACGCTTCCCCCGCTTGTCACTTCCTGCATCATCCGAGATCGATCTTGAGGATATCAGTTTGAGATTAGCCGTGGAAAAACGGATTACCCGGCGAGATTATGCAAAAAAATCATTATCTCTCAAGGAATTGGCCTATCTGCTCTGGATATCTCAAGGCGTCAAGTTGGTCAAGGAGGGAAAGCTGACCAATCGAAATGTTCCTTCTGCCGGCGCACGCCATGCATTTGAGACCTACCTGGCAATCAATACGGTGGAAGGCCTTCAGCCAGGCTTGTATCGATACCTGGCGCTGACCCACGAACTGGTTGCGTTGCACCATGAACCAGATTTTATCAACCGCCTTAAAGTGGCTTGCCGCAATCAGGAGCATGTCTTGAGTGCTGCTGTAACTTTCATTTGGGTGAGCGTCCTCGATCGTATGAGCTGGCGTTACAGCGAGCGCAGTTATCGCTACCTCTTCCTGGACGCCGGGCATGTCTGTCAAAACCTGTATCTGGCTGCAGAGCAGTTGCACTGTGGAGTGTGCGCCATTGCAGCCTTTGACGATGATGAAGTCAATAATCTGCTAGGCCTTGACGGTCATAGGATGTTTGCGACGTACCTGGCCTCGCTTGGTAAACAAACCGGTTGATTTTTTGACTCACAAAATAATCCTTTTATTTTCTGCCGATTATGAATGGAAAGCCTGGTGTAATCTCCATCAGGAATCCACAGTGTCTGACACCCCATTTGGTGGCGTCTTTGAGCATGCTGTGGATCATCAACCCGTTTTATCGATGCGGGGCGGCTGGGGAAAGGTATCAGCAGCCGCATCCACCCAGTGGGCGATCGATCATTATCATCCGGATCTGATCATTAACCTTGGCACCTGTGGTGGGTTGGTGGGAAGGATCGATCGCAACGAGATTGTATTGGTTGAAAGAACCTGGCAATATGACATTCAGGAACAAATGACCAATCCCGAGGAGGCCAGCCGGTATTATTCCAATGAGCTGGACTTGTCTTGGTTGAACGGCCACCAGCTTCCCAATGGGGTCATCCGGGCAACCATGTTCTCAGCAGACCGTGACGTTCTTGCGTCTGACGTGACTCAATTAATCGATAAGTTTGCAGCTCGAGTGGCAGATTGGGAGTCTGGGGCCATCGCCTGGGTGGCTGGTCGCAACCACACCCCTTTGCTCATCATTCGTGGGGTTAGTGATTTGGTTAGTCCGATGGGAGGGGAATCCTACGATAACGTAGCTCTATTTCAAAAAAACTCCCGCAAGATCATGAAGATTCTTGCGAGGCAATTGCCATGGTGGCTGAGTACATTCGTTGAGAGTCGCCAGATCACTTCCCAAGTTTAAGGCGTTCTTCGACCACGATGCTTTCATCCAGCTTCCGAAACAAGGGGAGCGGCTCACGCATGTGCTGGCCTGCGGGTAATTGGCTGGCTTCCCATTTTCCGGATGCAGTTTCAGGATGATAACGGAGGATTGTATGCGCTCCAAGATCATCCTCAATGGTTTCAACCGATTGTGTGCCGAATAATGTTCCCTCATACCCAAGGTATTGATGCAAATTTTCGCATGTATGTGGCAGGAATGGCGCCAGCAAGATTTTCAATGAATCTATAGCTCGTAAGGCTGTATAAACCGATTTAGCTGCGCTCTCCTTACTGGTTTTAATCTCAAACCAGGGGGCATTCACATCCAGATATTGATTTACCCTTGTCGCCAAAGACATGGCGGCATTCAACGCAGCCCTCAGGTGGACTGCATTAACATCTGCGCTGATCGACTTGAACCCTTCCTCCACAGTCTTCAACAAATCCCGGTCCTCCATGCGTAGTTCTCCCGGTTCGGGGATGACACCTTCCCAGTGTTTATATGTAAAAGCCAGGACACGGTTGACCAAGTTTCCCCAGGTTGCAACCAATTCATCGTTATTACGGTGGTAGAACTCGTTCCAGTCCCACTCTGTATCCTTCGTTTCTGGCATGGCCATGGTCAGATAATATCTCAAAGGATCCGGATCATACCGTTCTAAAAAATCAAGCCCCCACACTGCCCAATTGCGACTACCTGAAATACGTTGACCTTCCAGATTCAAAAATTCATTTGCAGGGACATCATATGGCAGTACCAGGGGACGCGGTTCATCAGAACCCAATAATGCGTCTAATGTTGATCCAACTCCAAGCAATTCGGCGGGCCATATTACAGCATGGAAAGGAATATTATCCTTTCCAATGAAATAATAAGTGCGCGAGCCATCCTGCTGCCACCATCTTTTCCAGGCATCTGGCTGGCCAACGATCTCAGACCACTCGATACTTGAAGAGAGATAACCGATTACAGCCTCAAACCAAACATACAGGCGCTTTCCATCCCACCCTTCGACTGGTACAGGGATACCCCAATCCAGATCGCGGGTGATCGCCCGGCCACGAAGGTCCTCTGCGACGATCTGTCCCAGCGATTGGCGCATTACGTTTGGCCGCCAATAATCCTCGCGGGTTTTTAGAAATTTTACAATCCCGGGCTGCAACTTGCCCAAATCAAGATAAAAATGCTCGGTTTCGCGCAATTCAGGTGTCGAACCGTCAATCTTTGAACGGGGATCGATCAACTTGGCTGCATCCAATAAGCTGCCGCATTTATCACACTGATCGCTACGGGCATTGCTGAATCCACAGATGTAACAGGTGCCTTCTACATAACGGTCAGGCAGGAAGCGCTTCTGAACCGGGGAGTACCATTGCAATTGACTGTCGGTATATAGATACCCGTTTTCCTTTAATGCCAGGAACAACTTCTGGGCGACCGAAAAATGATTGGTGGTGTGTGTTGATGTAAAAATATCGTAGGTCAGGCCCAGCTTCAGGAACAGTCTCAGGAAGGTTTCATGGTAACGCTGATAGACTTCCACAGCGCCAACGCCTTCATCATCCGCCCTCACAGTGATGGGTGTTCCATGTGAATCCGTACCGGAGACCATCAATACCTGTTGACCCTTCAATCGCTGGAAACGCGCAAATATATCCGCCGGAAGATAAGAACCGGTCAGGTTTCCAACATGGATTTCAGCATTGGCATACGGCCAGGCGACCGCAACCAGGATGGAATCAGGCATATGTTCCTCTAATATTTCGACGTATGAGGTTTAATTAAAAGAATTCTATCATGAAACCCCTTTGGCTCTGGAGAGCCAGAGACGTTTATAAATAATCTTTGAGCTGGCGGGCGCGCCATGGATGCCGTAATCGGCTGAGCGCTTTACCTTCGATCTGACGGATGCGTTCACGTGTTAGACCGAATTTAACTCCCACCTCCTCCAGCGTATAAGCATGGCCATTTTCCAAACCAAAGCGCATTTTTAAAACCCGCGCTTCGCGTGGCAGCAAGGAATCCAACACCTCTTCGAGCTTTTCTTTCAACATATTGTTGTAAGCGCTTTGGATGGGCGATGGTGTAATGGTGTCCTCCACGAATGTACCAAGTTCAGATTCCTCCTCATCGCCTACCGGGCTTTCGAGGGATAGCGGTAACCAGGACACACGTTGCATCCATTGAATTTTTTCCCTTGAACACCCAAGGTTTTGTGCTAACTCATCGACAGTGGGAAGCCTGCCGAGACTTTGCTCAAGTTCATAGCTAATCTTATAAAGCTGCCGCAAGCGATCAATCATGTGCACAGGTATCCGGATGGTCCTGCCTTGATCGGCTATTGCCCGCGTGATGGTTTGGCGGATCCACCAGGTGGCGTAGGTGGAGAATCGGAATCCGCGTTTGTGGTCATATTTCTCCACAGCTTTCATCAAACCCAGATTTCCTTCTTGGATTAAATCGAGAAAAGCCACACCGCGACTGGTATATTTCTTTGCAATGCTGACGACCAGTCGCGTATTCGCCTTGATCAGGTGTTCCCTTGCCGTTAGTCCGGATTCAACTCTTTGTTGAATAATGTTCCGCTGCCTAGCGGTCAGAGAGGTTTTAGAACTGCTCAATTCGATCTGCGCCGTCCTACCTGCCAGAATACGCTCAGCCAGTTCTAATTCCTCAGATACACCCAGCAAGGGCACCCGCGACATTTCTTTCAGGTATAAGCCAACCGTATCATCAATGTTCATTTCCGAAAATTCTAACTGCTCCTTAATAGCTTCTATATCATCAGGCTCATAATCAAGATCCACCTCATCCCGGGTAAGGACGTCAGCATTAAGCTGATGAAATAATTGAACGGTGGTCGTTATCCAACTCTGATCCCCCTCGAGTAATATGTCCCCATGATCGTCAGCAATATACTCCCCCTGGCTGTCCACCTTTTCCATCAATAATTCCGTAACCCCTTCACCCCAATCTACTTGTTTATCATATAACATACGCACTCTCCCTGATCAAACCAATGCGAAAGGACTAAGTACGATAAATCACTGGCAAGCGGCCCCACCCGCTGTCTAGTTATGGATGCAAAGCCCCAAATTCTGATTTGCACCACAAATCGTGCATAGCCCACGACAATCCTCTTTACATAGAGGGCTGATGGGTATTTCGATCAACAAATATTCGTGTAACAAGGGTTGGAGGTCAATATATCCGTCGTCTGGGAGAATCAAACTCGAATCTGTGGCGGTTCTATTACTGAAAGCGTATAATTCATCGAAACTGGCATGTAATGGTTGTTGGAATCTGTCAAGGCAACGAACACATTCGAGATCCATATACGTATTTACGTCTGCAGTCACCAGCAATCCCTGTGGAGTTCGATTGATCCTTGACTTTCCCTTAAAATCATGCAACACCAGGTCTGGAAGCAAATCGATTTTCTGGAAAACAAAGTTGAACTCCCGGCTGGTGCCAATTGCCTGGTTTAGTAAAAAACCGATATTAATACGTAATTCGTTATTCTGATTTGTCACAACATGCTTGGAGTAAGTTGGGATAGATTAACGTAACAATTATAGCACGCGTAAAAATGAAAGTCAACTTTTTATGAAATTACTACAACAATATTTTGGGTTTTAACCCGGACAATAATGAACCAATCGACCTTACGTTTATTATTAGGCACGAACAATCCTGGCAAAGTCGAAGAGATGTCAGCATTGTTCATCGGACTTCCAATTGAATTACTGACCCCTTCAAGCTTATCTCTTGATCTTCAAATAGAGGAAACCGGGGGAAGTTACCAGGAGAATGCTGACCTTAAAGCCATACAATGGTCTAACAGTAGTGGCTTGGCCTGCTTGGCCGATGACTCGGGGCTCGAGGTCGACGCTCTGGATGGTGCTCCTGGGCTTTATTCTCATCGATTCACCGGTAATGCTAATGCGAATGACTCTGATCGCCGAAAATACCTTCTTCAGAGTCTGGAGGATCTGCCCCAACCATGGACTGCCCGTTTCCGATGCGCCGTTACCATTGCTATCCCCGGACAGGACCTCATACAGACTACGGGTTCATGCGAAGGGCAGATTATTATAAAAGAACGTGGGATCAACGGCTTCGGATACGACCCGATCTTCCTGGTTAAAGGGACAGACAAGACCATGGCAGAATTGGACATTGAGCAAAAGAATCTTATCAGCCACCGGGCTCGGGCAATCCAACCAGCCAGGGCGATTCTGCTCGAAAGAATGAATTTGGATCGATGATCGTCGGACTGATGGCAATCGGGTAAAATACTTTGATTAATGGATGAGAATTATCTAATCCTGGAAGCAAAAAAAGGAGATCTGGATGCCTTCAACCACCTGGTTCTAACCTACCAGTCGAGGGTCTACAATCTTGCCTATCGAATCCTGGGGGATGAAGCGGCTGCAGAGGATACTACCCAAACTACATTTCTGATGGCATTCCAGAAATTTTCTGGTTTCCGTGGTGGCTCATTCCTGGCTTGGATCCTGCGTATCGCTACCAATCAATGTTACGACTCGCTACGATATGCCAAACGCCATCCCACCACTCCGCTTGAACCGAGTGACAACGAGGATGATGTCCCAGAAACACCTTCCTGGATGACTGATCATTCCAACCAACCGGAGGCGATGTTCGACCAATCCGAGTTGGATCATGCGATTCAACATTGCTTGAACGCATTACCAATTGAATATCGGACCGTAGCAGTCCTGGTGGACGTACAGGGGATGGATTATGAGGCAGCGGCAACGGTTATTAAAACACCCCTGGGAACGATCAAATCTCGACTAGCCCGCGCTCGTTCACGCTTGAGGGAGTGTCTTTCAGGAGTATGGGAACTGTTACCTAACTCCGTACGTCTAAATATTGAAGGCAATCAATGACCGCGTATTGTTCTGATAAAGACTGGCTACTATTATCCCGATATCTGGTAGGCGTATTATCACCTCACCAAGCTGCAGCACTGGAATCGCGTCTAACTTCAGAAGCAGGTTTACGCGAGGCTTTGGAACACCTTACGAGGACCCGCTCGCTATTAACTGCATGTCCTGAAAAGAAGGTCCCTCGCAACTTCACAATCAAGGCCGGTCAGACTGCCAGGAACAAAGCACCAAGGCTATTTCCGGTATTAAGACTTGCTACAGTCGTATCCAGTCTTCTTTTTGCCGCTGTGGTTGGCATGAGATTGCTGCCCATGAACATGGTCGGTGAATCAAGACAGATGGCGGATATAACCACCATGTCTCAGGAGTTCCCAGTTGCAGAGAATGCCGCGCCACCAGTCGCGCCTAAAGCTTCCCTCCCGGAGGATGAAACAGCTACAACAACTCCGGATGCAAGAACAGCCTCTGGCGCTGGCGTACTAACTGGGCTTTCTCCCTCGCAGGATATCCCTGAAGAAGCAACCATCTTTGAGGCAGATAATATAACCAAAAGGGAAACAATATCTTGGGGTAAAATCGCCTGGTCCCTTGGAATCATTAGCCTGATCCTTGCATTTATTGCTGTTTATTTCTATCTCCTGGAGCGAGTGTGAAACGTTCTGAAGTGCGGTTTTGTATCCGTTGTGGCTCACAACTTGAACAACGCAAGGTGTTTGGATCCCGCCGGCCGATCTGCCCTTCTTGTGGATGGATATTCTTTGAAGATCCTAAAGTCGCTGTTGGCGTTTTGGTTGAGCAGGATGAAAAGGTTTTACTGGTCAGGCGGCTCAACGAACCGAAACCCGGATCCTGGAGTATCCCGGCGGGATTCATGGATGCTCATGAAGATCCCTGTCATGCGGCCGAGCGCGAGTGTCTTGAGGAGACCGGTTTAATCGTGCGGGCCGGTAAGATCGCAGCAGTCATTGGCGGTCGAGAGCATTCAAAAGGCGCAGATATCGTTATCGCTTATCATGCAGATATCATCGGCGGTGAATTAAAAGCCGGAGACGATGCTTCAGAAGTCGGTTTTTTCTCGCGTAATGCACTCCCCCCCTTGGCATTTCGTGCAACCCGAGTCGTGATCGGACTCGAATGGCCTTTTTATTAATATCCTCGGACCATCAAAGAGCACCATGAGTAAAGACTAAATTTATTTCGTACACATGGGCACCCATCTCCATCTCATCGACCATTACCTTCATGTGAAGAGCCCCATTCATAACTTGGATGGCCGTCTGAAACTCATCTTCACACTGGCTTTTATCTTATGCACATCTTTATTACCGGTTGGCAGCTGGTCGGCATACATTTTTATGTTCTGCATCCTGCTGGCCATATTGATCGTAGCTGATATTGATTATAAATATCTCCTTACAAGGTCTGTCTTATTTCTGCCGTTCTTGATGGCCGCTTTACCTGTTATCTTTAATGAAACCGGGATTACCCTGGCATCATTTTCCATCGGTGAAATCGAAGTGGACATATCGCGCGAAGGGGTGTTGCAATTCATTTGTTTAGGTATGAAATCCTGGTTATCCATCATAGCTGCCATACTGCTTGCATCAACCACCAGCTTTACCGAACTTCAACAAGCCATGCGTTCAATCAGGGTTCCGCAACTGTTGGTTGCGGTATTTGGTTTGATGTGGCGCTATTTACATCTCATGGTTGAGGAAGTCGATCGTCTGACACGCGCCCGGTCATCTCGCAGCGGTACTGATCCCACCTCTCGATACCGCGCAGGCGGTTCCCTGAGCTGGCGTGCCGGAGTGACCGGTGCTATGGCGGGAAACCTATTCATCCGATCTCTCGAACGAAGTGAGCGGGTTTATCAAGCCATGCTGGCGCGTGGTTATGATGGGGAGACAAGAACGATGGAGAACTCATCCCCCACCCGTAAGGAAATTTTTCGATTGGTTTTGGCCATCTTTGGCTTATTTGTTTTAGCATTTCTTTTCGTCATACTGTCAGACTAATATGAAAGCTGCTATTATCATCAAGGATCTCAGTTACAGTTATCCGGATGGCCATCAGGCATTATCAAATATTAACCTGAATATAAATCCTGGTGAAAGGGTGGCCGTGATCGGGCCTAATGGTGCCGGGAAATCCACCCTTCTTCTTCATCTGAATGGCATACTCAAGGGGACTGGAGAAATCCTAATCATGGGCAAGAGCCAATCTGCCGGGAATCTTCCAGTTATCAGATCACTTGTTGGACTCGTGTTCCAAAATCCGGACGACCAGCTTTTTTCGCCCACCGTTTTCGAAGATGTGGCGTATGGGCCTATCTATCAGGGGCTGGAGAACACAGAAATCAATGAGAGGGTGGAAAAGGCACTCAGCGATGTTCATATGGATGCATTTCGAGAACGGGCCTCTCATCACCTCAGTCTCGGAGAAAAGAAACGCATTGCCCTGGCCACAGTGCTTTCTATGAATCCTTATATTCTGGTTTTGGATGAGCCAACCTCAGGGCTGGATCCCCGTGCACGCCGAGACTTGATCAATCTGTTAAAAGGATTCGATCAAACATTGTTTATTGCGACCCATGACCTCTTACTAGTTAAGGACTTATTACCTCGTACGGTAATCCTTGATGCCGGGCGTATCGTGTTTAACGGTGATACAAAAAATGCTTTGCACGACAAGACATTATTAACTGCTCACGGACTTGAACTCCCCAAATAAATGATAAACCTCCCCATATACTTTGGAGAGGTTCTTATTGAACGTTCCAACAAATATTTCGCGTTATAGACCCGCAGCCTTGTGCAGGGCCTCTGCACGATCGGTGCGCTCCCAGGTTAGATCCAGATCATCCCGTCCGAAATGCCCATATGCTGCCACCTTTTGATAGACTGGCTTGCGCAACTGCAGGTCGCGAATGATCGCACCCGGACGTAAGTCGAAATATTCGCTGACCAACGAAGCGATCTTCTCATCGGCAATCTTACCCGTTCCAAACGTTTCCACATTAATCGATAACGGGTGAGCCACACCAATCGCATAAGCCACCTGGATCTCGCAACGCTCGGCCAGTCCGGCGGCTACAATATTCTTTGCCACCCAACGTGCGGCATAAGCCCCCGAGCGATCCACCTTGGTCGGGTCCTTACCACTGAATGCTCCGCCACCATGCCGGCCCATACCCCCATACGTATCTACAATAATTTTACGACCTGTCAACCCGGCATCTCCCATCGGGCCGCCGATTACGAACCGCCCAGTAGGATTCACGAACACTTTCAGCTTGTTATCCCGCAGTTCCTGCGGGATCGTTGGCATAATGATGTGTTCAATAACGGATTCGCTAATCTCAGAATGGCTGACATCCGGTGAATGCTGTGTGGAGATCAACACGGTATCCACCCGAGCAGGTTTCCCATGCTGATACTCGACTGTGACCTGGCTTTTGCCATCCGGTCTTAACCAGGAAAGCTCACCGGCCTTACGGGCGCTGGCAAGCTTACGGGTCAGATTATGTGCCAGATAGATCGGCAATGGCATCAATGTTTTTGTTTCAGAGCAGGCATAACCAAACATCATGCCCTGATCACCGGCTCCTATATCATTAATCTCGTTTTCCGTTAATTCGGAATCCATGGCATGGTTAACACCACGAGCAATATCACCGGATTGCTTGGCAATGGCAACCTGAACACCACAAGTGTTCCCATCAAAACCCTTATCACTTGAGTCATAGCCAATCTCATTGATAACACGGCGTGCCAAATCGTCAAAATTCAGGTGGGCATTCGTCGTGATCTCACCAAGAAGGATCACAAATCCAGTTTTTGCAGCCGTCTCACAGGCAACTCGGGAATAGGGATCCTGTTCAAGACAGCTATCCAATACGGCATCACTGATCTGATCACAGAGTTTATCCGGATGCCCTTCTGTGACGGACTCCGAAGTGAATAGGTATTTAGCAGAATCCATAAATGTATCGTTCATCAGAAATAATCCTCCAAAATAAATTGCCCCACGGTCAAGAGGGGCAATCGCATACTATTGGCTGCCCTCTCATCTTCCAGAACTACCATCTGACGGAGTTGGCACCATGAATGCTGTCACCAGCTGTCTGGTTGCCGAGGTTTCAAAGGGCCGTTCCCTCCACCTCTCTGGATAAGAGTGCCGTATTGGGCTGTTAAATTGTGGCGGTATTATAACATGCTTTTCATTACTGCTTATCCGTCCACATTAGTCGAATTCTATAAAATAGGGTGCTTCCCTTTAAAACGTGCAATTTGTCAGTCTAAACTAGTTATGGTATAAAGCATATATCCCTGGCATGTGATAGATACAGGTGAACCTATGCATAGAAAAAAGACTGCTCAATCTGTGATTTCGGATTATCGCAAACGCCAGCAACTCGGTCCGTTTTTGATCGGTGGCTTGGCAGTGATGCTGGTGGTCATTGGACTATTTCTTTTGGTCATCTGGTTAACCGGTGATGGAAAGCCGACCATCGTCCTCTTTAAATCAAAAACCCCCACCCCGACGATGACTGCTACGGTAACCCCAACCCAACCGACGCCAACCCCTTCCAACACAGCTACCATTACTGAGACACCGCAACCATCCATCACCTCAACCGCATCAGGACCATTTGAGTATATCGTTCAAGAGGGTGAGTATTGCTCAATGATTGCAGATAAGTTCGGCATCGAGATTGACGTGCTCATTGCAATCAATAATTTATCGTCAGAGTGCTTTATCGTTCCGGGTCAAACCATCATGGTTCCAGATCCAAATACAAAATTGCCAACGGCTACCCCGGTTCCATCCGATCTACCCCCCGGTACGCGCATCAATTATACGGTGGTAACAGGCGATTTTCTTGGATCGATCGCTGCCAAGTTCCGCTCGACCGAGGAAGCCATCATTAAAGCCAACAAACTGGAATCCCCGTATACGATCTACCCCGGACAGATATTAATCATCCCGGTGAATATCATAACCATGACTCCCACCAAACCACCTACGCGCACCTTCACTCCAGGAATTGGGGCACCTACACAAACCATTACACCAAGCCCTACCAAATAAGATTATCAAACAAGCTCAGCTAATCGGCCGAGCTTGTTTTTTATTTTTCCCCTTCCAATACGTGGGATATCTCGCGACACACCATTTTATCATCTTCCAGTTTCTGTATAACCAATAATTCCCGCATTATACTTCTATCTGGAATTTGCCCGATGGCCCAGGCTGCCGCGGCACGAATTAAGGGTTCCTCTTCTTTGCGTAATATATCCAACAATATTTCCTTGGATCTTGAAGTGGGGTGATTCCCAATAACCAAAGCGATATTACGCAGGTAACCACTGCGTTTTGCCCGCAATACAGGCGAATTTTGAAATGTCTGCTTGAATTCACCCTCGGTCAGTTGAATCTCCTTTACCAAATCAAGCGCCCTGATATGCTTTGTGGGAAAGAACCTGGGGTCTACCTCCGAATTATCCACTCTTCGATTCCATGGGCACACCACCTGGCAAATGTCACAACCAAAGATACAATCACTCAGGGATGACCGCAATTCTCGAGGGATCTCCCCACGATTCTCGATCGTCAGATAGGACAGGCATCTTTCAGCAGCAATGGTGCGGTTCGATAGAATGCACTGTGTTGGGCAGGCATCTATACAACGATGACAATTTCCACAACGATCATCTAAAGTGACCCCTTGTGGCACAAGTGGCAGATCGGTTAATAGTTCAGCCAAAAAAGTGAATGAGCCGTATTGCGGTGAGATCAGACAGGAATTTCGCCCGATCCACCCCAAACCAGCATTAAAAGCCAATTCCCGTTCAAGCAATGGGCCACTATCCGTAAAGCCGCAATACGATACCGGGGTATCAACAATTGATGTCAGCTCAGCCGCGATTCCCTCAAGTTTTTCATTTAAAACTGTGTGGTAATCCTCACCCCTGGCGTATGCCGCCACCTTTCCAAAGCAGGAAGCTGTGGTGGGCTCTTCTGAAACAAGGGGGGTAGAATAACGCGCCATCAAGACAATGATGCTTTGGCATTCTGGTAGTAATAAACGTGGGTTTTCCCTTGCAGCGATTGCATCTTCCCGCTTCAGGTAAGTCATACCTTCCGCATGGCCACCGGATAACCATGACAGATAAGTGCCAAAATGGTCAGGTCTTTGCAGAAGGGTTATACCCACGTCAACAAACCCAAACTGGTGGGCAATGCTCTTGACAACCAGGCTAAGGTTAGGATATTCCATTTGGTCTCTATTACAATAAAAAGCGGGTTTCCTCGCCAAGACGAAAAAACCCGCTCGAGCTCGTTATCCTCACGGCATTAGGGTGTGGGAGCCACGGTCAGTGTTACAGTTGCAGTCGCGGCCGTTGAACCAGTTACCACGACGATCTGAATATAGAATGGGTAGAAACATTGGTTGGAAGCATTATATAGACACCAATTACTTGTTTTTGCTCCAAGTGTCGCCGGAGCAACAAAATCAACCCCAAATTCCGCGGACTCATTATATTTAACCGTCTTGGCTAACGCCACGCTGGAGACTGCGCCCATTTGATCACCGCTTAAAAAGCGGATGGAATACTGGTCGTTCCACTCTGTTGGTCCGATATTCTTCAACGTCCATGTAACACGAAAGGTTGTACCAGTTGTAAAATTAGTGTTGTCAGCCACCGACTGCCCGACAAACTCCGCTTTGTCCATCAGTTGCCCGGTTGTGGCGGTAACTTGTGGTGTGGAACTGAATTGAGGAGTGGAAGTGAAATTTATTGTCGGTGAGGGGGTTTCTGTCGCCGAGATCGTCGCTGTGGGAGAAGGTGTAAGCAAAGCAGCATTGGTTAATTCCGCCTGAACGGTATTAGCTGCGGCTGTATAAATAGCGTAAGTGTCCACTGTGGGTGTTGCAGAAGAGCAGGCCGGCAGAATTACCAGTAAAACCATAGGAAACAGCCATATTAATCTTTTGATCATCATTTATACCTCCAGTTCAACAATACAATTCAATTATAGCATTTGATAGCACGTCAAAGGATATATAGTTACCAATCGGAGATTAGCTTGCTGTCAGTACGGCAACAGGATAGGGAAGAACCAGAAACCTCGATTTTCCTGTGTGGCAGTGTTTGAGCGCAAGGAAAATATAAATTGAACGGATTGATCCGCCAAACCTGATAAATCCAAATTAACCGTCTGAAGAATTCCATCGGAAACCTCATGCCATGCTCCAATAACGGTGCGGTTGTTTTCAGTCAGGGCGATAACTTCATAGGTGAGATCACATTGGGGTGCATCATCACCACAACCTGTACCCAGATGCAAATGATCACCAGCTCGTATAACACTGGCTGGAAAGACACCAATCATGACACTACCTTCCCGCTCGGGAAGAAGGATTTCAATGGAGTTTTCATTCTCAGGAATGTGGCCTTCAAACATTGGAAACGAAATAGCCTGGAGACTATAAAGTTCAGCTCCGCTATTCGTTGGACAAGCCACTTTTTGGCCATCCAGTGTCCAGACCGCCTGGCACAGATTATCGACAAATGAGTAGACAGTTCCGACAATTTCAAGATCAACCGTGAGGGTATTCTCGCTCAAGTTGTCCGGCACAAACAGTATCCCGTTAGGGTCTCGCAGCTTCCAATAACCGACCTGACGGCCCTCAGCATATGGTGCTCGTAAATTTAATGTCAATGTCACAATATCACCTGGCGAAATGATAATGCTTCCAGGCGATGTCGATCTAAACCGCAGATGAGTGGATTCACCCATACCATCACCTTGATAGTACACCAGTGAATACTTATTACTCCAATTGCAGGGGCTCGTATTTCGGATAACCCAGACCTTTTCGAACAACACCCCTGCTTGAAAGGTTGAACCGGCTGGAATGGTTTCACTAACCAGTTCCACCTGCCGACAATTAGGAAATTCGGGAAGAACAGGTCCGGCCGATCCTGATGGATTTAATAAACTATTTTGTTGTCCACAAGCAGATGAAAATAAGATTGCAACAAGAGAGAAATAGAGGCTGAATAATCGTTTCATGAGATTAAGAATAACATTATCACACCCTCATGCCCTACCTGCAAGTGCCTTAATAAAGAGGAGCAGATTGAAGTTTTGACCTGTCAGCAAGGTTTGGGCGCGGAAAAGGCCTGCAACAGCTCGAACAACCAGGAACGCCGTTATCAGCATCAAACACAGAGAAAGTGCGAGCTGCCAGGCAGGTACACTCCCGGCTGTCAGCCTCGTGATCATGGAAACTGGAGCGGTGAATGGAAAGAGACTGAGCGCCACTGATAAAGCATTATCCGGTGCCATGGAAAAACTTGGGCTGAGAATCAGCGGGATCAAGAGAGGCATCACAACCAGCATGGTGGCTTGGGAGGCCTCTTTCATCCCGGGAGCCAAGGCTCCTACACCCGCCATCAAACTTCCATAAATGGCATACCCAAGTAAAAAGTAAAGGATAACCCACAGAATCAAAAAGGGCGGGAGAACCAGAGATCCGGAGAGGATGGTATTCTGGTTAAAGATATTCAGGACGATTAATCCGGTGCCAGCCCAGAAAACGGCCTGAAAAAGACCTACAACTCCCAAGGCCAGAATCTTTCCATTCATGATCTCCTGGGGCGAAGCCGAAGCGATCAGTAATTCAATGACCCGGTTTCCTTTCTCCGTTGAAATACTATTGAGTAAAAGACTGGCAGAGGAAATAATGACCACATATAAGATCATGCCGACGAAATAAGGCAGCATATAGGACATTGGGTTGGTCGCATCTCGGGTGACCGATTCTACAAGCGCGACTTCCTCAACCTGTATCGGGTTCCAGAAACGATCAGCCGCTTGCAAATCCTGCCCAAGCAGGTTGTAATCCAACACATCCCGAAACATGGTGGAGTTTTCGAGCCCGGATAACGGATTATAGTCTGCTCTAATATAGTTGATTGTTCCAGATGTGAGATAATTCACTGGGACAAGATAATAAGCGCTGATGTCGCCGTTTTCCAATGCCTGATTCGCACTGTGTATATCCGGAAAGGACTTTAACGCTCCTTCCTCCACTTGCGGTGGAAAGGCCTTGATAAGTCCAGATTGGTCAACGTAACCTTCGTTCTCCTCCCCGGTGTCACCGGTTAACATGCTAAAGGCGGCAAAGGATGAACTATCCTTTTGTGTGGATGAGATAAAAATGACAACGGCCATTATTAATGGGAACATCAAAAGGCTGATGATAAATGAAGGCCTAACGATGGTGCGTATCAGTTCATTCCGGATTATAAAAATAGTTTTACTCATCCTTATCCTACCGCTTTCCCCTTAGCAAACACCTCTTTAAGTGATAGGCGTTTTCCATAATTCAACATGCCCGCTCTGAATGCTTTACCAGCCAACCACAGGGAGAGGCCAGCCAACAGGAAAAGCTCAATGATATTAATGACCAGTTGCCAGGGTGGGATCTGGGTAAAACCCGACCGCATGATCAGCGTAACTGGAGCCGTCAACGGGAAAAAACTCAGGAGTACAGCCAGAGGACCATTCGGGCTGGTCATCAAAACATATGAAAACCAATAAGGCGCCATGAGGGGGAGTGTGAAGTAGCCGGATATCTGCTGGGCTTCACGCATTTCGGTTGTGATGGAACCTATGGCAGCCATAAGAGCAGCTATCGTGATGAATGTTGGAATGACAACCAGAGTTAATAATATAAGATATTCCTTCGATAATCTGATCTGAGCGATCCAATCCACCGAACCCCGCGCCAGAAGATAACCGATAATCAGAAATCCAGACCAAATGATTAATTGAGTGAGTCCGACCGCGATATCCCCCAGAATCTTTCCGATCATCAACTGGTTTGGCGAAACTGATGTCACGATGATCTCAATTGTGCGGTTCTCCTTTTCTTCCACAAGTGCCTGAAGCAGATATCCACCAGCTGTAATGATGATCACCATAATCAGTAATCCCGCTGCGATCGGAACAACCAGGTTGCCCCAAGCTTTTTCTGACATCTCACGTGACTGGTCGAGGTTGGTAATGGTAAACTCATCCCCTTCCATCAACCGGTAGGCAATATCCGCAGGCATGCTCTCGACCATGTTCATACGCAGCAGACGGTCGAATTGATATCCCATATTGGTGTTCCAGGTCTTTATATAAACCAGTTTTCCTTTACTTGTTTCAATAAAATCCAGGGGCAACAGATAGTACGCTTGAATTTCCCTTCTTTTCAATGCATCAGCAGCCGCCTCTTCATTTTGATAATATGACAGGATCAACGCTGGTTCGGGCGAGTATTCTTCCCGCACTGGAAGCTGCTGAATCTTGAGATAACCAGCTTGATCGATAATCCCAACCGGACGTTTATCCTGGGTCATAAAAACACCCAGAATGGCGATCGCCATGACAACGAGAAGCATTAAAGGGATACTTAAGGCTATCAGGAAAAATCGCTTGCGGATGACATGGTGTTTGTATTCCTGCCAGAATACCCGCCAGGTTTTAGTCATACTTTTTCAACCCCTTCAGTGACCACCCGGATGAAAATTTCGTCTAATGATGGTACTGCGATCTCAAAATGCTCGATGGGCACTCTTTTATTAACCAGCTCGTTAAGCACTGATTGTGCTGAAAAGCCGGGTATTAATACAAGTTTTGTGTGAGTATTGATCTCCTCAACATGATCAACGCCCTTTATTTTTTGGGGTAGAGGTGCGGTGGCATTGATTAATATATCTTGAGTGGCATACATCTGACGGACTTCTGCCAATGTGCCATATAGCATGGCTCGACCGTGATCGATGAGAACCAGGCGATCACACAATTCCTCAACCTGGTGCATCTGGTGTGTGCACATGATGACCGCTTTACCTTTGTGGCGTTCCTCAGCGAGGATATCTTTGACCATTTGTGTGTTAACCGGGTCAAGGGCACTGAAAGGTTCATCGATGATGATCACATCCGGTTCATGGATCAACGTCGCAATCAATTGAGCTTTTTGCTGCATGCCTTTGCTTAACTCCTTAACTTTTTTCGTTCGATGAGGACTCAGATCGAAGCGATCCAAATATCGGGTTAACCTTGATTTTGATTCAGCAATCGAAAGTCCTTTTAAGCCCGCCAGGTAGATCAAACATCGGTCAAGTGGCATTTCCTGATAAAGACCTCGCTCTTCAGGTAAGTAGCCAATACGGTTTTTCTTTGCCTCCGACATCGGTCCACCAAGAATGGTTACACTGCCCTTGTCCGGTTTGAAGATATCCAGGATGATACGAATAGCTGTTGTTTTACCGGCGCCGTTTGGTCCAAGCAAACCGAATATCTCACCTCCATTAACAACAAATGAAACATCATCCACTGCCCGTGTATTCCCGAAACTCTTTTGAATCTTATCTACGATAATGGGTTGCATAATTAATCCCGTCAAGCCTTTTTTGAATCCACAATATTAACATGGGAGCATTTAGGTGTAAAGTACACCGGTTACAGGTGTGTTAAAATAATTGTCAATCTATAATAAAATGGTCGAAGTAGAGCCCTACTTCAGGATAAGGTACTTGAGACCATATCCAAAATAAAACCTTTTTCCAAGTGTATTAATTCGTATTCCGGAATTGGATAGTGATCAATCCCTAATGACTAACCAATGCAAACCAAAATCGGAGTTCAATCCTGTGCCAAAATTATCCATTATTTAACCCCATAGGGAGAAGTTATCCATGTCAATGACCTCACGTGAAAGAGTAAAAGCCGTTCTCAATCATGAAGTGCCGGATCGGGTTCCCATCATTATAGGAGCCAGTAATGCCACCGGTATAAAAATGAAACCTTATCAAAGCATTAAAACACTGGCAGGTATCCAAGTGGAGGATCGGTACATATACGACTGGCCTGAATTGGGAACGGCAGAAGTTGATGAAATTACCCTGCAACGGCTGAGATCTGATGTCAGAGGGGTGTTGGATCGCTTTCCCCAGAAGGTATACGACCGTAACAAGAACCGACCTCCTCACGAGCCCTTTATCGATGATTGGGGAAGTGGACAAAAGGAGATAGAGCCAGGCGTATGGTATCCCGGTATTCACCCCATGGCAGAAGCCACAACGATTGAAGCGATCAACGCCTACCCCTGGCCAGATATGAACGATCCCACCCGCGTGGCGCACGTGGCTGATTTTGCCAGGACTTTGGCGAAGGATAATCAATATGCTATTATGGCAACCCCCTGGCTGTTGTTCCCTTTTGAACGCGCACATGCCATGCAGGGAATGGACAAGTTCCTGATGAATATGTCTCTTGAACCTGATTTCGCTCAAGCCTTGCTACGTAAGATCCTGGACTTATGCAAAATCCACATGGATCATTTTCTGACCACCATTGGGGAGAATATCGATATCATCAAGATCGGCGATGATCTTGGGATGCAGGATCGCCTTTTGATCTCCCCACGCATGTACCGCCAGTTCCTGAAACCACTTCACGCCGAATTCATATCCTTCATAAAGGAACGAACCAGGGCCAAGGTGTTCTTTCACACGGATGGGGATGTGTATGATCTGATCCCGGATCTCATCGAGATCGGGGTTGACATTTTAAACCCCGTGCAAACATCCGCCGGGCGTATGTCAGACCTTGAGGGATTGAAATCCCGTTATGGAAAAGATATTGTGTTTTGTGGCGCGATAGACACGCAAAAGGTGCTTCCCTTTGGAACACCGGAAGAGGTCCGGAATGAAGTGCACCGTGTAATCAATATTTTGGGTATGAATGGCGGTTTCATGGTCGCGTCTGTGCATACCATCATGCATGAGGTTCCACCTGAAAATATTCTGGCCATGGTGGATGCAGTCGAGGAATTCGGACATTATCCGCTCAAATAAACACATTGTAACAACAAAAACCGGCTGGTTATCCATACCAGCCGGTTTATTTTATTTTCAACGGCGTCTACAGGGACTCCTTTTCATACGGAACGCCATCTGCCGCGGGCGCCTGGCTCTTTCCTACGACACCAGCCAGGACGATCATGGTCGCCAGGTAAGGTGCCATGCCAATAAATTCATACGGAACAGGGACGCGCAGGATGGACAGTTTCGTCGAGAGAGAATCGAAAAAGCCGAATAACATACCTGCACCCATGGAACCGATCGGGTTCCAGTTACCAAAAATCATGGCAGCCAGAGCGATGAAACCGCGACCGGCGGTCATTGATTCATCAAACCGCCCCACAGAACCCAGTGTAAAGTAAGTGCCTGCAAAGCCTGCCATGGCTCCACCCAACAACACTGCTATATAGCGTGTTTTAATCACATTAATACCCAGGGTGTCTGCCGCGCGGGGGTGCTCACCAACCGAGCGGTGCCGTAAGCCCCAGCGTGTTTTAAATAAGAGAAAGGTCAATAAAAACACAAATATGAACATGGCATAGACGTACATGTTGTGTCCAAACAGGATCGGACCTACGAATGGGATCTTGTATAGAATCGGTATTTCGATCACGGGGAATAAGCCTGGCTCATTCAGGTGTTGATACTCGGGTTTCTGTAAGAAACGCGACGACAGGAAAGAGGTCATGCCAGTGGCAAAAATATTAATGAATGTACCGGAAATGATCTGGTTGATCTTATATTTGATCGATAATACCCCATGAATATATCCCATTAACATACCTGCCAGGATACCAGCAATCAAGCCACCCCACAGGTTCGTGAGACTGCCAAAAACGGTGGAGACGAAGGCGGCCATCAACATCATACCCTCGATTGCAATGTTGACCACCCCTGCACGCTCACATAACACGCCAGACAGGGCACCCAGTGTTAAAGGAACTGCACGGGTGACCATGACTCTCAATAACCCTCCAAGATTGATCGTACCACCTGAGGATGCCCATGAGAGGAACCCAAAAATGAATAATCCCACCGCCAGACCGATCATCAGGTTGCTGAATTTTCCGAATCCGCGTGCCAGTTGGTAGGCACCCATGATGGCACAAATGCCGGCGATCATATTTAAAGCGGGTGCTGTTGGGAAAACCCAATCGGGAAAAATAGCATCTGATGCACTGGGGGTCATGACGTAGGTATTGATCAACCCATCAGGTAATTCGCGGACAAAACCAAACCAGATGATGACTGCTAGAGCAAGAAATAGCACGCCAACCACGATCCGGCGTGTATTATTCTTGGGTTTTGTGATCACGGCCGTCTTTGTTATAGTAGCGGTTGCCATATTTATTCACTCCTCCAACCTCTAGTGCTAATACCCGCCTCTTCAACTTTTTGTTCTTTCAGGCGGTAGATCGTCCGGATGATCGCCGGAGCAGCTATAAAGGCTAGAATCAATGCCTGTAAAATAGAAACAATATCAATGGGCACATCAGCACGTACTTGCATCATACGTGCCCCATTGCGCAGGAACCCGAACAATAGGGATGCCAAGACGACACCCGCCGGGTGGCTCCTCCCCAACAAGGCTAAAGCAATGCTATCAAACCCATAACCAGATGAGAAACCTGGAGTTAGGCGATAATTTACGCCCAGGACCTCGTTGGCTCCAGCCATGCCGGCTAGCGCGCCGGACAAGCTCATACCGATGACAATTGCAGAGGTGACCTTCATGCCTGCGTATTTGGCTGCATTTGAGTTCAAACCCACAGTGCGTAATTCAAATCCCAGGGTGGTCTTAAACAGCAACCACCAGACTAGAAATGCCATTAACAAAGCGATAAAGAAGCCAATATGGAAGCGGATGGGGGTGTCAAAAAGCCGGATCATCTTGGCACTATCCAGGATCCAGGGGGATTTCGGGGTGTATTCGTTGGGATCCTGCATGGGTGCTCGTAACAACCAGTCGCTCAGTAGAAACGCAATATAGTTCATCATCATTGTATTGATGACTTCATGTGCCCCAGTTTTGGCTTTTAAAATACCTGGGATAAAACCCCAGATACCACCACCCAGTGCGCCGAAGAATAATGCCAGTGGAAGATGAATATACACCGGCAAACCCTTGAAAGCATATCCAGCCCAGGTTGCAGTTGCAGCGCCGATGAAGATTTGACCTTCGGCGCCAATATTAAATAAACCCACCCTGAAACCGAGCGCAACAGCCAAGCCGGCGTAAATATAAGGTGTGGTTTGAACAAAACTTTCAAAGAAAGGCGCAATTGCCCGACGGATGGTCAGCGCATCCCCGCCCTGTAAAGCTGCGATGATCTCCGCTGGATTCCCGACGGCACCAATAAATAGATTATAAAAAGTATTCCACATGGCAATAAGCGCCACCTGAATCCCATCCCAAATGGATACCTTCATCGCCGTATAAACATCCACGGTTGTAACCGCCACTAATAATCCACCGAGCAACAAACCGGTGAAAATGGCCAATAAGGTAACCAGGAATGAGCTGCGTGACAACTCATCCAGGAAAATCAGAAATGCATTTTTCTTCGGTTCTTGGCTCATGGTGATCCTCTTATGTCACAACAATTTCTTGCTTTTTTGTCCTGGCCAGTTTCTTTTCCTTATCAGAAGGTTGCACACCAGCCATTAACAAGCCAAGTAATTCTTTCGAGACCTCATTGGCATTCAGGATATCCAATATCTTGCCGCGAAACATAACAGCTATTCGATCAGACAATTGCATGATCTCATCAAGTTCTGTAGATACAAGCAAGACTGCACAACCATCATCTCGTTTTTCTATAACGCGATTGTGAATATATTCTATGGAGCCCACATCCAATCCCCGGGTTGGCTGTGAAGCGATCAAGAGCTTGATCGGGCGAGAGAACTCACGCGCAACAATTACTTTCTGTTGATTTCCACCAGAAAGGGAACTGACCGCGGTGTTAGATGAAGGTGTGCGAATGTCAAACTTTTTTACCAGTTCAATGCTGTTATTGAAGATATTCTGGTTCTGGAGTGTCATTCCTTTCGCGAAGGGTTTTTTATAATAAGTTGAAAGAATCAGGTTCTCGGTAATCGGAGAGGCCAGTACCAGACCATCCTTTTGCCGGTCCTCGGGAATATGGGCAGTACCTATCTCGGTGATCTTTCGGGGGGATGAGTTGGTAACATCCTGACCGTCAATAGAGATCTCACCTCCCGCGACTGGCATTAAACCCGTCAGTGCCTTAACCAGCTCAGTTTGTCCATTTCCCTGCACACCTGCAACCCCAAGGATTTCACCGGAATGGACTTCGAAAGAAATGTCATTGACCGCCATCTGACCGGCCGTCGAGAAGACCTTCAGATTATTTACTTTCAGAACGGCATTGCCCGGAATTGCTTTTTTCTTATGAACTTTTAAGTCCACCTCACGCCCAACCATCATGGCGGCCAGCTGGTTCATACTTGCTTGCTTCGGAGTAGTCGTTCCAATCACTTTACCGCCACGAATAACGGTGATTCGGTCTGAACACTCGATTACTTCGCGCAATTTATGGGTGATGAATATGATGGATTTTCCTTGTTTGATCAGTGTTTGCATAATCTTGAACAACTCATCCACTTCCTGAGGAGTCAAAACAGCAGTGGGTTCATCCATGATCAGAATGTCAGCTTCGCGGAAAAGCAGTTTGATGATCTCGACCCGTTGCTGGGTCCCAACCGGCAGATCGCGTACATAAGCATCCGGATCAACGTCCATCTTATAAGTATCGGAGATTTTTCGGATCTTTTTTGCGGCTTTTTGTTGATTGAGAACACCGCCAGGTTTTATATATTCATCGCCAAGCATTACATTTTCTGTAACAGTGAACACCGGGATGAGCATGAAGTGCTGATGAACCATGCCGACACCGGCATGGATGGCATCACTTGGACTATGAACATCAATCTTCTTTCCTTTAACAAAGATCTCCCCCTCGTCCTGGGTATACAGGCCGTAAAGTATATTCATCAGGGTGGTTTTGCCTGCCCCATTCTCTCCCAATAATGCATGGATCTCACCTTTTTCCAAGGTCAGGCTGATATGGTCATTAGCCAGAACACCTGGAAATCGTTTAGTGATACCCCGTAACTCAAGAATTGGTGTCATGGAACCCTCGATAATGCTAAGATGACGATTTTCGGTCTATTTTACCATAGCCAATAAAAAGAGCCGGGGGTACCCGGCTCTCTTTGTTACGGTTATGCCACACTAGCGTGTGGGAGTTACTGCAATTTTACCAGAGATGATATCTGGGATCAGGGCATCGATTTCATCCTTGAGGGCAGACGGGACTTTGTCAGCCCACACGGAGCCATAGCCTAATGCAACGCCACCATTATCGAGGGTCAGGGCATAATCTTCGCCACCCTTGAAGCTGCCGTCCATGACTGCTTCGCAGGTATTCATCACGAAGACATCGATCTTCTTGAGGGCGCTGGCGAGGATGTAATCTTTCTGGTCGGGTTGAGTAACTGACCAGTCCTGATCAACACCGATCAGCAGGCCGGATTTGCGTTCAGCCATGACAGCCAGGGAACCAATACCCACGGGTCCGGCAACTGGCATGATAATGTCAGCGCCTTCGTCCATCAGGGTTTCGGCCATCTTGCGGCCATCATCGGTGCTCTCAAAGTTACCAGTGGCGAGGCCTTCCTGCGCAGCCATATCCCACCCGAGGACTTCCACAGCGGTGCCGTGGACTTCGTTGTACTTGGCTACGCCCATGGCATAACCATCCATGAAAGCCTGAGTAGCGGGGAACAGGATGCCAACATAGGTGCCAACTTTACCGGTCGTGCTCATCCCGGCGGAGAGATACCCAGCCAGGAAGGTTGCTTCGGCAATGTTCGAGTAATTGCCGCGGAGGTTGGTGACCGTGGGATCGGTGTTTACGTCAATGATGGCAAAGTTCACATCAGGATTAGCTTTTGCTGCGGCAATGGTAGCATCGCCAAGCAGGAAACCAACCGAAACGATCAGGTCACATTTTTCCTGGATGAAAGCATTAATGTTGACTTCATAATCTGACTGTTGGGTCGATTCCAGGTACTTGACTTCGACATTCGAATACTTATCCGCGATCGCTTCCATACCAGCCCAACCGAGTGCATTGAAGGAACGATCATCAATACCGCCAGTATCGGTCACTTCGCAGAACTTGTAGGTTTTTTCACCAGTTCCGCCGGTTGCCGCCGGTTTGCAGGATGAAAGCACCATCGCTGCCAGCACCAACACAGATACAACTACTAACAACTTTTTAGACATACGTTTCTCCTCCTAATAGAGAAATGAGATGAGTTTCGGGGTTTTATGAAACCCCACGACGCGGTTGTCTGACCACTTCGTGTTTTAAAGTATACACACAAACAAGACACGATGCAAGGGGCAAATGTCCCAACACAAAGTGACCTATGATTTTGACGAAGCCTCACCTCGTTTGGCGCCTGCCATACTGATCAAAGCTGCAAGGAAAAAGATTGGGGCAATGACCATGACCATGGCATAATTATTACCGGTCAATTGCACGATCCAGCCATTAATATTAGGACCAACAATTGCTGCCAGCGTTGAAAAGATGTAATACAGGCTGGTAAAGATTCCCAATTTTGCATGCGTTGTCAGATCGACGACCATCGGTAGGGAATTGATGTTAACACAAGCCCAGGCGATACCGGCCATCATCAGGAGCACACCCACGACCGGTACCTCTCCCAGGATCGGCAGTTTGGTCAGAACGATGGTCAGCACTTCGGGGGAAATTACAAACATCGCGCCGGTTAACAGGATCATCAGGCTCAGACCGATCAGGATGGTGGGCTTTCGACCGATCTTCCCGCCGATGAAACCGGCTGGCAGAGCAAAGATCACGAAAAACAATGACATTTGACCCAACAACCGGGCGCCGTCGGATTCACCCATCTTCAGGTGGTTGTATGCATACAGCGTGAAAAATGCTTCAACGGCATTGTATGCAATGAACCAGAAGAAAATGGCCAGCAGGATGCGTAAAGCACTCTTCTCCGGATTCGTAAAGACATCCTTAAAGCTTGCCCACATCGAAGGGCGCTCCTCCGATATTACATCATATTCTTTGGGCTCGCGGATAAAAATGAATACAAGGAGGGCTGATACAACTACCAGAATCGAACCCAACCAGAAGGGGAAGGCTGGATTCATATCATATAACATTGCACCACCCAAAAACGCTGCGATACTTCCCACACCGCCCATGAAATTGATTACTCCGTTTGCCTGTGAGCGGAACCTGGAAGGGGTGATATCCGGCATGAGCGCGATGACCGGGGTGCGCCAGAAGGCCATGCTGATTAATAATGTAGATGTACAAGCTACGAACAGTGGCAGGATGGCAGCTACTGGGACCAATCCGAATGCCAAAGCGGCGATCGGTGCACCGATCAAAATGAACGGCATACGCCGCCCGATGGGCGTGTGCAGACGATCAGACCAGGCACCTACCGGTGGCTGAATGAGCAATGCTGCAATGTTATCCAGTGTCATGAAAAAACCGATCAGTGCAGGCGCCAACCCAAATTTATTGGCCAGAAACAGGGGCACAAAAGCGTTGTAAACACTCCAGATGACACTGACACCAAGAAATCCGAAACCCAACAGGAAGGTCTTGCCATAATTAAGTCGCATGATGGTCTCCTTTAATATGTATTATTTCAAAGCCAGATAGATGACAAAGGATGAAAGAAATAAGTGGATAAAATAGGGATATAGGAACGACCTGGTTTTCCAAGCAATATACCCGAACGCCGCTCCACCAAAAATGCAACTGACCGTCTCGACGTAGGGTTTACCAAAATGAGCCATCGTGAACGGGACTGCCTGCAAGAGAATGGCATACGGACCACAGATTTCAGCCAACGAGAAAAGGAGGAAACCTCGAAAGAAGAATTCCCAGTCAAACAGGTCGATTGCATTACGGAGAACGTAGGGCATCTCACCGTGGGCTTGTGCTGCGTAATAAGGAGTGATATCGGGAAAATCCACCGCGATCCACAGGATAATAGCCATCGCCAAACAACCGATGATTGTGTATTCAAGACCGCGCTTCCAATCACCGATTTGCATCCCATATCTGGCTGGATTTTCACGGAAGACCAACAAAATAACCAACAGGGGGATGGCCAGAAAAAGCAACAAACCCGAAAACATCTGATTCGGGATGACCTCCTGGTAATTGAAGATGACCAGTGATAAAGTGGATACGACGATGGCGACAATCGGTTTCCACTTGTAAGGCCTGCTCGCTTGGGTGGCAGTGGCGACCATGAGAATCTCTAATCTCACCCTTTGTCCATTAGTTGCTTTAGATACTTGGTTTCCTTGTCTGAGAGCTCGGCCGTTTCCAATAAATCCGGTCGTCGTTCCAGTGTTCGTTTTATCGCTTGCTCGCGCCGCCAGCGTGCGATTTCGGCATGATTTCCGGATAATAAGATATCGGGCACTTTGGATCCGCGAAATTCCGGCGGGCGTGTGTAATGAGGGTATTCCAGCAACCCTGACGCATGTGAGTCATCCTGCGCACCATCCGGATCCCCCAGAGCGCCCGGGATGAGCCTTACAATGGCATCCAGAACTGTTAGTGCTGGTAATTCCCCACCGGTTAATACATAATCGCCGACAGAGATCTCGTCGGTCACTAAATTCTCCCGAATGCGCTCGTCAATCCCTTCATAACGTCCACAGAGGATCGCCAGGTGTTCCATTTTTGATAGGACATAAGCTGTTTTTTGATCGAACAAACGACCCTGCGGTGTCATCAGGATCAACGGGCATTTTGGTGGAGCACCGAGGACGTCTTCCACAGCTGCAAAAACAGGTTCGACTTTCATCACCATTCCCCCTCCGCCACCATAAGGAACGTCATCTGTCGTGTGATGCCGATCAATGGTCCAATCGCGAATGTTATGGTTGTGGATTTCGACCAGCCCATTCAGAATGGCTCGCTGAAGAATGCTGATCTCCAAATAAGGACCAAACACCTGTGGAAACAGGCTGAAGATATCCACTCGCATGCATCCATTCTAGCCTGATGCTATCCACTCCGCAAGGTCAACACAAGTAGTATTATCATGAAACCTTAATCAGGCTTACTTGACGATGGTCAACCCCAAATGATAAGATAAATTCATGTATTTGAAGGGTAGTAAGTGGAGTTTAAATAAAAAACGCAAGCGCACAAAACCTTGGCTTATCTTGATTTTGGTCGCATTCATCGCGGCGTTCTTCTATATCGATAGGACAGTCTTGCCAACTGTCGAACCTTTGTTTATTCCGACTGCAACAGCCACCCGTGACCCGCGCACCTTCAGTGCCGAGGCTGAAGCATTGGCGAAGGAAGGTAAGATCAGCCTGGCGATCGACACATATAAAACCGCCATCCTGGCAGATCCCCAAAACTCAGCCAACTATGTTGCCCTGGCTCGACTGCAAGTGATGTCTGGTGGTCTCGAGGATGCGCTGATCAATTCCGAGAACGCCCTCCTCCTTAACAAGAACAATGCGTTGGCATTTGCGGTCAGAGGTTGGATTCAAGGTTTACAAGGTGAATACCAATTGGGCGAGGCATCTCTTAAAACCGCACTGGAGATTGATCCTAACAGCGCCCTGGCAAACGCCTACCTGGCAGAAATATTGACGCTCAGAGTATCTGAGGGCAAAGGGTTGGTCGGAACGATTGACGAAGCTGCCGAAGCATCACGACGCGCTCAACTGCTCGACCCTAATAGCATGGAAACGCACCGTGCGCGTGGTCTGGTACTCGAACAAACCGGTAATTTTGAGGAAGCCATTGCCGAGTACCTGGCAGCCATTCAGATCAATGACAAGTTCTCCGACCTGCATCTCGCACTCGGACGCACCTATCTGGCCACCGAGGATTACAGCAATGCCATCGATGAGTTCATCCAAGCCAATGCATTAAACCCATCCGATCCCTTGCCTGATACTTACATTGCCCGTGCTTACGTAAAGATTGGTGAATACGCCAAGGCAATCCAATATGCCCAGCAAGCTGTGACAAACAATCCATCTGACCCATACATGTACGGCAATCTGGGTTCAATGCTTTATCGCAACCAGAACTACTCGGAGGCGATTGCTGCATTGCGCTTGGCGATCCGCGGTGGAACGACTGGTGACGGCACAGTTGTGAAGGGTTTACCACTTGATTACACCATGCGTATCATGGAGTTCTATTACACTTATGGCCTGGCACTCGCACGTCAAAATCAGTGCGGGGAAGCTGTTCAGATCGCCCAGACCATTCTTCAAACCGTCATGGATGACGAAACTTCCGTTTTCAATGCCCATGAGATGATCAACATCTGCCAGGCGAACTTAGACTTTACGCCCACCAATGAAGCTACTGTGGATGGCGCTCCTACACCTTAATTAATTATTGTAAAACCGTGCAACTCTTTGGTAGAGAACCCACCTTTCGAAAAAGCAAGCCCAGGTCGAATCCATACCGTATCCTGTTGTGGATCCTATTGATCGTGATGGGATTGGTGATTTTTCGTAATCTCGACTCGGGTGAAATTCGTCCTTTGTTTCTGCCAACCCCGACGCCCACACGCACATCAACCTCATACTCACTGGAAGGAGAGACCCATTTCATGGCCGGGGACCTGGACAAGGCCATCGCGGCCTATCAACTGGCCACCCATGCGGAACCAGACAACGCCCAGTTGTGGGCCGAATTGGCTCGCATTCAAACTTATTCATCCAACCTGTTAACGACCGATGCTGAAAAATCAGCCCGCATGCAGGATGCGCAGGCAAGCATCAATCAGGCCAAGGAACTTGCTCCAGAAGATAGTACGGTCCGCGCGATACGCGCGTTCGTTCTGGATTGGAGCGCAAGCCTGGCTGGTGCCCAAGTGAGCAGTCTTCTGGCGGAGGCTGAAGCAGAGGCTATATATGCTATACGGCTTGACCCCGCCAATACCCTGGCGTTGGCTTACTATGCGGAAGTCCTGGTCGACCAGCAGAAATGGCTTCAGGCGCAGCAGAATGCCAATCAAGCTGCCAAACAAAACCCCAACCTGATGGATGTCAGACGCATTAATGCCTATGTTCTTGAATCCCTCGGTGAATATAATGAGGCCATTTCTGAGTATCAGGCTGCCGTTGATATTAACCCCAACCTGACCTTCCTATATATTTCTATTGGCAAGGTCTATCGCCACCTTGAACTTTATGATAATGCCCTTGAATACTTTGCGAAGGCAGCTAATATTAATGAACAACTCGGCGTGAAAGACCCCATCCCCTACCTGGCGATTTCCAACACTTATGTACAACAGGGTCAATTTTTAATCGCCTCGCGGAATGTCTTGAAAGCGCTTCAGATCAATCCCAGCAGTCCGGATGTGTATGCACAGCTTGGACTCGTTTATTACAAGGGGCGCAATTATGAAGGTTCAATCCCTGCTTTTGAGTGTGCAATCCTGGGTTGCACCGCTGAAAAGAGCTGTGAGGTCCGGGATTGTGATTCGACCGTAGATCCTGCCGTGACCGTACAGGGCATGCCACTATCTGATAGTACCGTGGTGTACTACTTCACATACGGATCAGTTTTGGCCGGATTACATAAAGAGGGCGATGATTATTGTGTGCAAGCCATGGACATACTTGGCAAGGTAAAGGCTGGTTTTTCCGAAGATGCCACTGTCATGGGAATCGTCACAGCCGGGGAGGAAATTTGCAGCGATTAGTTGAGATAATATAAATTTTTTATAAGAGAATCTCTCACCCCCTTGACTTTCATCATAAAAATAGGTATTATTCATACGATTTAGCACTCGATGCACATGAGTGCTAATGACTCACAAAAGTATTTTACCAATTTATAATGGAGGTAAGCATGGCAATGGAACTTAAACCCCTTGGAAATCGTCTGGTGGTCGAACCTATCGAACAGGAAGACGTCACGGCAGGAGGCATTGTCCTTCCCGAAACCGCCAAGGAAAAACCGCAAAAGGGTACCGTCCTCGCGGTCGGACCCGGAGATCGCAATGACAAAGGCGAACGCATCCCGATGGATGTATCCGTCAAGGACACCATTCTGTTTGCCAAGTACTCGGGTAACGAGATCAAACTGGATGCCAAAAAAGTGATCATTCTTCGCGAAAGCGATGTGCTGGCGATCGTTAAGTAAATCAATTAATAATTAAGGAGTAAGCTATGGGAGCAAAACAACTTGTATTTTCTGAAGAAGCCCGCCGTCGCCTGAAAGCTGGCGTTGACGCGGTCAATAATGCGGTTTCAACCACTCTCGGCCCCAAGGGACGCAATGTGGCTTTGGATCGCAAATTTGGATCCCCGACTATCACCCATGACGGTGTGACGGTTGCGAAAGAGATCGAACTTGAGGATCCTTTTGAGAACATGGGGGCGCAACTTCTCAAAGAAGCTGCCACAAAAACCAATGACATCGCCGGTGACGGCACAACAACCTCGACCGTCTTGGCACATGCTATTGTCACTGAAGGTTTGAAAAATCTGGCCGCCGGTGCCAACCCAATGCTCTTGAAGCATGGTATTGAAGCCGCTGCCAAAGCAGTCGCGGATGACATCAAGACACAATCCATTGAGATTACAACTAAAGACGAGATCTCGAATGTCGCGACCATTTCTGCGCAGGACCGCACCATCGGGACCCTGATCGCCGAAGTAATGGACAAGGTCGGAAAAGACGGCGTCATCACCGTTGAAGAATCTAAAGGTCTCCAATTTGAGACTGAATATGTCGAAGGTATGCAATTTGATCGTGGATACATTTCGGCCTATTTCATCACCGACGCGGAACACATGAAAGCCTCGATTGAAGATCCCTATATTCTGGTAACCGACAAGAAGATTTCGGCAGCCACCGACATCGTCCCGGTTCTTGAAAAACTCGTCCAGGTTGGCAAGCGCGAATTGCTGATCATTGCCGAGGACATCGACGGCGAAGCCCTGGCAACCCTGGTGCTGAATAAATTGCGCGGTATGCTCAATGTCATCGCGGTTAAAGCCCCCGGCTTCGGCGATCGCCGCAAGGCCATGTTGCAGGACATTGCTATTCTAACCGGCGCCACGGTTATCTCTGACGAAACAGGCCGGAAGCTCGACACAACCACCTTGACAGATCTGGGCAAAGCCGAGAAGGTCGAATCCGACAAGGATGACACCACCATCGTGGGTGGGAAGGGCGATAGTGCAGCCATCAAAGGTCGCATTGAACAGATCCGTGTGGAGATCGAAGACACGACCAGCGATTACGACCGTGAAAAACTTCAGGAACGTTTGGCCAAACTGACCGGCGGCGTCGCCATTATTCGTGTGGGCGCTGCAACCGAGACAGAGCTTAAGGAAAAGAAACACCGCGTGGAAGATGCCCTGTCCGCAACCCGAGCAGCGGTTGAGGAAGGCATCGTTCCTGGTGGTGGCGTGGCCCTGATCAATGCCATGGCATCCCTTTCTAAAATAAAACTTGACCATGAAGATGAAAAGATCGGTGTGAATATCGTTCGCAAGGCATTGGAATTCCCGATGCGGAAGATTGCTGAGAATGCAGGTAAAGAAGGTTCGGTAGTCGTTGAAACCGTACGGAAAGAACAGATCGCCCAGAAGAATCCCCGCCTGGGGTATGATGTCCTAACCGAAGCCTATGGTGACATGGTGAAGAATGGCGTTATTGATCCCGCCAAGGTCACCCGCGGTGCCCTCGAGAATGCGGCTTCCATTGCAGCCATGATCCTTACCACAGAAGCATTGATCACAGACGTACCAGAAAAAGATAAACCGTCGCCGATGCCCCCGCCTGAATATTAAATCAACACAATTCTAAATAAAAGAGCGTGGATCACTCCACGCTCTTTTTATCCCAATCACGGAACCTCTCGGAAAAAGGTATAATGACCAGAATGCGTAATTCGGGAATCTGCATCCTAATTGTCATTACCTGTTTGGCACTGGTCAGCTGTGGAATTGCGAGTCCAGAATCATCCTCCACGCCCACAATGGCTATTCCAACCCCCACATTCGAACCAATGGCAGTCATCGTGAACGGGGAAGGTGTCACCATGGTGCAGTACCAGGCAGAATTAGATCGGTATGTGATCGCCACAAATGAGACAGGTCTATCCGCACCAGGTGGCGTGGAGCCCAGAACGTTAATCCTCGATGAGTTGATCGATGAAAGCCTGTTAGCCCAGGCTGCCTACCAGTCTGGATTTCAGATCAGTCAAACGGACCTTGAGGTGCGATTTGCCCAACTTGCAGATCAGCTGGGTGGACTCCAGACACTCCAGGATTGGCAATCCCATCATGGATACACTGAGGCAAGTTTACGTCAGGCATTGCAACGATCAATCGCCGCAGCCTGGATGCGAGACAAGATCCTGGCAAATGTTCCGCTCCAAGCCGAGCAGGTTCATGCCCGCCAGATTCTGCTCGCAGATGAGCAATCAGCTCTCGCAGTCAAAACGCAATTGGATGCTGGTTCAAATTTCGAACAACTGGCTTACCAATATGATATCGTTACCGGGGGTGACTTGGGTTGGTTCCCACGCGGGTTTCTCAATTTCACTGAGGTTGAGACTGCAGCTTTCTCGCTTGAGGCTGGTCAATACAGCGACCCAGTGTCATCTGCTATCGGCTGGCATATCATTAAGGTCGTCGAAAGAGACCCGATGCATGCGCTTTCACCTGATAGTCTTTTAGCAGTTCAACACCAGACACTTTCCTCCTGGTTAGCTCAGCGTCGTGCGGAAAGCACGATAGAGATTTTGCTTTAACCTATGGGTGCGAAATGAAAAAAGAAAAAAATAAAAAGCCCAAAACACCAACCAAAAAAATAAGCCTGGCACCATTCTGGAATATCATGACCATCCTGATGCTGCTGGGAACCTGCTGCTTTTCAACTTATGTCCTGATAATCCTTACCAACCCTAATTTGCCAGTTAATCCTTTCCCTCCAGCCTTAACCTCGACCCCGATCCCCACATCAACATTCACCCCACGGGTTTTCCCGGCAACCTGGACCCCAACATCTACATACAGTGCAGAGCAACCTAATATTGCTCTTCCATCACCTACATTAACATACTTCACGCCAACCAAACACGCAAGCATGACGCCACCACCACCCACGGCAACACTGCATCCGGGTCCCTGGTTTGCCATTGACGGCTTGATAACAGCCATCCCGGCCACAGATATTAATCCTGATGTGGGTTGTTCTTGGCTTGGTATCGGTGGGGTTGTTACCGATAAATCGAACCAACCATTATTTGGGATATCAATTAAACTCACCGGTTCCCTTGACTTCACCACCTACGATCAGAACACTTTGAGTGGTGCGGCCCCACAATATGGCGAAGGTGGTTATGAGTTCTATCTTGGCGGCACATTGAGTGCCTCGCAAGGCAGGCTTTTCATACAATTGGTGGATGATACTGCTCAACCCCTCTCAGACCCAATCTCAATTACAACCTATTCCGATTGTCTACAGAACCTAATCCGGGTCAATTTTGAACAGGTCCAATAGCGTTATCGACATTGCATGAAACGTGCAACGGTTTTCATCTTATCAACCCTGGCTGTCGTTGGACTTGTAACTGGGTATCTTGCCTACCGATATTTACGCTCACCGGCTATGCGCACTCAACGGTTACTAGCCTGGCTACGGGATCCCGAAAGCCATTCTGATTGGGTGATAGAGTCCAATCAATACTGTGCTGGTGCCCCCTTCAGTATGCCCACTGATGGATATATTGGATACCTGTGGGGAGACCGATTCAAGCTTGCCCACGAGCATCAAGGCATTGATATCTTCGCCGGGACTACCCCTGGAGTGACTCCCGTCTATGCGGTGCACGATGGTTATCTGACACGTCAATCAGATTGGTTATCTTCCGTGATTTTGCGAATCCCAGAGGATCCCCTCTTCCCCACACGACAGATTTGGGTCTATTACACGCATATGGCAGATGAAGAGGGGCAGTCCTATATTGCGAAAGGTTTTCCCCCAGGTACCAGCGACAAGTTTATAACAACAGGAACCCTAATCGGGTTTCAGGGGAACTACTCAGGAAATCCTGGAAATCCCACTGGAGTTCACTTGCATATTTCCATTGTCCAAAGTGATGCGTCCGGCTTATATAAAAATGAGTTGAATATTTCTAATACACTTGACCCATCTCCGTATTTTGGGTTGCCATTAAATAGTTCGCTGAATCAAGGGGATATACCGATATGCAAATGAACATAAGATTAACAGGTTTCGCCTATTGTGTTCATTCTGAGGTAAATGATAAGAGGTTGCTCTCATGATCGGGTATCGTGACCTTGATAAAGGTTTCACCGATCTGGGCTTGAACCAAAAAACCCCGGTGATTGCACATGTAGCGCGTGAAAACTTTGAAACGATTAGGGGTGGAATGGAAACACTGATCGGGGCACTCACAGCCCATCTCAATGCATTAGTGACCCCTGCATTTACTTACCGAACAATGCTTATCCCGGAAAAAGGTCCAGATTGGAATGGGATTAATTACGGATCTGGTCGGCAGGCAAATGAAATGGTTGAAGCATTCAACTTGGATATGCTACCAGATGAAACCTTGGGTGATTTTCCGGTGATTATTAGCCGCTTACCGGGAGTAAAACGCTCGAAGCATCCGATCCTGTCCTTTTATGGAATACATGCTGAAGAATATCTGGACGCACAAACTACCTACGATCCACTGGCTATCATCAATGCCCTGATGTCCAATAACGGTATCGCTCTTTTAATCAACGTTGAACATACCGCCAATACGAGTATTCATGTCGGAGAGCAGCTTGCAAAGCGCAGGCCTTTTGTTCGTTGGGCCCTGTCATACAATGGCATGGTAGAATGCCCCAATTTTCCAGGCTGCTCCTCGGGGTTCAACACGATCAGCACTGCCATTGAACCTTTCTGTGGAAAATTCCAGCTGGCAGGTCTGGACATTAAAGCAATTCCATTACGAGATCTGGTGAATACCGCCCGCACAATGGTTGAAGCCGATTCCGGTGCGCTACTCTGTCAGCGCGCCGATTGTGAACGATGCAATGCCATCCGCATAACTTGAAGTCCAATTACGGTAAGAGCCAAGTGTGATATAAATAATTGGCTGATTGGATATTTAAGATACCAATTGGTGTCTATACCATCAGAAGCTTAGCGATGAAACAAACGCAATCGAAAACCGTTTATACCCAGAAGAAGGTTGAAAGCCTTTTCCAAATCAGCAGTGAGCTTGCCCAGGACCTCTCACTGAAACAAACTCTTGCCAATGTTCTAAAAAAATCAGTTGTAGCAGTTGAAGCTGAACGCGGGGGCATAGTCACATTAGACGAAAAACATGAACCCATGGATGCAGCCATTATCTACCATGGGAAATTTATCAAACAGACAGCCAGCCAAGTTAAAGATACCATCACCCATGGATTGGCGGGCTGGGTTATGCAGGAAGAAAAAGCGGTACTCATCCCGGATACCAGTAAAGATGAACGCTGGTGTCGCCGGCCAGATGATTCCTCAGATCAGAGCGGAGCAAAATGCGCAATTTGTGTCCCGCTGATTTCTCGCAAAGAACTCGTGGGGGTACTCACTGTTGTCCATTCCAACCCCGGATTTTTTAATGAGGAGCATTTGGATTTGATACAAGCCATTGGTCACCTGGCCGGTGTGGCTATCTATAATGCCCGTCTTTTCATGCGGCTTGAGAAGGCACAAAAGCGATATCAAACCCTTTTTGAGGCTTCCAGCGACCTGTTATTTATCACGGATTGGGATGGTCGTATTATCGAAACCAACCGGGCTGTTGAAAAAATTACCAATTACAAACCCCGCTTTTCTCACGATGCTCAAATCATGGATTTCCACAAACCTGATTATTCTAGTCTGGGGGCCGGATTCTCTAAACTTAAGCTGGTGAATTCTATTACATATGAATCCGAACTTCTGATCGACGTAAGCATGCCGCTCCCGGTCGAGATCAAGGTCGCCCATGTCACAATCGGAAAACAAAGCTATCTACAATGGGTGATTCGGGATATCAGTGACCGCAAACGTTTGGCCGCCATGCAAGAAGATCTCATGACGATGGTTTATCATGATATCCGCTCTCCGCTTGCCAATGTACTTTCGAGTTTGGATATTCTGACTCATCAACTCGAAAAATACGAAGATGCTTCCGTGAAGACTATTCTTTCTGTCGCGCATCGTTCTGCAGAGCGGATCATGCGCCTGGTCAATTCACTCCTTGATATCCGCAAGATCGAGGCGGGTAATTCAATCCTGCACTCGGACATGGACTCACCGCTACAGATTGTGGAAGATGCCATGGATGTCTGCCGGCCAATGGCTGCTTCCAAAAGGATCATACTTGAAATTGTCACCCCAAAAATATTATCTGATGTCCCAGTCGACCGGGATATGATCCGTCGGGTTGTGATCAACTTGATCGAAAATGCAATCAAGTTTTCATCATCCAACAAGAAGGTGAGTGTCGGTTTAAAACAGGAAATAGATGCCGTGGTGTTTTTCGTTGAAGACAACGGGCCTGGAATCCCTGAAGACCAATTGGATAACGTATTCAACAAATACACCCGTCTCAAGACAGCGCATACAACCCGTGGATTCGGTCTCGGGCTTGCATTCTGTAAACTGGCCGTTGATGCTCATGGCGGGAAGATCTGGGCTGAGAGCACTATCGGGAAAGGTACCCGTTTTCTATTCTCTATCCCGGTCAACCTCCAGGCCGAGATGACCTCTAAACCCTCATAACCGTACTATAATCCACATAGACCGACAGGAGCATCATGGAACAGATTATTAATGGCGTCTTTATTGAAACGAGTTTCGCTGGTGTCACACTGGGTGCAATCGTTCGCGATGAGCATATTCTCTTGGTGGACTCACCCATCAAGCCCGAAGATGTCCGCTCCTGGCGTAGCACCTTGCAAACCCTATCAAGCTCAAGCACCCGGTTACTGGTGAATCTGGACGGCCATGTTGATCGAACGATTGGCACCCGGGCCATGGATTGTATCGTTATTGCCCAGGAAAAAACAACCCAACACTTTCGAAATCGCCCAACTTCCATCAAGCCGCAGGAACCGGAGACTGGATCAGATTCCGAAAGGTGTGGAAACCTGGGTCCGATCCGTTGGGCTCTGCCCGAAATAACTTTTAGTGACCGTTTAGATCTTGAATGGGGTGGCTCACCGATCTTCCTTGAGCACCACCCCGGATCATCTCCTGGTGCTGTATGGGTGATCCTTCCCGAATCAAAGGTGATCTTTGTTGGAGATGCGGTCATTCCCAATCAACCGCCCTTCCTGGCTCAGGCAGATCTGCCGATCTGGCAGGAATCCCTGAAACTCTTACTGGAAAAATACAAGAACTATATTGTGATTGGTGGACGTTCTGGGCCAGTTAGCCATGAACAGATTCGCTGGCAGGTTAAACTTTTACAAACGATTGAAGGTAAACTGGCCACCCTGGCCGATAAAAAAGCACAGCCGGATGCAATTGAGCAATTGCTACCCTCCTTATTGAGTAAGATCGGCAGCGATGAGTCAACATATAATTACAAACGTCTGCGTTGGGGCATCAAACAATATTATTTACACCACCATCTATCTCAAACTGAAACCGGCGACGCAGAATAATCCCGTGAGAATCTAACTCATATGAATTTAGATTATGCGCCATTAATTGAATTAACCCGCGGTGGCATTACTGAGTCAGTTCATTTCGGAGCTTTTTGTGTTATCACCAGCCGGGGGGAGGTTCTGGCCAGTCACGGAAATCCTAATCTGGTCTGCTATCCACGGAGTTCAGAGAAACCTTTTCAAGCATTGCCATTTCTTGAAATAAACGGTGATCGGCATTACGATCTGTCATCGAGCGAAGTTGCAATCCTATGTGGCTCCCACTCCGGTAGCGAAATGCATATGAAAGTTATCAGCGAGTTGCAACATAAAACTGGTATCCACGAGGCTGATCTTTTATGCGGAGTCCACCCACTCTCCGGTCAAACTGCGGCAAGTGGGCTGACTGAAATTAACGCTGCGCCAACTCAAAATCGGAATAACTGCTCGGGCAAACATACTGGAATGCTCGCGCACGCCACCCTGAGAGGCTATTCGCGAGAAGACTACATCAACCCCGATCATCCGCTCCAGCACGTGATTTTGGATTCTTTTGCAGAAATGTGTGAGATCAATAAGCAGGATGTTGTCACCGGGATTGACGGGTGTTCCGCTCCTAATTATGCTGTGCCACTTAATAGATTTGCACTAGCCTTTGCCCGTCTGATCGATCCCTGGAACCTTCCGAGGGCACGCGCGGATGCCTGCCGGCGGATAACCGGAGCAATGACGAGTGAACCCATCATGATCAGTGGTCCCAACCGGTTTGACACAACCATCATGGAACTTGGAAAAGCCCGTCTGGTCTCAAAGGCAGGTGCTGAGGGTTATCAGGCAATTGGTTTGTTCCCAGGTGTATTATCAAAAGGATCCCCCGGAATCGGAATTGCTCTTAAAGTCGCTGATGGAGACACAACCGATTACCAGACAGCGATGCATGCCCAGTTTGATGGGGATGAGCCGTTCCACCTGGCGACCGCACAACTGCATGAACGGGCACGCCCTTGTGCGGTGGTTGAATTACTGCGTCAACTGGGTGGTTTTGATGATGAGTTTCTGGCAGCATTAAGTCACCTTGCTGCCAGACCTATCTATAACTGGCGTAAGCTGACAATCGGGGAGATACGACCAGCATTTCACCTTTCGCGGTAGAAGCATGCCAACGAAAGAAACCATCCAGGACCTGCTGGTAGAGCGACAAAAACAGGCCTTGCAGGTACTTCTTAAACTTAAACACCATTATGGTGATCCAATTTGGCGCAACCCACTGCCTGCGCTGGATGAACTTGTCTCCACCATACTTTCCCAAAACACCAACGACCGCAATCGGGATGTTGCATATCAAAATCTAAGAGCTCAATTTCCAACCTGGGAAAATGTACGAGATGCACCACAAGAACAGGTTATTGCTGCCATCCGATCAGCCGGTCTGGCAAATCAGAAAGGTCCACGCATTCAACAAGTTTTAAAAGAAATCACAATGGAGCGAGGTTGTCTTGACCTTGAGTTTTTAAAAGCATGGGACACCGAGCAAGCTCGCCAATGGCTGGCACATTTTAAGGGTGTTGGGCCAAAAACTAGCGCCATCGTACTTTGCTTTTCACTGGGAAAGCCAGCCTTTCCTGTCGACACCCATATTTACCGTGTTTCCGGTCGGTTGGGGTTACGGGATGCCAAAATGAATATTGAGAAAACTCATATATATCTGGAACATGTTTTTCCACAAGAAAGTTATTATTCAGTTCATCTCAACCTTATCCGACTAGGGCGTGAAGTATGCCATGCTCGCAAGCCAGCCTGTCCCGTCTGCCCGCTAAATCGGATCTGCCCAACCTACGCGGGAAAAGGCACTTCCAGAGTCAGGGACGGCTGAGAAGAAATATACCCCTTACTGTCAGATACATACTTTGACAATTGCTTGCAGGGCTATTAGAATTAAATGAACAGGCGGTAAAAGGGGCATCTTGCCACTGGCACCTGGCGGGCAGTATGCCCCCTTCCATTTAATGCCACTGTCGTAAATATCAGGAGACCATCATGCCAAAAGCGAAATTCCAATTTCCCACAGGTTTCTTATGGGGCACAGCCACTGCCGCACATCAGGTCGAGGGTAACAATACCAATAATAATTGGTGGCAATGGGAGCAGACGCCCGGCAAGATTCACACTGGGGATACCTCCGGGCTGGCCTGTGATTGGTGGGGGGGTAGATGGAAGGATGATTTTGATCGGGCCGCCGAGACGCACCAGAATGCCCACCGCTTTTCAGTTGAATGGAGCCGTATTCAACCCAGCCCTGGTCGCTGGGATGAAAACGCCATCGAGGTATATCGCGAAATGCTAAAAGGTCTGAAATCGCGCAAGATGACACCAATGGTCACACTTCACCATTTCAGCGATCCTTTATGGGTGGTTGAACAAGGCGGCTGGGAGAGCGAAAAGACTATCGATGATTTTATTAAATTTACACAAAAAGTGGTTAAAGCGTTAAAGGAGTATGTGAACCTGTGGGTAACGATCAATGAACCAAATGTGTACCTTTTTGGCGGATATCTGCATGGCGGGTTCCCCCCGGGCGTAAATAGTATTAGCCGAGCTTATCAGGCTGGTGTGAATTTAATGAAAGCTCACGCTGGTAGTTATCATGCTATTCACAAGCTCCAGCCAGAAGCAATGGTGGGTATTGCCCACAACTACCGAAGTATTGAACCCGGGCATAAATCAAACCCACTAGAGGTACTCATTGCCCGTCAACTCAAGCGCAACTTTCATACATTTGGCTATGCTGCTGCTGATGGCGTGTTCAAGCTGGTAACGAGGAGTTCAAAGATAACTGGGGCAGCCAACACCCAGGACTTCATCGGAGTTAATTACTATTCGCGCGATGCCGTAGCCGTTGATCTGAGATGTCCGAAAAACCTATTTGGGCGTTTATATTACCCAGCCAACTCTGACCTCAGTGGCAGCGGTTTTATTGCGAATGTGCCAGATGGTATGTTCGAAGCCCTGCGTTGGGCACTGCACTTCAACAAACCGATTTATGTGACTGAAAACGGCGTGGAAGATGCCGAGGATAAAATACGTCCGCGTTACACCATCCAACACATCCATAATGTGTGGCGTGCCGTTAATTTCAACTGGCCGGTACGCGGTTACTTTCACTGGTCGCTGGTTGATAACTTTGAGTGGGAGCGCGGTTGGTCTCAACGTTTTGGTTTATGGGGGTTGGATACTGCTACCCAAAAACGCATTCGTCGCCGGAGCGTGGACATGTATGCCACCATTTGCAAAGAGAATGCCATTGGGTCGGATATGGTTCAAAAATACGCACCTGATATTTTTGAGAAGCTTTTCCCCGGATAAATTATCATTTCATTCTACCTGGATACGGTTAAGGAGCGGTCATCTAATAACATGGTGAGAAATGACCATCCTTACATAGTCTCGCATCTGGCTTTGGTACAATTGCGCGGATGAAAAAGAGAACCTGGTTTTATATCGGACTTGGTGCGGTTATGATCGGATTACTGGCTATATTTATTGGCTACCAATCACCTGCTGTTAAAATGCGGGTTAACTGGCGTATGGATGTGGCGGCGACTTATTTACGCAGTATTATTAACCCTGCCCGTTTTGCACCAACCTCCCTACCGCAACCGCAACTTTCTCTGAACCGCATAACCCCCCTCGCAACAACACCGGTCTTGCATCCCACCCAGACCCTGAATTACGCACCTGAACCATTACCAGCTCGTAAGCTTCTGGAAGTGCCCAAATATGAAAAGGAAGTCTACAATAATTGCGGTGCAGCCACTCTTACCATGCTGCTACGCATGTATGGTTGGGAAGGCGACCAGAATGATATCGGCTCTATCGTTAAGCCGAATGTGGATGATAAGAACGTCAATATTGACGAATTGGTATATTACGTCCGCAATTATGCTGGATGGCTGAATTCAGATTTTCGGGTTGCTGGTGATATTGCACTATTGAAACGCCTGCTTGCTAATGGCTTCCCAGTCATTATTGAAAGTGGTATGCACCTGGATCAATCATATCGCGTCAATGATGACCGCTGGGGTGGTCACTACCTGCTGGTGACAGGTTACGATGATGATGCCGGTATATTCATCACCCAGGATTCTTGGTACAGTGCAAACCGGTTGCTGACCTATGGAGAGCTTGACGAAAATTGGGAAGCCTTCAATCGTGCATACCTGCTGGTCTTCCTTCCAGAACAATCGGAACAGGTAGAAAAGCTGGTTGGCGAAGACTGGGACGAACAGACCAATCGGGTTAATGCCTTAAATCAAGCACTGGATGAAACTGAAGCCGATCCCGAGGATGTATTCGCCTGGTTCAATGTTGGGACGAATCTGCTATATTTTGAGCGTTACGCAGAAGCCGCCCAGGCATATGATACATCCATCCGGCTGGGAATCCCTCAACGCATGTTGCGCCACCAGTTTGGACCTTTCATTGCCTATTTTAAGACTGCCCGAAACGACGATCTGAAAGCTCTGGCAGAGTATGCCCTCAAAATCACCCCGACCTCAGAGGAAAATCGTCTTTGGTATGGATGGGCGCTCTTCCGAGAGGGCGATCGCTCAGCGGCTATCGATGAGTTCAACAAGGCACTGCATATAAATCCCAACTACACGGATGCACGTTATGCTTTAAACTATGTGGGAGCAAACACGCAATGAATAATCGTATTGTGATCACCTGCCTGGCCATCCTGGTGAGCGCCTGTGTATTGATCGGTATTATCGCGGTTGTAGGGGCGGGAGTTTACACATGGGATAAGAATAATCCCAAGGCAACGATAACCTCGGCTCCGACCACCGCAATCCAACCTGAGATTACCAGCTGTCCTCCGGATAGTTGCTTGGTGCCAACGCCTGCCTCTGCAGCTCCAACTTCCGAATTACCCAAAGACATCTCCAGAGTCATGGATGATGTCCAGGAAGATGTTATTGAGATTCGGGGGTTGCTCCCAAAGACCGTTATTCCCCGAGCACTGTTATCCCCGGATCAGTTACGTCAGAACGTGGTCGAAGATTTCCTTGCTGATTACACCCCTGAAGACGCCAAGAATGATTCAATTTTATTATCAACCTTGGGATTATTACCCAAGGATTTTGATCTGCTCACATTTTATGAAGACCTCTACAGCGAGCAGATCGCCGGATACTACGACGACGAGACCAAGGAGATGTATGTGGTCAGCGGCAGCGGTTTTGGCGGACCGGAGAAAATGACCTACGCACATGAGTTCACCCACATCCTGCAAGATCAGAATTATGATTTTAAGAATGGCCTCGGGATGGGCGACGAAGCTTGCGAGCAGGACAGTGAACGCTGTTCAGCGATCTCCTCATTAATTGAAGGGGATGCCAGCCTGACAGAATACTTATGGTACTATCAATACTCGAGTCGTCAGGATCAGTCTGATGTTCAGACCTTTTATGAAAGTTTCGAAAGCCCGGTTTATGATTCCTCCCCAGAATTTATGAAGGAGGATTTCCTTTTCCCCTATTCAGCCGGTCAGGAATTCGTCCAAGTCCTGTATGACCAGGGTGGCTGGCAGGCGGTGAATAACACGTATTCCAATCCACCGGTAAGCACCGAGCAGATTATGCACCCCAGTCGGTATCCTACTGATATCCCCATCAAGGTGGAGTTACCGGATCTGTCATCGCTGCTTGGTGAAAGTTGGGAACAGATCCAATCAGATGTTATCGGAGAATGGTATACCTATCTAATGCTTGCCAAGGGATATCAGCTTGATTCCCGACTGGATGATGAGACCGCACGTAAAGCAGCAGAAGGCTGGGGTGGGGACGCCTTCCAACTTTATCACAACCCAAATACCGATCAGATCGTCCTGATCATCAAGAATAAATGGGATACCGAACGAGATGCTCAAGAATACTACAATGCCCTGAATCAATATGGGATTAATCGATGGGGTACCCCCGATTTACAGGGGGCTCAATCAACAGGATGGCAAACGGACGATGCGTCGATATTAATCCGGGAAGATTCACGCACAACCTATCTGGTCGTTGCACCGGATCAGACCACAATCGACCTAATCATCCAGAGCCTGGTCATGGATTAACGTCAACCTGTCTTTGACGCAATACTTCGTAAACGAGCAATGAGGCTGCAATTGCAGCGTTCAAGGATTCGCTGTCCCCGGGCATTGGGATGGTGATGACCTCATCTGCCAATGCACGCGCGGCCGGGCTTGGGCCGTTAGCCTCATTGCAGATGATTAATGCGATTGGTTCTTTCAGGGGTGCTTCCCATAATACTACGCCTTTACCCATGTCTGCCAGGAAGACCTTGAGACTTGCTTTTTCCTTGACTAACGATTTTATTGTCGGCCAATCGCAATCCCAGACGGGTAACTTCAGCTGGGCGCCCATACCGGCTCGTAAAACCTTTGGGGAGAAGGGATCGGCCGTCTCCGGTGCAATTAAAACCGCATTGACTCCTGCAGCGCTGGCCGTCCGCAGGATCGTACCCACATTCCCGGGATCCCGAATCGCATCCAGAACCAGAGCAAATTCAAGTTTGTCAGGCAAGGGTAATTCGCGCATTCCCAGGACAGCGACGATTCCTTGCGGCGTTTCTGTGTCAGATATTTCTGCCATCACCGCTTCCGACACTTCATATCGATTGCACTTGACACTGGCAGCCATATCAAAAAGATCTCGACCTCGGGTATTGAGCCCGGTAGAAACAAGGATCTCCCGCAGCGCCCAACCCGAATTGAGGGCCTCTTCAACCAACCTGACTCCCTCAACGATAAAAACCCCTTCCGATTGGCGTAAAGCCGCGGAAGATAACAGTTTTTTGATCTGCTGTATTCGGGGATTCTTTCTTGATGTAATTGATTCGGATGGTGGCTTCATGTGGATACTGGAGAAGTACTCCATGAGGAATTTTATCTTAAATAAAAACTTCCGGGAGACTCGTTCCCGGAAGCTCTGTTAATTTATGTACCTTTGGCCTTTTGGACCACTTCAGAAAATGCTTTAGGCTCCCTGACAGCCAGGTCGGCCAGCATCTTGCGATTAAGTGTAATACCGGTGGTTTTCATACCATACATAAGTTTGCTGTAGCTGATGCCGTTGAGCCGGGCGGCTGCATTGATACGCACGATCCAGAGTTTGCGTAGATCACGCTTTCGATTGCGTCGGTCACGTGTGGCGTACCACATGCTTTTTAAACGGGCTTCATTGGCACGTCTGAAAAGTAGATGACGTGAGCCAAAATAGCCTTGGTTAAGTTTTAATATTTTACGATGACGCTGGTGGGCAGTAACCCCACGCTTTACACGAGCCATTCCTTACTCCTTCACGAACCCCTGGGCGCCGGTTTAACCAGTTGTGTGCACCCAACAGCCGCGGCCAAACGAATACGATTCCCGCTACGGGGATTACTCAGCTTTCATATTGGGGGCCAAACGCCTGACACGCTTCTGGATGTTTTTACCTTCAACGGGCACCATCTCAGTGAACAGCGCTTTGGTTCGTTTGGGTGTGCGCCGGCGCAGGTGGCTTTTACCACCCTTTGTACGCATCAGCACCCCGGACCCGCTCAAGCGAAATCGCTTTGAGGTCGCTTTATGGGTCTTGAGCTTGATTTTGCCGGTTTTTAACTTACGAGGCACGGTACTGCTCCTTCTGACAAAATACTGCATCCGGGATCGCCGGACGCAGCTACTAGCGAAAAATTATTATAATGCAAACAGCCTGCTTTGACCAGTCTCTAAGCTAAGGTCAATTATACCTGCGTTATGTCTGCTGGCGCAGAAGCCTCCTTGGGCTGTACTTTCTCGGCTGTTTTTTCTTTCTGCTTGGGTTTTTCGCTGGTTGATGGCGATCGTTTTTTTCCAACCTTGGCAGGCGTCAGGGTCATACCCATCATTTTACCTTCCAGGGAAGGGGCCTGTTCAACACTTGCGATATCCTTTAACTCCTCAGCGATTTCTTTCAGGTCTTCTAACGCAACTTCCGGATGAACGATTTCGCGTCCACGGAAACGAATGCTTACCCGCACTTTCATCCCATCTTCCAGCCATCTTCGGGCATCTTGGGTTTTAAAATAACGATGGTGGACGTTCGTCTTGGGTCGCAAGCGGATCTCCTTGATTTCGATCTTGGTTTGGGACCTCTTTGCCTCCCGTTCCTTCTTTTCGCGCTCATAAAGGAACTTTCCAAAATCCATGATACGACATACGGGTGGTTCTGCACCAGGTGCCACCTCGACCAGATCCAAGTCTGCTTCCCTGGACATTCTAAGGGCTTTATCAATCGGGACGACGCCAACATTCTCTCCGGCGGCATCAATCAAGCGTACCTGTGGAGATCGGATGATCTCATTGACCCTAAAATTAATCTCGCTGATGTTCTTCTCCTTGTCTATATAATCAATGAAAGCCAGACGATCCTGGCATTCAATTGAAATGATAATACCAAAGAATACCTGAATCGTCAACATAACCACATTTACAGACAGAGCATCTCCGAAGATATCACGCTTTTTCTGGAGGAGTCGATTTTACCTTTAGAATTAATTGACAATTAAAAGAAAATGAGAGTATAATTGCGTCGCTTAAGGGAAATCCTAAGCAATCGGCTCAGTTGTAAATTCTTCAATTGGAGGCCAATCTCGCACCGAGTCACTCATTCTAATATTCATGATCAATAATGGATATCTCGGCTGCGTTTGGTGCTCAGCCGGTTTTTTTACCCCCAGGTTTGTCAAATCAAACAGAGGGGAGGTGAGAAGATGACAATTGTTACATTACGCCAAAATGAATCGCAGGACCAACTGCTGAAACGCTTTCGCAAAAAAGTTGTGAAAAGTGGCGTATTGAGCACTGTCCGTCGCAAGCGCTGGTTTGTCTCGAAGAGTGAACTGCGCCGCATTGAAAAGAAGAAAGCCATTCGCCGCTTTAAACGTCGCCAGAATGGCAAGGTGTACGAACCAACCGTTTAAACGGGGCAACCCGGATGGCTGGCAAGGAGGTGTGCATGGTGAAAGAAGAAGGGAAGATTCAGGTCGATGGTACGATCATCGAAGCTCTTCCAGCAACCCAGTTCAAGGTACGTCTGGATAACGATCATGAGGTACTTGCGTACCTTTCTGGCCGCATGCGGCGCTATTACATCCGTATTCTGCTGGGTGATCGTGTAAGAGTGGAAATGTCACCTTACGATCTGACACGCGGCAGGATCATTTACCGCCACCGCGTCACCACAGAAGCTCCCCCGGAAGAGCCTAAGTAACCACCAAGCCCCGTTATCATCCAGTTTATTTAATGCCCCCGCTCTGATTAAAGCGGGGGCGTATATTTCACACACTTAACAAAGCAGCTATTTTATTATTTCGCGGGTTCGCTGCTGTCATCATCTATCGTGTATTTTATTTCAGCCAACTGCCGATAATAATTCCAGCGGCGCTGGACATCCGACTTGGCTTCTTTCATCAATAATTCAGCTCTTGCCTCGTCACTTTGCAACAAGCTGGTGTATCGGGTTTCATTATAGGCATACTCTTCCAGTGATATGGATGGATCCTTCGAGTCCAGGGTCAGCGGGTTCTGGCCATTTTCGATCAGATCCGGGTTATAACGGTAGAGAGGCCAGCTTCCTGACTGAACAGCCAGTTTCTGTTGATCAAGACTGCGAGCCATATCGATGCCATGGGCAATGCAGGGACTGTAGGCGATGATCAAAGATGGTCCATCATACGCTTCGGCTTCCAGGAACGTCTTCAAGGTGTGTTGGTCGTTGGCTCCAAATGCTACTCGAGCAACATACACATAACCGTATGACATGGCGATCAAGCCCAAGTCTTTCTTGGGCAATCCCTTTCCCTTGGCAGCGAATTTCGCCACCGCAGCCCGTGGCGTCGATTTGGAGGACTGACCACCAGTGTTCGAATACACCTCGGTATCCAGGACCAGGATATTCACATTACGGCCGGATGCCATAACATGATCCAGGCCACCATACCCGATATCATATGCCCAGCCATCTCCGCCAATGATCCACACCGATTTTTTCACCAATGCATCCGCAACACTGGAAAGTAACATTGCGGTATCGTCATTGATCGTTTCCAGTTTGACTTTAAGCATCGCAACTTTTTCACGCTGTGTACGAATGCCTGCTTCAGTCGATTGATCGGTCGTTAACAACGCATCCACCAAGCTGTTATCAAGTTTTGGCGCCAGCTTCTGGAGTAACTCACGCGCCATTTCATTTTGCTTGTCAACGGTCAGGCGCATACCCAGCCCGAACTCGGCATTATCCTCAAATAATGAGTTGGACCAGGACGGTCCCCGACCCTCATTATTGATTGCCCAGGGTGTGGTTGGAAGGTTGCCGCCATAGATCGAAGAGCAACCAGTGGCATTAGCAACCATGACATGATCACCAAATAATTGTGTCACAAGTTTTAGATATGGAGTTTCACCACAGCCGCCACAGGCGCCTGAAAACTCGAACAAGGGCTGCAAGAGTTGCGAGTTCTTGATAGTGCCTGGGGACATGACCGTCCGGTCTGCTTCAGGAAGACTGAGGAAGAAGTTCCAATTGGTGCTTTCCGCCTCGCGTAATGGGGGTTGGTCAGCCATGTTGATGGCCTTTCGTTCAGGATTTTGTTTATCCTTGGCCGGGCAAGCTTCGACACAAACCGTACAGCCTGTGCAATCTTCAGGCGAGACCTGGATGGTGTATTTCGTTCCGGGGAACTCCTTGAACTTCGCATCCATTGATTTAAAGGTGGCCGGAGCTTTTTCGAGAAATTTCGGGTCATATACTTTTTGCCGGATGACTGCATGCGGGCAGACAAATGAGCATTTACCACATTGAATGCATAAGTCAGGCTCCCAAACCGGAATTTCCAACGTGATATTTCTTTTTTCCCACCGGGCTGAAGCACTCGGGAAAGTCCCATCTACAGGCATGGCGCTGACCGGCAGGTGATCGCCTTCATTTTCAACAATTGGACCCAGAACTCTGCGTATGAACTCGGGTGCCTCGGATGATACCGGTGCATGCCGCGTGATCTGACTGGTAACCTTGTCGGGGACAGTTACCTGAACGAGATGTGCCAGGGTATGGTCCACTGCATCATAATTTTGTTTAACAACTGCTTCACCGCGCTTGCCATAGGTCTTCTTGATGCTCTTCTTGATCTCTTCAATCGCCTCATCCCTTGGAAGGACACCACTGATGGCAAAGAAACAGGTCTGCATGATGGTGTTAATGCGATTACCCATCCCTGTTTTTTCTGCCACATCGTAGGCATCTATGACATAGAACTTGAGTTTCTTTTCGATCAATTGTGTCTGAACTTCTCCCGGTAGTTTATCCCAGACCTCTTTTACCGGATAATTGCTATTCAACAGAAATACAGCGCCCTCGGCTGCATACTTTAATACATCCAACCGTTCAAGGAAGGAGAACTGATGACAGGCCACAAAATTCGCCGTGCCGGGATTGATCAGGTAGGGAGCCCGGATTGGTTTGGGTCCGAAACGCAAATGAGAATATGTGTATGAGCCGGATTTTTTTGAGTCAATAGCAAAGTATCCCTGTGCAAAGTTGGGCGTCTCTTCACCAATGATCTTAATTGAATTCTTGTTTGCGCCCACAGTACCATCAGAACCGAGCCCAAGGAACAAGCAGCGCACGGTTTTTGTATCTTCGATCGAGTAATTCTCATCATACTTCAGGCTGAGTGAAGTCACATCATCTTCAATACCAACAGTAAAATGCCGTTTTGGATTAGATTGAGACATCTCATCAAATACTGCTTTTGCCATTCCAGGAGTAAATTCTTTTGATGAGAGTCCATAACGACCTCCGATGATTCTTGGCGTTACACCAAACCTTGGCTTGCCATTGGCCTGTGTCACGGTAACTGCATCAACCACATCCAAATAAAGCGGCTCTCCTGATGCACCAGGTTCTTTAGTGCGATCCAACACTGCGATCGATCGTGTCGTGGGTGGTAATGAATTTATAAAATGTTCAATTGAGAATGGGCGGTAGAGGTGAACGGTGACAACACCCACCTTTTCTCCGGAATGCATGAGAACCTGCGCGACCTCTTCGGTCGTCTCGGCACCCGAACCCATCACAATCACGACCCGCTCGGCATCCGGGGCACCATAATAATCAAAGAGGTGGTATTGCCGGCCAACCAGTTTGGCGAACTTGTCCATTTCTACCTGGACAATCCCCGGGGCGGCGATGTAGAAAGGATTGATCGCTTCGCGGGCCTGGAAGAAAACATCCGGATTCATAGCTGTCCCACGTATAACCGGGTGATCCGGAGTCAATGCGCGCTTGCGATGCTCAGCAATTAATCCGGCATCCATCATTTCGCGCATGTCATCATCTGATAACTGTTCGATCTTGTTGATCTCGTGAGAGGTCCTGAAACCATCAAAGAAATGCATGAAAGGGATACGCGACCTTAAGCTGGCTGCCTGGCTGATTAAAGCCATATCATGCGCTTCTTGAACAGAGCGGGAAGCTAGCATTGCCCAACCGGTCGCCCGGGCAGCCATGACATCAGAGTGATCCCCATAAATAGAAAGTGAGTGCGTCGCCAACGTCCTGGCTGAGACATGAAAAACCGCAGCGGTTAATTCACCTGCGATCTTGTACATGTTCGGGATCATCAGGAGAAGACCTTGCGAGGCAGTGAAAGTCGTTGTCAATGAACCGGTCTGAAGCGCACCGTGCACAGCACCCGCAGCACCGCCTTCAGATTGCATTTCAACCACAAGTGGAACGGTGTCCCATAAGTTTTTTACACCCAAAGCGGACCAGGCATCTGCATGCTCTCCCATCGCGGAAGAGGGTGTGATTGGATATATTGCAATGACTTCATTCAAACGATAAGCAACATGCGCTACCGCTTCATTTGCATCCTGTGTGATCATTTTACGTGTCATCGAGTGTTCCTCCGATATTTTTACGCGGCCAATAAGCCGCGGTTTTTACAATCATATAAACCGGTATCATAAACGGTCACGGGTTGTCTAGACAGTAATAATGGTCACTTATAATGCTGTGACCTGTCATATTATAACCCTGATGTCCTATCATTTATTGAGTGGGAAGGTCATTACCCGATAATAAATACGCCTCGCGCAACACTCCATCCACGGTTACGTCTACCTGTGGATCCAAATAACCAGCTTCAAATAGCCAGACGGCCAGATCCCTGCCAACAAAGCGAAGATGCCATGGCTCAGACAGGTAATACCCGCTCCCGGATTTGGCATATGTCGAATCTGTCCCTGCCGGATACGAAATCACGAATCCATAATCATGGGCATGTTGTTGCAACCAGAGATATAAACCCTTATCATAGTTCTTACGGGCGACGATCCAATCTGGGTAAAAGTAATCCAACAGGTCAACTGCCAGCCCCAAATGATGTTCAGAATATCCAGGTTCAGCTGAAAACCGCCGGGCATATGCTTGTGCTTCTTTGAGGCTCTTCCCCGAGGATGTCGCTTCGGCAACATACCGGCTGTAGGCAGTGTATTGATCATCTATCGACCTGAAACCACTTCGTAGATAGGGACTGAAACCTGCCAATTTCGCATCTGCCATCATTTGTGTAAGTGGGTCCTTTATCAATTCAGCAACGCTTACCTCACCCATACTTACCAGCGGTAATTGCGACTCAGTTAGAGGATAATCCAAGGGCAGGCGGGTTTGCGAGGAAACCGGGTACAGGAACAGCTTGTAATCATATTCCTCAACTGTTCGCAGGACTACTGATTTAAAGTCATTGTCAATCCCGAGTGTCAAAAATGGGGTAACCGTTATATTATTAATAATAGCTGAGGATGGGGTGGTATGTAAATTAATCTCATTTTGTCGTAAAACCGTCTCCCTCCAGGAAAGCAATGGCTCTTGGAGGAAAAACGCCAAAATAAATCCCCAGAACAAACATGACAGGGTTGTGAACAGGATCGTCAACAGGAGTGACTGTCTGAAAAAATCAGCTTCAATGCGTTTGGTCATACGTAAAAATACCCTGCTGGAATATTCAGCAGAGCGGAATTATAGCACTACAAAATCCTTCAAATATCTTACTGAGAGAATAAGTAATGCCTGGCGAGTGATAATGCCGCCAGGGTTTTAGAATCAAAGATATTCCCCTTTTCAACCAATCGATATAATTCAGAAATCGCATAGTGGTCAATCTGGATGAATTCATCAGGATCTGCCTTTAAGGGGGCTGGGATCAGATCCCGGGCAAGGAAGAAGTACATCAGTTCATCACCATACCCCGGGATAAGATAAGCCTGGCCCATCAAAACCATTTTCTCAGAGGACATGCCAATCTCTTCGCGCAGCTCTCTTAATGCACATACCTGTGGATCCTCGCCCTCCTCCATAACTCCTGCGGGTAATTCGAGCAATTCCCGATCTGCACCCAACCGGTATTGCCTGACCAGATAAACCATCCCTTCCGCGTCCACTGGTAAGATGGTCACGGAAGGGTTGTGCTTCACCAGGTCATAACTAGCCCTGCGTCCATCAGGGAAATCGAGAAGGACCGCTTCAATAGAAAATATCTTGCCGCGATAAACCGTATCACGGTTTATCAAATAAACAGGCATATTAATACCGGTTATTGGGTCGTCAGATTATAAAACCAATTGACCGCCCAAGTACCATTCGAGAAGTCGACCCGGATATATATCGGACTGACTCCTTTTAACGCCGCCGGGATATCATAAACCACAGCATAACTCGTATTGGCATCGCAGTTACCGGTGGTCACAACTGTCCCACCCCGGGGGCCAACGCCCATGGATACCGTATATGTGCCAGTCGTGGGGAATCCATAGGTTCGGACACCAACCTTCAGATCAGCATCAACCCATGCAATGGATAAGCGTGGGTAACTGGAGTTGGGCGCGGGATCAAAAGCATAATCCTTACGGGAGGTGGTCGGTGTAGGCCCATATGGTGTATTGGTAGCCACAGACTTCGTACCCGAAACCGGTGTGGTCACAAAGGGATTGGTTGACTGGGTGCCCAACCCGGCTGTAGGAGCTGGGGTACCGGTTAATTTAACTTTTGCAATGGCCGTGGCCGTTTGGGCTATTGTTACCACGTTCTGGGTGGGGAGCGAAAAAGCCAGGGTGGCTGTTGGCTCCGCCGGTTCAGTAGATGCTGAACGCAGGCAGCCCGTCATGCTTGCAAGGACGAAGACGGCCAGTATTATCAGATAAGCGGTTTTTCTCATGGAGTATTCTCCTTCTCTACAACAGTTCAATATTGTTCGCCAGGTAAATCAATCGATTACTAGGATATTTCGACGAATCCCTGGATACAGCGATCTATCCACATGATGCAATAGACGTGCCAGCTGAATGGTACAATCGAAAATTGAGAATGATCAAGGAGGTATCTCGTTTGAATATCTATTTCTCCTGTTCGATCACCGGAGGCCGGAACGATCAGCGGATCTATCAAGATATTACTGAGCTGCTACAGGCTTGCGGACATGTTGTACTCACCGCACATCTTGCAGATATCAATATCCTTGAAATGGAGGGGGGTTTATCACCCGAACAGACCTATCTGAGGGACTGCAACTGGGTGGAAGAGTGCGATGCCTTGGTGGCCGAGGTATCAACGCCTTCACATGGAGTGGGTTATGAGATTGCGCTGGCATTATCCCTCGGAAAGCCTGTGTTGTGCTGTTACCGTAAGGGTGTGCGCGTATCAAAAATGCTTACGGGCAATACATCACACGGGTACGCCCAGTTGGTTTATGCAACAGACGAGGAGTTACGGAAAGGATTGATCATCTTCCTGGAATCATTGTGAATTACATTCAGCCTGACGATAACAACAACCTGGACTCCCAGTGTCTTTCCATCCTTCCTCCCGAATTCTGATTTTTACAAGATGTAAGAAGTTTATAAGAGTTGCTGCTAGTATCTTGACGGCAACCATAGGCCTTCATACAATTAAACAATGGAATATAAGGATTATTATCAGGCGCTGGGTGTCGATCGTAAAGCCAGCACAGAGGAAATTAGAAAAGCTTACCGTAAGCTGGCCATGAAGTTTCATCCCGACCGGAATCCTGGTGATAAATCAGCGGAGGATAAATTCAAGGATATCAATGAGGCCTATCAGGTTCTGGGAGATACAACCAAACGGCAACGCTACGATCAATTAGGCGATTCTTACAACCAATGGCAGCAAACAGGCGGGTCCTCGGACACTTTCAATTGGCAGGACTGGTTCACTCAAGGACAACCGTCTGGTGGTCGGCGTGTAGATGTCCGCGATTTTGAAGACTTGTTTGGAGGGTCATTTTCTGACTTTTTCAACACAATATTCGGCGGAATGGGAACAACTGCTACACGTCAACGCCGGCGTGCGGCTCCGATGAATTTTGAGCAACAAGTCTCAATCAGCCTGCCCGAGGCATATAATGGAACCCAACGATCCCTAAAGATAGATGATCACCGCTACGAGGTTAAGATTCCTGCCGGTGCTCAGACCGGAACGAAGGTCAGGATTGCAGGTGCTGGGCCATCCGATCAGACTGGAGGGAAAGGCGACCTCTATCTGATTATCAATGTGACACCCGACGCCAAGTACGAGCGAAAAGGATCTGATCTCTATTTGGAAACCAACATATCTTTAATGACTGCAGTCCTGGGCGGAACAGTAACCATACAGACTCTTGCCGGCCCAGTAGCATTGACCATTCCGGCCGGAACTCAACCGGGACAGACTTTTCGCCTTTCCAGACGCGGTATGCCGCATTTGAAGGATAAACAGATACACGGTGACCTGTTCGTTAAAACAAGGGTCACTATTCCTAAACAACTGTCGACGAGACAACGTGAGTTGTTTGAAAAATTACGCTCAGAAGAATAACCTGTATAGAAAGTGGATTTTAATATGAAAAAGAATCTAAAATGGCTCGCTTTATTGTTAAGCATGATCATGGTTTTATCATGCGCATCAACGATCACAAGCGTATTACCCGAAGAATCGAATGGTACGGTGATTATCCCCACATATGAGGCATTGGAGACTGCGCCCACCTTTGATAGCATTCCAGTCCCCGATATTGAGGACTCTGAGGAAATTCTCACGGCATTGTATAGAGCGGTCAATCCGGGCATTGTCGCCATCCAGGTCATAACTGAAGCTGGTGATGCCCTTGGTTCAGGTTTTGTGATCGACTTAAATGGTCACATCGTCACTAATTACCATGTTGTCGAAGGTGAGCAATCCATTGAGGTTGATTTTCCATCCGGTTATAAAACCTATGGAGAGGTAATTGGCACCGACCTCGACTCCGATATTGCCATTATTGATGTTGATGTTCCAGAAGAGCAGCTACACCCCCTGGCCCTGGGTGATTCCAACCAATTGCAGGTTGGTCAAACAGTTGTGGCAATTGGCAATCCTTATGGCTTGACTGGCACCATGACCGTTGGTATCGTGTCAGCTCTAGGTCGGACTTTGGATTCACAGCGGCAAACCGCATCCGGAGCGTACTATACAGCTGCAGATCTTATCCAGACCGATGCCTCAATCAACCCGGGCAACTCAGGGGGACCTCTTTTGAATCTAAACGGGGAAGTTATCGGTGTCAATCGGGCCATCCAGACCTCCGGTTCTACCACTACCGGTGAGGCTGTTAATACCGGTATCGGATTTGCAATTGCAAGTAATATCGTTAAAAGAGTTGCACCTTCCTTAATCGCCCATGGCAGTTATGATTATCCGTATCTTGGTATTACCAGCCGGGAGGAGTTGAATCTCTTTTCAATGGAAGCATTGGGCATCACCCACATGGGTGGAGCTTATGTACTCAGCGTTTCATCCGGTGGCCCCGCCAGCCGAGCAGGTATTCGTGGTGGTACGGAAGCAACCAGTATCACCGGCTTACTATCTGGTGGAGATCTGATCATTGCGGCAGATGGTCATCCAATTGAAGTATTCAGCGACTTGCTCAGTTATATGGTAAATTACAAGCTTCCCGGCGACTCGATGACATTGACAATCATCCGTGATGGACAGGAAATAAGCGTGGACGTCATACTTGGGTCACGTTAGACCACAGCGTAAGATCCAGTACCTATCATAAAGCAAGCCGTGTGGCTTGCTTTTCTTTTCTTAATCCCTGCTTTACAGCCTGAGGGTTTTTGATTGGTCAGTTTCTATTTTTTTTGGTATGCTTAGGACATACTTCATTCACCGGAGGCAGGCATGATCAAAGAAACGATTAAGGAAGCCGAGATACACATGAGGAGCGCCCTCCAAGCTCTGACGGATGATCTGGCGGCCATCCGAACCGGTCGCGCCTCACCCGTACTGGTGGAAAAACTGCCAGTGGAATACTACGGAATGCCAACGCCACTCATGCAATTAGCCAATATCAGTGTTCCAGAGCCGCGGGTCCTATTAATCCGTCCATTTGATCCATCAACATTAAAAGCCATTGAACGTGCCATTCAGGTTTCTGAGCTCGGCCTGACGCCCAACAATGATGGAAAAGTCATCCGCTTGAATATCCCATTATTAACCGAAGAGCGACGCCACGAACTTGTCAAGGTTGTCCATAATCGCCTGGAAGAAACCCGAGTAGCCATCCGTAACGTTCGCCGTGATATATTAAAGGACCTCAAGGAATACGAGCATGAGAAACTGATCTCTGAAGACGATCTAAACACGGCTGAAGAGGAAATGCAAAAATTAACCGACCGAATGATCGAACAAGTGGAGGAGATCGGCGAACACAAAGAAAAAGAAATCATGGAAGTTTGATCCCTGTCCAGATCATGAAAAAAACCGATTCCAAAAAGGAACTCACCCGGATTCCCGAGCATATTGCCATCATCATGGATGGTAACGGAAGATGGGCTACTGCCCGTGGCCTACCCCGTCTAGCCGGCCATAAGGCTGGTACCGAGAATCTGCGTCAGATCATTAATGCTGCCGTTGATTTTGGAGTGAAGTATCTAACCATTTATGCTTTCTCCACTGAAAACTGGAGTCGCCCACAGGATGAGGTCAAGGGTTTAATGCTCATTATTGAAGATGTCATTGAACGTGAACTGGCGGAATTAAACCAGAAGGGTGTCCAACTTCGGCATATTGGCAGGCTCGAGGGTCTAAGACCTAAATTGGTCCAAAAAGTCAAAGATGCTATCCAATTAACCAAGGATAACGATCGTCTTGTACTGTGCATTGCCTTCAATTATGGTGGGCGCGACGAAATCACGTGTGCTATCCGGCGCATGCTTACAGACAAGCTGACCCCTTCCAATATTTCAGAGGAATTGGTTAGCCGTTACTTATTCACCTCAGGTATACCCGACCCAGATCTGGTCATCAGAACCTCCGGCGAAATGCGTATCAGTAATTTTCTGATCTGGCAGGCAGCTTATTCCGAATTGTATATCACACCAACATATTGGCCGGATTTCGATAAAGAGGAACTGCGTAAAGCGATCATTGAATACGGATGTCGTGACAGGCGATATGGAAAAGTGACCTCAAACCAGGCCCAAAGTTGCCCGGAGGATTGATCTGCGTATGCTGTCAAAACGCCTGATCGTCGCAATCATCCTGATCCCGGTCGGTGTGACATTAATAAAAATAGGTGGGTGGCCATTCACACTGTTCATTGCCTTGTTCCTTGGGGTGGCCGCCTGGGAGTTTTGCAACCTCTTTAAAAAGGCTGGTTATGCCCCCGCGACATCTTTGGTGATCATAGGTGTGGTTGCGCTCACGATCACGCGTTTGTTATCAGGGTTCAAGTATCAGGATCTGATCCTAACCATCATCGTTCTCTCTGCCATGAGCTATCACCTCATTGCTTATGAGCGGGGCAGGGATACATCAGCTACTGATTTTTCTATCTCACTGGCTGGTTTGGTATATCTCGGCATTCTCGGTTCTCACCTCATATCACTAAGACTTTTACCGGAAGGCCTTTGGTGGTTCATGCTGATCATGCCGGTTGCCTGGATGGCTGACAGCGGTGCATTTTTCATTGGATCACGATTTGGGAAACATCGTATGGCGCCCCGCCTTAGTCCCAAAAAATCCTGGGAAGGTTACGTTGGCGGTATTGTCGTAGGTATAATTACGGGCATTGTGCTCTCATATCTATGGGGGCTTGTATCGCCTGTGATGTCTCTTTCCAAGGGTGTCATTGTCGGCGTTGTCCTTTCTGTTCTCCCAACCTTAGGCGATCTGGGGGAGAGTATGATAAAAAGACAATTCGGAGTCAAAGATTCAGGGAATTTGCTTCCCGGGCACGGGGGTATTCTGGATCGCGTGGATTCCTGGATCTGGGCTGCGGCTATAGGTTACTATCTGGTTCTCTTGTTATGGGTCTGACAGACGAAGGAGATAAAGGATGACTTTACCCAGTCGTAATCTGGCTTTGGAACTCGTCCGTGTAACAGAAGCCGCTGCAATGACAGCTGGGCGCTTTATGGGCCGCGGTGATAAGAATGCAGCCGACAAGGCTGCTGTTGATGGTATGCGCCTTATATTAAATACCATTGAGATGAGCGCTGTAGTAGTCATAGGTGAAGGCGAGAAAGATAAAGCCCCCATGCTTTTTTGGGGTGAACACCTGGGGGCAGGTGGTCCGCCAGAGGTCGATTTGGCAGTCGATCCGATCGATGGTACCCGCCCGCTAGCATTGGGTTTATCCAATTCCATTGCCACCGTCGCAATTTCTCCTCGAGGAACGATGTTTAATCCAGGGCCGATCGTTTATATGGATAAGATAGCAGTCGGTCCGGTTGCCAAAGATGTTATTGATATCGAAGCACCAGTGGCAGAGAACCTGAGACAGATTGCCAAAGCCAAAGGGGAAGGGGTGGAGCACCTCACGGCGGTTATCCTTGATCGCCCCCGCCACCAGGATCTGATCGCCGAGGTGCGTAAATGTGGCACGCGCATTAAACTCATTCCAGACGGGGATGTGGCTGGTGCCTTGATGACTGCCTGGCCGCAATCAGAGATCGATGTTTTGCTTGGTATTGGAGGAACCCCCGAGGGTATTTTGGCAGCCTGTGGTATGCGAGCAATGGGTGGCAATATCCAAGGAAAGTTGCATGCACGTAATGAAGACGAATATAAACGTGGCCGTGACCTTGGATATGACTTCGATAAGGTATTAAAGATCGACGATATGGTTTGTTCAGAGGACGTTTTCTTTGCGGCCACAGGTATCACCCGGGGAGATTTGCTAGATGGTGTCTCGTATTTCGCCGACAGTGTCCGGACAGACAGTTTGGTTATGCGCGGATTGACCGGTACGGTAAGACAGATCATCTCCACCCACCAACTCAGCAAATTGAGCAGGATCAGTCAGATCACTTATTAACCAAAATGAACCTGTTGTACGTGGCCGACGGGCGCAGCCCTACCGCTCAAAGCTGGATTACCAACATCCAGAGAGATGGCCATCGTGTATCTTTAATTTCCACGTATCCTTGTGAGAAACTCCCTGATTTAGCGGAGTTTTATATCCTTCCAATCGCATTTTCTGGGTTGGCTTCAAGTCGACGTGAGACAGGCACTTCTACCGCCCGTTCAAATCCACTTGAAAACATGGTCAAAACAATACGTCCGCGCTTGCTTCATTTAAGACACATGCTCGGGCCGCTAACTCTTCCTTTTTATCGCAACCAGTTCCTTAAGATCGTTGACGGAATCGGACCTGAACTGATCCATGCCTTGCGTATCCCTTTTGAAGGGATGCTGGCACATTATGCCTCGCAGAAATATCCGCTGGTCGTTTCGATCTGGGGTAATGATCTGACATTGCATGCCCAACAATCATATAGGATGGGAAAGGCTACTCAGGCCACTCTTTTACGTGTTGATGGATTGATAGCGGATACCATCCGGGATATCCGCTTGGCGAGGTCCTGGGGGTTTAATAACGACCAGCCCAGCCTGGTTGCTCCTGGTTGCGGTGGAATAGATCTCGAGGTGGTGGAAAGAGCACGTACATCAATACCCGGATATTTACTTGAAAGAATCCCAACCAATCGCACACTTGTTATTAATCCACGAGGGTTACGACCTGGCAGTCTGCGGAACGATGTCTTTTTTGATGCTGCCCGCATGGTGTCAAGTCGCCACCCAGAAGTGTGCTTCCTTTGCCCAACGATGGCCGGTCAACCGGAAGCAGAACAGATGGTATTGACGCGCGCACTAGAAAAAAACGTCCTATTGTTACCATCGCTCCCGCAACAAGATCTCTGGTGGCTGTTTAGCCGTTCGGACGTGGTCATCTCTCCAGGTGAGCATGACGGTGTGCCCAACTCATTACTCGAAGCCATTGCCAGTGGGTGTTTTCCCATTGCCGGTGACATAGAAAGCCTACGCGAGTGGATCACCCCTGGCGTGAACGGATTGCTTTATCCGCCGGCAGATCCTGTTGCACTGGCTGAATCTCTCTTGCTGATTTTAGATAACCCCAACCGCCAGTTTGATACCGCCCGACGTAATCGGAAATTAATTCGCGAACGCGCCGATATCACGACCATTCGCAAGAAAGTCACTAATTTTTATCAACTTGTTGCCAGGCATTGACCTGAACCATAACGGATGCAGGCTGTTTCTAGAAACCAAACATTCTCTTGCACATCCATTGACTTTACTGATTGCCATTAATAACCCTGAGACATGTTTTTTCCCCGCCTTTACAGTTGAATAATAAATAGAATAAAAATTGCCTTGAATACGTAATGGACAATCTATTATTTCACCTTAAATAATTTCCCTTTCACACATACTCATTTTTCAGCATATAATTCAGACTGGGTATGGTTAAGTTGTTATTATGACTCCAATCCTCTATCTCATTGATGGTCATGCTGTTGCTTACCGGGCGTACTTTGCGCTCACTGCCGCGGGGTCTGCTCGCGAACGATGGCAAACGCGCAGTGGTGAACCAACTGCCGGCACTTATGGATTTGCCAGTATTCTGATGCGATTGCTCGAACAGTCACAACCGGAATATGTAGCCGTCGCGTTCGATACGGGTAAAACGTTCCGAGATGAGATCTACCCTGACTATAAAGCCACTCGGGAAAAAATGCCGGATGATTTACGCCCACAGATCGAGCGTATCCGGGAGCTGGTGGATACTTTCAATATTCCACGACTTGAAGTTAAAGGTTACGAGGCTGACGATATCCTCGGAACCGTGGCTCGCAAAGCTGTGGCTGCCGGTTTCGGGGTCAAAATCATCACGGGTGACCGTGATCTATTGCAGCTTGTAGATGATCGCATTATTGTCAATCTGCCAGGAGGCAAACTGGCTGAAGCAAAAGATTACTTAAAAGAGGATGTGGTTGCTTTATGGGGTATCCAACCATCCCAAGTGGTGGATTATAAAGCCTTGGTTGGAGATACCTCAGACAACATCAAGGGAGTCCCAGGTATTGGGGAAAAGACCGCTCTTACGCTTTTAACTCAATTCCCTACTCTCGATGAGATTTATCAGCATCTCGATAAGTTACCGGAAAGGGTTAAAACCAAACTTGAAGCCGGGCGTGAATCGGCCTACATCAGCCAAAAATTGGCCCGTATTATCACGGATGCGCCGATAAATGTGAATTTCGACGATGCCCGTATGCATGCTTTCGATCCAGCCAAAGTAGAGTCTCTCTTTCAAACATTGGAGTTTCGCTCACTCTTGCCCCGTTTTTACGAGATCGCGAGATCTTATGGACATACACTCCCCGAACACAACCAACTGCCTTTATTCGCCACCGCGGATGATTTACCATCACCAGTATCGATATCTACTAATCCGATCAAGGTTAATCTTGTTGATACGATCCCCTTGCTTGAAGATCTCTGCAAGGCACTTGAACGATCGGGGGTGATCGCTTTTGACACCGAAACCACATCAACAGATCCAATGCGGGCAGAACTGGTGGGTATTTCGCTGAGCATTCAGGCGGGAGAAGGTTATTACATCCCAATTGGACATAAATATGAGGACAGCCATAACCTCAAATCAGAACAGGTCATTGCCATGTTGAAAAAAGCGATGACAGACCCCCATATAAAAAAGGCTGGCCACAATATCAAATATGACTACTTGGTGCTTTTACGTCAGGGGTTGGTGGTGAGTCCATTATCTTTTGACACGATGATCGCCGGATTTTTAATAGATCCCGCCTCCCGGGGCTTGGGGTTGAAGAGCATGGCTCGTGATTTTCTGGGATTGGAAATGACCCCTATTATTGAGCTCATCGGCAGCGGTAAAAATCAAACGGACATGGCGCACGTGCCTATCGCCTCTGCTTCTGCTTATGCCGCAGCAGATGCCGAAGCTACTTTGAAGTTAGTACCCATCTTATCCCGCGAATTGGATAATCTCCAGGCGACAAGTTTATTTGAGACAATGGAAATGCCGCTCGTGCCGGTATTGGCCTCCATGGAACGCAATGGTATTACTCTGGATACCGGGTTCTTTAAACAGATGTCCACAGAATTGGCTCAACGCATGGATGCGCTCGAAGAGAATATCCATGATATGGCCGGTTCTGTGTTTAATATCAACTCAACCCAACAGCTCTCGACTGTGCTGTTTGACCGGTTGCATTTGATACCACCAGATCGGGGTCGAAAGACCGCGAGCGGTCATTTTTCCACCTCGGCCGATGTCTTGGAAAACCTGCGTGGAGAACACCCCATTATCAAACTTATCCTTGAATACCGTGAGCTGGCCAAATTAAAATCCACCTATGTGGATGCCCTACCACTCCAGTTGAATCCAGAGACCCGGCGCATTCACACTTCATTTAATCAGACCGGAGCGGTAACCGGAAGACTGGCTTCCTCTGATCCCAATTTGCAAAACATTCCGACCCGAACAGAGCTTGGGCATAAAGTCCGGCAAGGTTTCATCGCCTCGACAGGTTGGGTCCTCCTATCGGTAGATTATTCCCAGATCGAACTGCGTATTGTTGCTGACATGTCCAAAGATGACGCGATGTGTGCCGCTTTCCGAGCAGGCCAGGATATTCACGCGACTACCGCTGCCGCAATTCATAACATCAGGCTGGATGAAGTTTCCAAGGAACAACGCCGCAATGCTAAAGCAATCAACTTTGGTTTGATATACGGGATGAGTGCCTTCGGGCTCAGTCGTTCCACAGACCTGACGCTTGCAGAAGCGGAGGAGTTTGTAGCCTCATATTTTAAGCAATTCCCTGGAGTCAAGACCTTTCTGGATGGGTTGCGCAAATCGGCGGCCGAGAAAGGTTACGTTGAGACCTTGTTGGGTCGTAAGCGTTACTTCCCAAATCTAAAAACACAGACCAATCCTAATTTACGAAACCGTGAAGAGCGCGAGGCAATCAATGCACCCATTCAGGGAACTGCAGCCGACATTTTAAAATTAGCCATGCTCCAGATGCCTAAGGCTCTTACAGATGCCGGTCTGGCAGCCCGTATGCTACTTCAAGTCCATGATGAACTTGTCTTGGAATGCCCACAGGTGGAATTGAAGGAAACCGCCAAGGTGGTTCAGAACATCATGGAAAATGCTTACATCCTAAGTATCCCGATTACCACGGATGCCAATTGGGGCTTGAACTGGGGTGAATTGTCACCACTCGTTGATACGACCAGACAAACAGGAAAACTATGACCGGCAACCAGGATTCATATAAACAATATATGTCATTGGGGCATAATGCCGCATGGGACCTGGATTGGAATGTAGCCATTGATCAGTATGAATTGGCTCTCAAGGAAATTCCCGAAGATCCCAAAGCATTGACAGCAATTGGACTGGCATATACCGAACAGCAGAAATTCACCGAAGCGATTGATTACTACAACCGGGCAGCTAAAGCCAGTGGAAACGACCCGGTCATCATTGAACGTATTTCAAGATTATATGAACGTATTGGGGATCTGATAAATGCCACCAAATTTTGTGTCGAGGCAGGTGATCAATATGCAAAGATCAACGATGTCACTAAGGCTATCGAAAATTGGTCTCAGGTAGCCAGGTTTGATCCGGAAGATACCTCCTCTCGTTCCCGTCTGGCTGATATGCTTGAACGCATTGGCCGCAAAGACGAAGCAGCCAGGGAGTATCTGGAGTTGGCTGCCCTTTTACAGTATGGCGAAGACAAGGAGGCTGCCCGTAAGCTCCTTGAACATGCCGTTGAGCTCTCACCCCAAGCCAAGGAGATCCAGAATGCCCTTAGCCTCGTCCAGACAGGCCAGTTACTACCCAAACCGGCACGACGACAGGGGGGAACTGGACCTTTCATCATGTCACAGGTGCGAAAATTTGACCAAAACATCGTACCCTCCAGAGTGGGACATTCTACAGATCCGATTTCTGAAACCAAACAAAATGCCCTGGTAGCCCTGGCGGGCTTTCTGTTTGAACAACAGAGCACATCAAGCAATACTCGTGCATCAAGAAATGACAACCCCAAAAATGATGGGACGGGACCAAATGCCAAAATTGCCCTTCATTTAAGCCAGGCGATCGATGCTCAGACACATGATCAAATTCCCCAGGCTATTTTTGAATTATCTGCTGCCACCAGCAAGGGATTGGACCATCCCGCGGCCAACTATAACCTCGGTTTTCTCCATTACCAGAATGGTGAGTACGAAAAAGCGTTAAAGTATCTTCAAAAATCACAGATCAGCCCGGATTATGCATTGGGATCCAAGTTGCTGATCGGACGAATTTTGAAAAAAGCCAACAAGATAAATGGGGCAGCACGTGTATATATAGAGGCCATGGCGGTTGCTGATACGATCACAGTACCGGCAGACCAGGTCAATAATCTAATGAGTATGTACGAACCGATCATCGATTCATTTGAGAGAGATGCAAATCCCGGAAGTCGGGAGATGGTTTGTGAAAATGTGGAAACGCAGTTGGTCCGCACAGACTGGCGGCAACATCTTTGCAGTATTCGCGAAGAGATAATGGGAACAACCGAAAGCCTGGCCACACCCATCATTTCTGTTTTACTTCAAACAACAAGTACCGGTCTGATAGAAGCTTTGAGCACGATCCGGAACTTCAATGAGCACGACAAACCACGCGAAGCCCTTGAGACAGCATTTTTTGCCCTGGATGAATCGCCCAACTTTTTACCGCTGCATCAATTGATCGCGGATTTGTTATATAAGTTGCACGAGAAACAAGCCGCAATCCAAAAGTACAAGATCATCGCCCAAACCTACACCAGTCGTGGAGAAAGCACTAGAGCCGTCCAGATGCTCCGACATGCTACATCCTTGGTGCCCATGGACATGGACTTGAGGAAATTGTTGATCGATAATCTGAAAACCATGGGACAATCAGAAGATGCCATACGCGAGAACCTTCTCATCGCCGATATATATATGCAATTGGCCGAGTTCGAGCGGGCAACCCAGATTTGTCAGGAAGCCATGCGTTTGTGCCAAAGCACGAAAGGTCCCCGCCGTCTGGAAGCCGAGATACTACGTCGAATTGCCGATATAGATACCCAGCGACTCGATTGGAAACAGGCCTTGCATAACTATGAGCAAGTAAAAAACATCCAACCCGATGATGAAAAGACACGCAAAGCAATAATTGATATTTATTTCCATCTTGGACAAACAGATAATGCCATTATGGAAGCAAGGGATTTTATGCTCGAAATGGTTAACGCAGGTCAGTCCACTCGCGCAGCCGGGTTTATTCAGTTACTCTGTCGTGAATACCCAGACAACCCCGGGCTGCTCTCCCTGGCAGGCGAAGAAGTTTCGCAAAATGAAGATAAATCCCAGACTATCGAAGCTTTGAATACAGTAGGTGAAGAATTAATGAATAAGGGGGACATCAACGGCGCAATTGATGTCATAGAACAGATAATAACAATGGCCCCGCCCAATGTAGCTGAATATAAAACTTTGTTGGATCAACTGAAAAAAAGTCAAATATCTTAATTAAATCGGTTAAACAGGCAGCGATGCCCGCGTATATAGCTGCTCCCTAATCTGCCTCACCCGCGATCGCATACGATCATCCCGCTCGATCAATCCCGCCACTTTGTCACAGGCATACATGACTGTTGTATGATCCCGACCGCCGAACGCCTGCCCAATCTGGGGTAAGGATTGGTGGGTTTCCTCATGCAACAGGTACATTGCGACCTGCCTTGGCAGGGTAATTTCCTGAGTTCGTTCTCGTCCCACTAATCGCTCACGTTCGATTCCAAAAGCGTTTGCGACCACACCCACGATATGCTCTGGGTTGATAGACAGTTGTTGAGTGATATAGTCGGCCAGAGCAGTTCTGGCTAAGGGCTCGTCAATATCAGCACCAATCAGATCAGCATAAGCACATAATCGGTTTAGCGCGCCTTCTAATTCCCGGATGTTATTATCAATACTGCGGGCGATCAACTCAATTACATTCTCGGGAATGTTGCGACCAATACGTTCCAACTTCCGGTTAAGGATGGCAATGCGCGTTTCGTAGTCCGGTGGTTGAAGGTCTGCGATTAACCCCCCTTCAAAACGTGAACGTAAACGCAATTCAAGTGTGCCGATCGCCTTTGGTGGTCGATCTGATGTCATCACGATTTGCTTATTTTGATCGTGCAATGTATTGAATGTATGGAAAAATTCTTCCTGAGTTGAATCTTTACCGGCAATGAATTGAATATCATCCACCAAGAGCACATCGATAGTTCGATATTTATCACGAAATTCAGTTGTTGAATGACCCATGATTGCTGAAATCAAATCATTTGTGAATTCCTCGGATGACACATATAACACCCGCCGACCAGCTCGTTGGATGGTGTGACCGACTGCTTGAAGGAGATGTGTCTTTCCAAGTCCGACACCGCCATGAATAAACAATGGGTTATATGCATTGGCCGAGTTTTCAGCTATCGACATGGCTGCGGCATGTGCCAATCGGTTATTCCCGGCTACCACAAACTCTCTGAATGTGTACCGCTCATTGAGCGTATTGTGATTTGCGATTGCATTCTGCGGAGAAGAAAAAACAGTTATTTCACGCTCATCCCGATTTAGACCATGTGTTTTTCTATTAACCACAAATCTTACTTTTATGGGCTGCTCCATTAGGTTGGTCAACTTCTTTGTAACTGTATCTTTTAATCGGTTATCCAACCAGTCACAGATGTACGCATTTTTTACGCCGACAACACACTCCTCGCCTTCGCAGGATATAAGACTAGCATCACGTACCCAGGTATCATAGGCGGCCTTGGACATCTCCATTTGGAGTTGTCCAAGAGTTGCCCGCCATGCCTGTTCTACGTTCATATATTCCTTTTTAAGATCTAATAGGTATTGCTCAGTCTCGTACCAGATATGCGATGACTCTCCCGCTGGTAACGTGAGCACTATTCTGATATGCACTTTATCTTCACTACAAGGGATGAAACAAAGCCCTGTTAGGTTTGTTGGAATCATTCTATCAAAGAACCCCCTGCTGTTCAAGCATTTAACCCTACGCTTGATTTAAAAAAGCGTATTCTTTAAGAATATGCCTATCTTAACAAATCCCATTTTCTGTATGTTCAATTTAGCGCAAACATCGTGCCAAACAACCCCACTGCTTGGGGATAAAAAAATCATAACACCCATGGATGGTGGAGTACTACTCACTTGTCGCTTCAGTTGAATAATTGAGACTTTTTTTCGCCTTATTCTATGACAATAATTTGCTGATTTTCCAATCTTTCCTTGGTGAAAATAGTATCTCGCCTTTTTCAACTACTCTTGCCGAAATAATCGGCTCGGATAATACCAGCCGCCTCTCTACCGATTTCAACTGCGAAATTCGTACCTCTATCCCAGGGGTAGACCTGACTCATGCTGGCGAAGTACAAACCTTTAATTGGAGTTCTTATCGATGGTATCTTCTTCGAGTGTAATAAAAGTGGAACGGGTTGTGCATAACTAGTCTTGAACAACCAGGATTTTTTCAGCCAACCCTTATTAAAATCAGGGTTGATTCGTATCAGTCCAGGCAGGAATCGTTCCAATAATTCCTCTTTGGTTAAACTGAAATACTCATGGCCGGATTCCAGATAATCGCCAATGTATACGATATGATCTCCCCCATAATTTTCGGCTGGTATATAATTAGTATGTTCTACCAAGGCCAGGAAAGGGAACCCTGCTGCTTTAGGTAGATTGAACCAATAATAACCCTCGCTAGATAATTGATGTTTTAAGCTGACCACCAGCACAACTGCACCCATATGGTTCAATGACAACAGGCCTTCAAGATAATCGCCTGGCAACTCCTGGACCATGCCAGCCATTTGCCCGGGAGAGGAGGTGACCAGGCAAGCATCTACAAATTCTTGTATGCCCTCCCTATCCGTGAAGAGCTTCAAACCACCTTCCCTCTGTGATTGAATTTTGTTTATTTTAGTGTTCATCTTGAATTGGACGCCCATTTCGCTCAATCGTTTTTGGAATGCATCCGCAAATGCCTGAAAACCGCCATTGAAAGTTCCCAGGCGGGTCGTCCGCGCATGCAATCGGGCCCACAACCAGGCCATATTGACATCATGCATGTAACGATCCCCAAACTTTCCGCGAAGGAGAGGTTCCCACATCTTTTCATACACATCTTGTCCAGCCCATTTTTTCATCCATGCTTCAGCTGTCACTTGTTCGAGAGCTTTCCAATTGTTGGTTAGCCGCAGGTAAAGCCCTATCATTCCAAAACGGATCTTGTTGATTCCCCAACCAAGGATGGGATTGGTGATCGCAGTCATAATGGAATCGAATGGATAGAACCTGCCTTTATGATACAGGACGGTGTAAGGGCGCAGAAAAATAACCTTATCTTTCCAACCGAGTTCTTCGATCAAGCCCAACATGTGCCGGTCACTTGCAAACCAGTGATGGTAAAATTTTTCCACGGACCATTTCCACCCGGTCTCCTTAAATCCACTAGCTAAACCACCCGGCTGTTTGTCTCCATCATAAACCACGACCCGATAGCCAGCGCGTGCCAAATCATATGCGGCGGCCATACCTCCAAAACCCGCACCAATGATAGCAATGCGTTTATCGTGGGTTGATGCATCTATATCCATAACAGTTCCATGACCTATATTGTTAACCAATTACCTTATTGTACTTGAATCTGATTCCCAGTATGTTGACAGTGCCATTCAAGCAGTGTATGCTTCGAGACAATGGATCAACTATCGCTATTATCAACACCCATTCTTTCGGTTAAGGAATTAACCGCTTATTTGCACGGTATGCTGGAAAATGATGATGTTCTCCAGGATGTCTGGGTGGGGGGTGAAATCTCCAACTTGATGCGAGCGAACTCGGGGCATATCTACTTCACACTTAAGGATCAGGATGCATCAGTAAGATGCGTTATCTGGCGACAGCATACGTTGCGTCTTGCCACCGCCCTGGAGGATGGTCAATCTGTTGAAGCTCATGGATATGTGGATATCTATGAGGGGGGTGGGCAATTGCAATTTTATATAGATACATTGCGCCTTGCTGGTGAAGGCCGATTGTATCAGGAGTTTCTGCGATTAAAAGTTAAACTGGAGGCCGAGGGGTTGTTTGAAGTCTCTCGCAAGCGGCTCTTACCGGTGTTCCCACTTAAAATTGGGGTCGTCACCTCCCCCACTGGCGCTGCCTTGCAGGACATTTTGAATGTGTTGCGTAGACGTTTTCCTCTGGCGGAAGTAATTCTATCACCCACAGCTGTACAGGGCAGTGAAGCCCCCGCTGGATTGGTACTAGCGCTCACCCGCATCATCACTGAAAAACCAGATGTGATCATTATGGCTCGTGGTGGCGGTTCACTTGAGGACTTATGTGCATTCAATGATGAAAAAGTAGCTCGTGCCATTGCAGCTTCACCGATTCCGATTGTCACAGGTATCGGTCATGAAACCGACTTCACTATCGCTGACTTTGTTGCCGACTTGCGGGCTCCAACCCCTACCGCAGCTGCGGAGATGGCAGTACCCAACCGGGAAGATCTGATCGTAGCTCTTACAGACTTGACTTCCAAACTCCAACGTTTCGCCCGTCATCAGCTAGATAATTACCTCTGGCAGCTTTCCGACCTTTCAAACCAGCTGATGAGTAAATCCCCAATGAAATATATGGCGTTTGAGTTTGAGAAACTTGCAGATACCTCGAAACGACTTAAAAGGGCGACTTATCATTCAATGGACATTCGGCAATTAAATCTTAAAGACCTTTTCGGTCAACTAACCGTTTTATCCCCACGGGGCACTTTAAAGCGAGGCTTTGCCCTGGTTACGAATCAAATAAATCACAAGCTGGTGACGTCAACTGAGGACATCACCAATCATTTACCGATCCAAATTGAAGTTGGCGATGGTTCGTTCGGAGCTACTATCGTCCAGGAGTGATTAACATGTCTGTACCGAAGGAAGTGGAAAAATTAAGCTACGAGCAAGCATATGAGGAATTGCAGAGTATTGTCGATCTTCTGGATGAAGGTCGCCAATCGCTTGAGGACACCTTGAAATTATTCGAACGCGGTCAGGCTCTAGCCCATCGATGCGAAGCCCTCTTAAATCAGGCACAATTAAAATTGCGAGAGGTGATTACGAGCCCAGAGGCAGAGATCAAAGATGCTTGATAAAACGGTCAATAATGACATCCTTCATAATTATGTTTTAATTACAACCTTGATCGCCTGGCTCTTGGCTCAAATTCTAAAGTTACCCACTGATTACATTAAAACTCATAAATGGCACTGGTCATTGGTCTTAAGCGCTGGCGGTATGCCCAGTTCCCACTCAGCATTAATGAGTTCAACAACATTAGCAATCGGTTTTTTTGAGGGTTTTGGTTCACCATTATTCGCGCTTGCCCTGGCCATTGGCATGATCGTGATATATGACGCGACCGGTATACGGCAGCAAGCCGGTATACATGCACAGAAGATCAATCAGATGATCGAAGCACTTTTCCAAGGTCATCCAATATCTGATACCTCACTAAAGGAAGTGCTTGGGCATACACCCCTTGAGGCACTCATGGGAGTGATCCTTGGATCCGCTGTTGCAGTTTTCGTGTGGTTGGTCGTTCGTTAAGGTTTTCCTCTAATGCGGCGTTTCACCGCAACCAATACAAGCCCTACTTCAGGAGTTTTCAGACTTAGCAAAATCGCTCCATAGACCGCAGCTCCCAATAGAACTCCCCCTAGTGTCTCCGTAAATACACTGTTACCAGGCAATAAGTACTCCCAAACCCAAATACTGATCCCCATACCCAATATACCCAATCCAGATTGTCTGAATGCAGATGATAAGTGCTGACCGTCGATCAAGCTCATTCGGCTATTCAGTAGGGTGAGAAGCGTGATCACTTCCAATGCAGTAGCCAATGAATTCGCCAGTGCCAGTCCACCATGAGGCATCCAGCCGATTCGTTTAAACAACTCGACGAAGGCGAAGGAAAAAACAATATTGAGCCCCATGGCTATCACACCCACGGTCACTGGTGTACGCGTATCATGCAAGGCATAATAAGCCCGACTGACCACCTCCAGAATGGAATGTCCGACCAGTCCAACTGCATACCAGGCGAGCGCCCAGGCGACCATGCTGGTTGAGTACTCATCAAATTTCCCATGCTGATAAAGCATGGCCACCAACGGTTGCCTGAGCAGGATCAATCCCAATGACGCCGGCATTGATAAAAGAATGATTACCCTCAGGGTGGCAGAAATTGAATTCTTCAACTCATCCAGGCGCCCCTCGGCTGCTTGAGTGGAAAATGTAGGCAAAGCAGCAATAGCAGTCGACTGTGCAATAGCCATCAGAGGAATCAACATTAATCCGAAAGCCCAACTCAACGCTGAAGCGCTCCCTTCAGAAAGCCCAAGGGCAATAATAATATTCACGATGAAATTCAATTGAACGACCGCTACGCCTAAAACCCGCGGACCCATCAATCGTACGACTTCCCTCACCGCAGGATTTTTCAAACCCAAAATAGCTAAATAGCGCCGCCCCTCCAACTTGAATAGGCGTGGTAATTGGATCAACAAATGCCCGGCAGAACCCAATACTACTCCCCAAGCCAATCCGCGGATACCCATTCGGGGGCTTAGGAATATGGTTCCTGCGATCATGCCAAGGGAATATATCGCGGGTGCTATCGCTGGGATCAGGAAAACCTGATGAGAATTCAGGATACCCATCACCAACCCGCTGATCCCAAAGATAACCACCGAAGGTAGCATGATCCTTAATAGATCGACGGTCAACTGCTGTTGGCTGATAACAGCTCCTGTTGCCAGAACATATAGACCGTGATTAACAATTTGTGGGGCGAATATATATGCCAGGCAACTCACACCAATCAGTACCAGGAAAAGCAGGTTGGTGACTGCCGATGCCAGGCGCCAGGCATCTTCCCGGTCGCCTTTACTCAGAAAGCCGGTGAAGGTGGGAACAAACGCAGATGCAAGCGCTCCGCCAGAAATAAGGTTGAACAGGAGATCAGTCACCCGGTTCGCCGCGTAAAATGCATCCAAATCAGAACTGGTACCAAAGGCATTCGTGATGGTGACCCCACGCACTAACCCGACCAAGTTGGAAAACACAAAAGCAGCCATGACCGTTCCTGCCGCCCTGGCAATTTGTGCGTTATCTGTTCTGGGTGTTTCTATTTCCACGGAGTTGATTATATCCCAGCCATTAATATTGGATTTTGACGGACCAACCCCCAGAGAACGTATCACCACTTGAAGATCTACATTCAGAAGCCATAAATACCTCGGGGATGCTAGATCTTCCTTCAAGTGTGATCGTATACTTCACTCCTGGCTGCATAATGGTATCAGCGACACCGGAAGCTATCCCAGACTTCAACCCGGTGATGATCCGTTCTGTGGTTTCTGACGAACTGACGACGATCACAATCCCCTCACGCGGTTTTCCTAATGAGTCCACAATAGTGATCTCCAGGATGGGAGGAGTTTGACCATCAATACAGGCTGGGGTGCTGCCAAGCAAAACAAAGGGTGACGGTGTCGTAGAACTTGTTATGACCAGCGTATATATCGGAAGTGGTGTGACCACCTGGTTGGTAAATAATAAGGTTGTCGATAATGTATTGGTTGCTGTTGAAAGAAGCGGTGTTATTTGGTTAACTGTCGGTTGAGGTATAACAGCCACATTGTTACTCAGGTCAGAATCAAGTTTGGTGAGTGCGTCCCCTTCTACATCTCGGTTCCATGCCCTACGATTTACCTGGTCAGAGAGAGCAACCCATGCCCCATTATTATCCAATACAAGCAATCGCGCTCTGGCTCGGTCTTTATCGGCTGTAACCAGATAATCCTCAGCGATCAATACACGATACCAGTCTTTTTCTGTTTTTTGCAAGGTTCCTGGAGCAGTATCAACCAATCTGACTGGCATGACACCCCACGTGATCACCAATCCAATTCCCACACCAATGGTAAACATCATCATAATCAAGATGACCCGACCCATGAGTCGAATCATGGTTGATTCTCACCCTGAAGCCTGATAGTAGATACTGCTTCTTTCAAGAGTTTAATGTTTGTAATATCCTGGGCGGTAAAGTGCATCCTCTCAGCATAGGCAAGGCTTTCAGTTAATAGTCTTCCAAGATCAGATTGTCCGAAAAGAGACAGCCGCTCACTTGCCAGCCGGATATCCTGTTCCTGACTGTAGATGGATGCTACCATTAAGACAATATCAGTTTGATAATCGATGCGCAATGATTTGGGGCTGGTATCCACATATTCCACCGGGTCGATCAACCAGCCATACACCAGCCCTGAAAATATGCCCATGATCAATCCTGCAATCGCCAGGATAACCCACCGGGATTTCATGCCTTTGATTTTACACTGAATGATCATATGAAGTATGTTTTGATTTCAACTTGCTTATGAGGATAGTACGATATACAATAGATAATTATGATTTTCTCCAAAAAGGAGAGGGCAATGTCTAAAGTGAAAATATCAGCTTGCCTGGTTATAGTCATCCTTACAGGTTTAAGCTGTGGAATTCCAAGCCAGACCGTAGAACCGGTGGTGGTGATCCCATCTCCCCCGCTGGCGGGCATCGACATGCCCAAGGATGGTGAAATAATTCCGCTGGCGCCATTCGAGATCGTTTACCATGGTTCGGATTTGTTCGAAGTCACGCAATTGGAACTGGCAATCAACAGTGTCCCTGTTATGATCCAGGCTAATCCGTCTCCCGGTACCGGTTTTGTAATAATGCGGTACTTATGGATACCCCCGGCTGCCGGTAATTATCTTATCCAAACCCGGGCTCAGAATCAAACCGGTGAGTGGGGTCCCTACACTTACATCACCGTCACAGTTGAGCCTCCCTCCGAATCGGCTCAAACGATCGCGGTCAACACTGTAACGCCCACCAATAACATCGTTACCCCATTACCGACTCAAACTGTACCCCCCTTTAACCTGGGGGGGGATGGTGTTTTCTCCAGCATCGTTAAATCAGAAGATTGGATTTTCTATGGTAATGATAACTGTGGCCCCCGCGAGGTAAGTTTTTCAGTTACCATCTATGATTTTTATGGGATCCGTTATGTGTTCATGTTTGTTCGCCTTGCTGATAAAGAATCCTCTGCCATAACCGAGTGGAATGATGGCAAACCCATGAAGAAGACAAGTTCAGGTAGTTATGTTGTGACCATTATGATGTCAGATATTCCAGATTACGCAAGCTTTGAAAAAGCCTGGTTATGGTATCAATTTGTGATTCAAAAACCCGACGGCGGATACATCCGCAGTAAAGTGTATTCAGATATCACTGTTCAAAACTGCCACTAAAATCAGCCAAAGAGAAAACCTCCCGGATCACACTCACGGGCAGTTATACTTTTATTCTATTGTTTATAATTAAAGAAATCAATCAAGCATGGGTATCTTTATCCCCGAACGCTTTGCGCAGGCAATCGCTTCCGGGTATCCTGCATCCACATGACGCGCGACACCCATTCCTGGATCGCTGGTTAATACCCGCTTCAGTCGAATGGCTGCCTCAGGTGTGCCGTCAGCCACAATAACCTGGCCTGCATGTTGGCTGAACCCAATTCCTACCCCGCCTCCGTGATGGAAAGACACCCAAGTAGCACCATTGACTGCATTAATCAGAGCATTGAGGATCGGCCAATCACTGATGGCATCGCTGCCGTCCAACATGCCTTCGGTTTCACGATTGGGGGAAGCAACCGAACCTGCATCCAGGTGATCGCGACCGATAACAATGGGTGCTTTGACGATCCCCTCGGCAACCAGGCGATTGAACTCCAACCCAGCCATGGCTCTCTCGCCATAACCAAGCCAACAGATGCGTGCTGGCAAACCCTGAAATGGAACTCGCTCCCGTGCCATTTTAATCCATCGCGCCAGATGCGAATCCCCTGGAAAAAGTCTCAAAATGGCTTCGTCAGTCCGGTAAATATCCTCCGGATCGCCGGAAAGCGCTACCCAGCGGAAGGGCCCCTTCCCCTCGCAGAATAAAGGTCGTATATAGGCTGGTACAAACCCTGGAAAATCAAACGCCTCTCCCACCCCATTATCATATGCCCGCTGGCGAAGATTATTGCCATAATCAAAAACCTCAGCGCCCCTTTTTTTGAATTCCAGCATAGCTTCGACATGGCGGGACATCGAATCGAGCGAAATCTTTCGGTAAGTATCAGGATCTGTTTTACGAAGGTTTTCTGCCTGGTCGATGTTAAATCCGGCCGGAATATACATCAGGATGTCATGAGCCGGGGTCTGATCTGTTACGACATCCGGTACGATCCCGCGCATGACAAGTTCAGGAAAGATTTCGGCTGCATTGCCTACCAAGCCGATAGATCTCGGTTCCTTTTTATTTACATACTTCTCGACCAGCGTCATGGCTTCTTCAAGTGTATCAACAACCACATCAACGTAACCGATCTCCCGCCTGCGCTGAGCTCTCTTTGGATCGACCTCAACGATCAAGCCAACTCCTTCGTTCATGGTGATAGCAAGGGGTTGTGCTCCACCCATTCCACCAAGCCCTGCTGTCAGCACGAATTTACCCTTGAGGGAGCCCCATCCACGTTTGGCCGCCAGGGCGGCCAGGGTTTCATAGGTCCCTTGCAGGATCCCTTGCGTGCCTATGTAGATCCACGATCCGGCAGTCATTTGGCCATACATGATCAGGCCGCGTGCTGCCAAGTCATCAAAATGAGATTGGGTAGCCCAATGCGGAACTAAATTCGAATTCGCAATCAGAACGCGTGGGGCATCACGGTGGGATTTGAACACCACTACAGGTTTTCCTGATTGGACTAACAAGGTTTCGTCATCCTCAAGCTTGCGCAGTGTGTTCAGAATCGCATCCAACGCCTCCCAACTACGGGCTGCCTGACCGCGCCCTCCATATACCACCAGTTCATCTGGTTTTTCTGCAACCTCCGGATCCAGGTTGTTTTGGAGCATGCGATAAACCGCTTCTGTCTGCCAGGATTTACAGGAGATCTGTGTGCCTCTCGGGGCTTTTACGACTCTTACATTTCCCATGTTTTCTCCGTGAAAAAAGGGCGGTTATTGGCCGCCCTTGAGATAAATACCCGTTGGGTCAAGTTCTTCGCGCAAGATACGCAACTCTTTTTCTGTCGGTGGGTCCGTGACACGCAGGTTTCCGGAAACCTTCAATTCCCACCCGGTGTTCTGGCAAGCTTGCTCGACCGTCTTCTCCGGATGCAAAGCGGAGAGTATCAACTCGCCCATCTCGTTGGGTTCCAACAAGCCAAGATCGGTGACAACCGCTTGCGGCCCTCCACCCCTGATCCCCTTGGTCGTTCGCTCCGCTCCTCCGCCCAAAAACCCAGCCGAAGTGCGAAAATCAACCCTTTTTGGAAAGCGGCGAGCCTGATGGGGCGTGATGATGTAACAGCGATTTGCCCAGGCTGCAATTTCCATTGATCCACCCGAACCTGGTAAGCGAACTTTAGGATGAGTATACTCACCAATGACTGTCGCATTAATGTTTCCAAACTGGTCGATCTGTGCCCCACCCAGAAAACCCACATCCACATTTCCTCGTTGCAGGTAAAGCGTGAAGATATCATACATGCTACAAACCGCTGTGGAACCGCTCACCAAGGTCGGATCACCAATCGAAAGTGGTAGCCTGGCTGGCCGGGCGCCGATCACTCCGGCTTCGTAGATCATGAGCAGGTTGGGAGCATGCGTCCGCCTGGCCAAATTACAAGCCAGGTTGGGAAGCCCAACACCCACAAAGACGCTTTCACCATCGCGCAATAAACGAGCCGCATTGACCGTCATTAATTCTGAGGCTGTGTACATCATGGGTCAGTATGCTCCATAATTCACCGGCGCGCTGAACCGATCTGCAACCTTTAGCTTTTCGTGCATTTCCAGCCCAAGCTTTTGCCAGTAAGCCTGACGATCTGGCAAATCATAAACCCACTCTTTCAAATATTGCTTTACTTGCTCAGGCGACTCGCTGATCTTGTCCCATTGCAGATAAAACGAATTATCACGGTCGTAATACCCCTGGGTATAAGATGGGTGTGCGCAATAAGGTACATGGCAGACCGCATCAACAATAAATCCTGGAATCAAGGTACGATTAGGGTCAGACCGGATCACTTCTTCGTCCACGATTTCCTCGGCCGTGATGATGACCCTGTTAGCTGCGAATGCCGCCTCCTTTTGCTCGCCCAGGATGCCCCAAATCTGGCAATTCCCATGCTGGTCTGCACGCTGGGCATGAACGATGGCGACATCTGGAATCAAGGGGGGTACCACAACCACTTCCTTACCAGTATAAGGATCCTTGACACGCTTATATTGTGGATTAACGCGCTCCAGGTCTTCCGCTGCTGTTTGATTCATCGGAATGAATGGAAGGCCTGAAGCACCAGCTTGGAGACGGCTGATCATTGAAAAATGGGAATATTCTTCAATTTCAAGTCGTCCGGATTCTATTTCAGAGCGGATCATGCGCAAGGAACCAACTCCCGGATTGCCAATATAGGAGAAAATGACCTTACGAGCGCAACCGGCGGCAACCATCTGATCATAGATCAGGTCGGGGGTAGCCCGTGCCAGAACCAGGTCCTTTCGCTTTTGACGGATAATTTCGTGCCCAGCCGCGTAAGGGATTAGGTGTGTGAAACCGGCAGCGTAAACAGTGTCGCCATCTTTAACGAAATCGGCGACAGCCTTGTTCAGGGTGATAAGTTTTGTCATCTTACTCTATTTTGCTTTGGCGTGCTTTATGGACGTCCAGATTTGTTCATGCATATAGAGTGGCAAGTAATATAGACCACCGCCATTCTTTCCGCTTGAACCTGAGCCCTTCCACCCGCCAAACGGTTGGAATCCCGGCCATGCGCCGGTGGTGGCGCCCTGCGGCCGGTTGGCATAGGTTGTGCCAGCCTGGATATTATCAAAGAACCATTCTGATTCCTTCTGGCTGCCATAGAAACCAGCTGTCAGACCATAGGAGACATTGTTGGCATACTCCATTGCGGTCTCAAGATCTTTTACCTTTGCTATCGTTACAATCGGAAGGAACATTTCTGTCTGCCACAACGGATGTTTAATATCCAAGTCGACAGCAACGGTTGGGGTGCAGAAATATCCTTTTGCAAAATCGCCTTCGGTGAGGATCTTGCCACCTGTTAAAATATGACCGGATAAAGCAAGTTCTTCAACAAATTTCTGGTAATCGGCGTAAGAAGCCTTATTTACCACAGGACCAAGGTAGGATTTACGATCGGTCGGATCACCGATGACCAGCTTATTGGTTAGATCGACAATCTTCGCCACCAGTTCGTCATAAACCTCTTCCTGGATAAATACTCTTGAGGCGGCTGAACACTTTTGTCCTTGTAAACCAAAAGCGGAACGGGTGATACCGATGGCAGCATCATCCAAATCCGCTTTTTTGGAAACAATAACGGGGTTCTTGCCGCCCAATTCCAGGATGGATGGACGTACCCACTTGCTCAATCCAAAATCCCGGTAGATTTTCATGCCGACATCGTAGGAACCTGTAAAAGTGACACCGTCAACCTCAGGGCTCTCAATGGCTGCCTGGCCAAGTGTAGACCCCGGTCCGGTGATGTAGTTGAAGACTCCATCGGGTAATCCAGCTTCTCTGAGGCACTCTGCGATCAGGCGCGTGGTCCAGGGAGTATCTGTTGCAGGTTTCATGACCAAAGTATTACCTGCAACCAAGGCAGCTCCAGCAGGACCCCCAGTCAGTGCGCAGGGAAAATTGAACGGGCTGATCACCAACCAAACGCCGTATGGGCGAAGGGCCGATATATTTGTGGCTTCAAATCCGATTAATGGATCTTTGCCCATTTTTACGATAAAGCCATCATTGGCTTCCATACGATCACAGGAATAACGGATCAGGTCGGCAGTTTCTGCCACGTCGCCCAGGGCTTCCATGCGGTTCTTGCCAACTTCCATGGATACCACAGCACCCATTTCATAAATACGTCGGTCCATGATCTCGGCTGCACGCCGAACTAGAGAAACACGATTCTGCCATTTCATATGGCTCCACATCGGAAACGCTTTACGTGCTGCAGCCATGGCCTTGTTGGCATCCTCTGCCGAACCTTTTTGGAAGATACCCAGAACGATATCGGTGTTGGTTGGCGAGCGATCTTCGAATTTATCCTTGGCAAGCACATCCTTGCCATCAATGATCATGGCATGTTCTTTACCTAAATTAGCTCTGACTTTATCCAGAGCTTGATCAAAACGGGTATGAAGTTCCTCGGGGGGATTGAACATAGTGGCGTACGTGAGTTTGAACGACGAACCGGCTGACATTAACTTGCCTCCTATTTATTGAATTGGGGTTACCAAACCGGATATAGTATAGTCGATGAAATCGGGCGCGTCAAAGGTGGGGGCAGTCAATAAACGTGTACAATCTCCACTTTATGAAAGCATACGCTTTCGCCTATAATTAATGACTGGCGCCAGGATTTTCCTGGTCAGGTACTTAAAGACGATGGGTGAAATAGGACTCCCCCCATCCCGCCAGTGGACACGTAACATTTCTGGCCAGCAACGATCGTCTGCATTAATGGTTTTGGCATCCTGATGCAGGCGAAAACAAGACCATACTTCGGGTATGTAATCGATATTCGTCTGGCGGGCAATCCTCACCCACAGATCATAATCCATCGCAAAATAGAAGCTTGGATCCAACGGGCCGACCTGTTTCCATAAAGATGCCCTAAAAAAGGCGGATTGCTGTGGGATATGGACGAATCCCCGTTTTAATCGGCGGTAATCTGTTTGACGGGCTGGAAAACGGCCAATCACCTTTCCGGATTCATTGATAAAATCCGCATCTCCGTAGACCATACCTGTTTCTGGGTGTGAAATGAGATAATCGACGGCCTGTGCAATAGCGCCCGGCAATAATAGATCATCCGAGTTTAGCCAAGCGAAGATTTCTCCTTTTGCTCGCGCAAACCCTTTATTAATAGCATCGGTCTGCCCCTGATCCGTCTCGGATACCCAGTAGGCTAGCTTTTTTTGATATCTTTTAATGATCTCCACGCTGCCATCTTTTGAACCGCCATCAATAATCAGGTACTCCACCGCTGGATAATCCTGCGCCAACACCGACTGAATGGTGGACTCCAAATAGGGTGCTTGGTTGCGTGAAGGCGTAATGATCGAAACCAATGGATGTGTTAATGTCGATGTCATCACCACCCCTTTCTAACCCATACCTGTATTTCTCCACCCGGGTCCTGGAAGATCACTTCATATTTGCCTGCCAATTCCTGCAACAGTTTCCAGTACACCTGGTTATCAATGGTCATAGTCTCGTCGATATATACCCCTTTAATTGCTTGAGCGACCAGCCATTCGTCAAACGCATCAGACGTGGAAAAAACGGGCACATCGGTGGAAGCCAGGCCCATATAAGTCATGTTAGCAGCATAGATCACACCAGGGGATCCAGCAAGCACCCGTGCCCCTTTGGGCAATTTATCAGTCATGGCCAACAAGGCCTGCTCCTCTGCTGGCAAAACGGTTATCCGCTGACCAAACCCGGAAAATGGACCATGAAGAAGAATACCAACAATAAAAAAGAGTAGTAGAGGAAACACTGGCCGCCGACACCATTTCGGTAAAATCACCTGTCCCAGCCGGATGAGTATCATGGCCGCTAAAGATGTCCCGGTCGCATATATGACAACCAACTCCGATGTAATAATTCCAAGAAGCAATAGCATAATCATGGAGAATAATCCGACGAGGTATACCTTCTTATCCAAACATCTCGCAGCATAATCCATCAAACCAATTGCAGCAAGCGAGATGATCACTAAGCTTGGAAAAAGTAAATGGCCAGTCCTAAAAATGGTTATGATAAAACCTGAGAAGAGCGGTGTGATCCAAAGGATCAACAAGGCCAGCAACGACCAGTCACGTTTTCGACAAAGGACCACAATTCCCCAAGCGACCCAAAATACCAACAATACGATCCATTTTCCACTGTAAGCCTTAATGATCTGGCCTGGTAACTCAAGGCTGACGCGTTGCAGTCGCTTGATATATGCCGGGGGATTACGCAGGATTGCCTTATAAACCGAGTAATCATTCTCATCAGCAGTGCCAAATAGACGTTGCGCCTCGCGCCTGGCATCCACTGCAGCATTTAACCCCTCCTCGCCACTATAAACGGCGATCTGTCCAGCCTCAAAATTTTCATAGGTTCGTTCAGTTGTTCCCAACGCAAAATTCCCGGTTTGCAATCCATGTAACAAGGCATATCCACCTACGATTAGAATAAATGGGGTTGCCAATCCGAGAATCGCCAGGCCACTCGTCTTTTTCAGGATAACCAGACCAGCTACCCATATCAGCGCCACAATAAAAATGATCAGTCCATCATTCCGAGCTGCGGCCGCAAGTGCGATGAATACACTGGCCAGAATAACATAACGCAGTTTGTTTGTTTGGCGGAAGGTCAATAGCTGCCATAACGCAAGACCGGATAAAGCCAAAAAAAACGGGTCGCTTGGAAAGCGTAACATCTTGAAATAGAACGGGGTTGCCAGCAGCATGCCCAGCATCACGAACGGCTGCGTATACGGGACCAGACGTTTTCCAATTAAAAATGCGCTCAACCAAATTAAAGCATAAGCAATCAGGCGCCCGGTTGCCACGCTATGAACCAGCCAGAATGGGGACGCCCTAAAGACAAAATCAGTAATCGCATATAGAGTGGCAGTAAGTGGGCTGCCGGCAAAATTAGGCCATTCCCCCCGAAGAATCTCCTGCCCAGCCTTGACATAGACCGCCTCATCCCATGGGTTGACCTCACCGAGGGTCGGAAAAAAGTCAGACCAATTCAAAGCCAGGCTGATCAAAAATAATACAACTGCGCTCAAACCCGAAATCAACCCAATATGGGATTTATTTTTCTTCATCCTCAATCCATTGAACTCCGGTATGATCCAAAGTCAGCCGCCTGGCTGCATGTTGGATCTTACGACGCGAAAAACGGTATATGAGGAATAGTCTACTTAAACCAATTGCGCCACCTGCTGCTTGAATAAGCTTATACCAAACCGTTCCGATTACTTGCGGTTTCAGGTGCCAGGCAGCCTTAAACTGGTTTAATGCCTCCCGATAGGCACCGGCATCGATTAGTCTTCTGCCCGAAAATACATGTAACCCAGCCTGAATTTCAGCCTGGTGACTGAAATATATATCGGCATATTCCGGCTCAAGCTTTTTTGCATCGATTAGCTTGATCGCTTCATCCACAAAGCCAGCAGCACTGGTTATCGTTTTTGCTTTTTCATGTGTCCGCTCAACCGCCCAAACAGATGCCACATGCCAGATCGGATGATTTACCGCCATGCGTATCCATAAGTCATGATCTAAGATCAAGTGGTACGTAGGATCGAGGTACCCGACCTCTTGTAATACATCCCGGCGCATAAAAACGGTCGGCTGTAACAGAACATTGAAGGCAAGCAAGTCTACCAGACTATATTGCCGGTAATGATGCCAATCCAGTAGTCGACCACTCGCATCCACCATCACACCGTCTGCGTAAACCATACCCAAACCTGGATCCGCCTCCAGGCAAGCAACCGCTTCCTGAATCACTGCAGGGTGATAATAAAGATCATCTGAGTTAAGCCAGGCAACGTATTTACCTCGCGCCCTTCTCAAACCTTTATTGATTCCATCTGCCTGACCCTGATCCTTTTCACTGACCCACCAGGTGATATGTCGATGATGCTTTTTTATAATATCAACGCTGCCATCTGTTGATCCGCCATCAACTACCAGATATTCCAAATCCTTATAATTCTGGAAGAGTACGCTCTGGATTGTTTGTTCAAGGTATTTCGCCTGGTTGAAAGACGGAGTAACAATAGTAACAAGGGGTGATGTGTATATCATTCTTAGTTAATTCAAGGTGAGCTGCCAAATAATGTAACCAACTTTTCGCGCGATGGTTAGTTCCCAGCTCTATGGACTCGTAATACCTGGTAGTCCCCATCTTCAGCGATAAAAACACGGTCGAAGTCCTTGCCAATCCTCTTTTCAATCAAATCAAGGTAATATGGTGAGATACTGTGGTCAATGTAAATAGCATCAAAGTTTTGACGAACCCATTGCCCAAAATCGACCTCATTATCAAATGTGGGCAAGTCAGTTGAGTTTAATCCTCCATATTTAAGTCGGGACATCCATACAGCTGCAGGAGAACCTGCCAAAACGGCAGAATCGCCTGGCAACGATTCGGCCATGTATTTCGAGGCTGCCTCATCCCCACTGACACCTAATTGCCATTTCTTCGGACCGGGATAATTGCCATGCAGAATCAATCCAGCACAGAAGAACACCAGAAGCAGTATTGGCATAAGAGTTTTATGAGCCTGATACTGCTTATTGATATACCATGTGACGAGAATTGCAAGTAATAAGATATAAACCCCATAAAAGATGGCTGTCTTCCAGGTCGCCAAGGCTATTGATCCAATCAAGATGGTTGCTAGCAACCATCCGATCATCTCGCCTCGTTTTGACAGGTTATTGACTAATGCCTGCAAACCAATGCCAGCCAAAGCATATAAGATAAAGAATGGGAACCGAAGATATCCAACCCGGAGGATCGTATTGATAAAGCCCATTGCTAACGGCGTGACCCAAAGAGCCATGACAATGATCAGTTTATATTCCTTTCGTTTGATGAGAGCCCATATCCCCCTGGCAGCAAGAAGTAATAATACAATGGTGTATTTGATACCATATGCATCATTCAATATGGTCGGGAATGCCTTGCTGACAGCCTTCACACGCTGGAGGTAGACATCTGGATTGCGTGATATCGCCCTGATAACAGAATATCCGTTATCCTCTGGCGTACCAAATACTCTCCGTGCTTCGTTGTAAGCTTCAATAGTCGCATTGGTCTTTCCCGGGTCATTATAAATGATTTCATGCCCAGCTTCGAAGTTCGTGTAGGTACGTTCGGCAATTCCGGGGTTGAAGTCACCGGTAAGCAGCCCAACGCATAAGATATATCCACCTACGATCAGCGAAAACGGGGCTATACAAGCCAGGATAACATGCCACCAACGATGGTTTGGCAAATACAAAACTAATCCCACAATAACCAATATAGGCAGGAGAACAAGTCCATCGTTGCGGGCCAAAGCGGCTAACCCGAGCAACACAGATGCAAGCCACATGTGCTTGATTTGCTTTGTATTGTAAAAACACAGTACTTGCCAAAATGTAAAAGCGGAAAGGGCTGCAAACAGAGGATCACTGGGGAAATTGAACATTTCAACAGCCAAAGGCATTGTGGTTAGTAATCCCAACATGATCAAAGGATTAAAGAATCGATTAAGTTCACGGGCAACCAGATATGCACCGGAGAAGAATAATGTAAAGATCACGAATCTGCCCAGGGCGTCTGCAATCAACAACCAGAATAGACTTTTCTGGACGAATAAATAGAAAATCCCATACATCAACGAGGGCAGAGGGCTACTGGCGAATTGTTTAATTTCACCTGCCATTAAAAATCGCCCGGAATTAATATAGGCTGCCTCGTCCCATAAGTTGAGGTCGCTTAGATTTGGCAGAAAGAACGCGAAAAGTAAAGCGAGATCAACCAGATATATTAATAACGGCAGGCTGAGATTCCATTTTTTAATTTGCTCAACGAAGCGTCTATACCAAGGCATGCTCGTTTTCCTTTTTGTGTGCAATTAAAACAAATCCTTGTAAGTCACTTTATTGAAGATCGTTAACTTGCCATTCACTGTGGCATCCAATACTTTTCGGCCATCAGACTCGTAGGCTTGCCGAGCCATGCGATACGCCCGCTCAGAACCGTCCAAGTCAGGCAATTGCCACTTAAACCCCTGCCCAAAATATGCTCCTGAGAAGTGATTTGGATCCGCCCCATTGGATACAACCACTGCATTGGCTGGTCCTTTGGTTGTAAAGTTATGATCCACCCCGATCAGGATAACTTCACGGATCCCCATAAGGTAGGCAAGTTGTAGCGCTACATAGGTCACCGTAAAGCCCTCAAAAATACGTCCGGTTAGAGAAGTCTTGTTGAAATTTTCTTGCCCGGTATAATCGCTATCAATAAAAAGCGTTTTCTCTCCCGGAGTGAATTGACCACGCGCACGCCAGGTTACCCACTTTGGAATATCGAGGGTGGACATCTCCCCAGCACACTGCTGAAGGACCAGGTCATTGACTGAAACCAGATGTGTCGTTGTGAAACCGATCTCCGGAAACATCAGATAAATACGGTTTGATCCAAAAGTGATCTCATTCTTTAAAAGGCGAAGATCCATTTGTTTAAGACTGGGACCATTTCCAATAATAAAAGCCCGTTTCCCGGAATGAAAGCCTTCATAGGTTGATAATCGTCTGAGATTGGTATGCCAGGCTGGAGAAGACATTTTTGAGACTTCATGCCGGCCGCGGTTATACCACCACCAGTAGGTCTTTGAGCCAGCGTTCCAGATGGGGTCTGGTAATATTTTTTTTATGGATCTTTTCGACATGGATTATTCCGTGCTCAAACGAGCCGTAGCCCCGCCATCCACAATTAATGCCTGCCCGGTCATGAATGAGGACTGCTTTTCGTCTACCAGAAAGTAGATACAGCTGGCGATCTCGGATGGTTGACCTACACGGCCATTGACCGTTTTCCTGGCCAGGTTCTCTAGACGGTCGAGGACGGTTTTTCCGCCCACGTGCCCGCGTTGCATCCCCGCTCGCAACATCGGTGTATCCACCGCCCCAGGCAGGATGGCATTCACGCGTATGTTATCAGCAGCGAATTCGATCGCCATGGCACGAGTGAGTGCAAGCAACCCGCCCTTGGAGGCGGCATAAGCAGCGATATCTTTCGATGTCGCCACGGCATGAACTGACGAGACATTCACGATTGCGCCACCTCCAGCAGCCTTGAGTAATGGGTGCGCTAGTTTTGCTCCGAGGAAAACCGACCTGAGGTTGGATGCCATGACAATGTCCCATTCCTCAGGGGTTGTTTCGATGATTGGTTTTGCCACCTGGACGGCAGCATTATTTACGATCGCATTTATATGATCACTGAAGGTCTGGGCTTTTTTATAAATGACAGAAATATCTGTCGGATTTGAGATATCTGCCCGTATGAATAAACCGGGCTTTGGGAATAACTCACCAAAATCCGCGCGATCCACACCAATCACCGACCAACCATGCTCATGGAACTCGTTCACGGTGGCTTTCCCGATGCCACCAGCCGCGCCGGTGATCAGTACCACCTGATGTTTATCGGACGTCATAATGTTCCTCCATTAGTTGCTATCTTACCAATCCGTTCCAGGTCTTCACAGGGAATACCTAGTCCCTCCAACAAGTTCTTGATAGTATTCCAATGGACCCTTTCCCAAGCCATTGGACTGCTGTTGGAATTATGGCTTCCGAGCAATACATTCTTCATCTGCTTAAACGGGCTATCCTGAGGTAATGGCTCCACCTCAAATACATCCAGGGCTGCTCCACGTAGGCAGCCCGTTTGTAATGCCCTGATCAAGGCTGGCTCCTCAACAATCGGTCCTCTGGCGGTATTGATCAGAACCGCATCAACCTTCATCATCCCAAGCGTTTTGTCATTCATCAGGTGACGGCTGGTTGGGTTTAGATCACAATTCAAGCTGACATAGTCTGATTCTGCCAGTAATTCCGGTAGAGACAGCATTGCCACCTGGTAATTATGAATAAAATCCGGGTCGACCGTAACAATATCGTTACCACGCAGTCGCATACCGAATCCACTCGCTCTGTGAAGAACGGCCTTTCCGATGTTTCCAACGCCGATTACACCCAGAGTAAGTTCAGCCAGAGATTTACCGGGGTTTTTTTGCCATTCTCCGTGTTTTATATCCGCATCCATCCAGGGGATGTTACGCGCAAATGTCAGAATGTAACCCAACACCGTATCGGCCACTGGTAGAGTGAACGCATTTGGGGTGTTGCAAACTTGAATGTCAAGCCGTTTAGCCGCTTCTAGATCGATCGAATCGATTCCAGTTCCCCACTTGGAGATTACCTTGATCCGAGGCAAACAGGCAGTCATCACCTTCTCGGTAAACCGGTCATCACCACAGATCACCCCATCAAACTGACCTGCATATTTCAGTAAGTCCTCTTCCTCGAGGCGTTCTTTTACATTCGCGACAAGCGGACTAACCCCATAATGTTCAAATACAGGTATGAACCGGTCAAGGGATGCCGTGATATAGGGGGCGCTCAATAATACTGTTTTCATAATTGGTCTTACACTCACTAAGTTCCTCGATTATATCAATCCAGAGTTTTTTGCCGGTGAAGCATCAAACTCTCAACAATCTCAAAGTCAAGCTCTTCGTCAATATCCCAAGCTTCATCGATATTGATTTCATACATCAATGGTTTATTACCCAAGCGATTACGCCGTTCTGCCAGAGAATCACCGCCAAAAAGATAGATGCAGGAGTTTTCCTCAAAAACGGGCGGTAAATCCTGTGTGCGAATCAGTTTGCTTGGGTCATGATTCAATGGCTGACCAGACGCGTCCCACAATCTCGTTTGCATTCTGGTAACCGTGAACAATGAATCGTGCTGATCTATTCTGGCGAGAAGCGATTGGATGGCACCTGATATTGTGGCCGTTTTCAGAAGAGGGTTAGTAGTATGTGTTTGTAGGTACAGATCAGCCCGGATCAGACTGCAATCATGCAGGAGTATCTCATTCATTGGAATCGTATCAGCGCATAATTCAGCTGGCCTGTCGATTATTTTAACCTTTGGAAAGTACTTCATAAGACCAGCTTTTATCACAGGACTGTCAGTATCAACCACGACCTGCCCAATCTCCGTGCAATCCAGCAAGGTTTGGATGATGTAACTGTACAATGGTTTCCCAGCCAACAAGCGGTAATTTTTTTCCGGCACACGAATGGACTGGTGGCGCATCGGAACCAGTGCTGCAATCTCAGTCATGATACAAACCTCTATTTTTCGACATCTCCAGATATTTTTGAAGCATATCAGCCTGCCATTGCGATTCAGGCCATCCCTTACAGGCACCTCGTTTTCTGTTGAGCGAATCGAGATATGATAGGGTATCAGAAGCATTATATCCCAGCCCTATCAGGACACATCCGATCACGGTGCCGGTTCGCCCCGTTCCCCCATCGCAGTGAACCACTACTCCAACACGGCAAATGACCAGGGAAAGAATCTGATGAGTTGCTTTCATGACCAGGTTTTTTTCCATTACCCCATCATCAGGTGTAGTACCGTTAAAAAGATCTTGCAGTGGAAAATGTCCTGCAATCGTCAATAGATCCGTCTTATAATCCGGCAGGGTTTTCGTTAAACAGACGATTTGCCGCAATCCGATCCGGTGAAGTTCATTCCAGGGGGTTGATATGGATGGCCGGTGCATCCCCGCCAGGGGCGCCGGATCGCGCGTCACTAAGTAGAACTCCTCCGGAATATCCAATTCCTGAATATGGGGCATTTCCTCGAGCGCCAGCAACTTACCCTGAGATACTCCCAAGGTCACTCCTTGTTCAGGAAGGGTTTGCCAGTGAGGAACCCTTCAGTCAATACCCTAATGGTCTCTGAATTCTCTGATCTAAGATCATCAGGTTGAAAATTGGTCAACCTGACAAAGCCACGCCAGATCCCATCTGCTTCAAGATATTTTTCAAATGACAAGGAAGTTCGGAACAATTGATAATATAGAAACCTCCGTGCTTGGATATGATGAGCCGGCAGAGGTTTGATCTTTTTTGATTTTAAAAATTCATCCAGTTTCTTTAGATAGGCGGCTCGTGTTTTGGGGAAGTAAACCGTTTGGTATTGTGTAAATCGTGCCCGTCCGGCAGATAAAACCGGTATATTCATAATGGATGCTTCCAGACCGATGGTTGAGTTATAAACCATTATGAATTTCGCCTTCTTGATCAGAGCATATGAACTTAGAGGCTGCTCCGGTCCTATAAATCGGATATTTTTTAAACCACTGATATTCCGATGGACAGCCCAATCGGACACAGTTTCCTGGCTGGCTTTCCCCGGTCGGATCTCATCAGGATGGGCACGGATTACGAAAAGGGTCTTGGGGTATTTTTTTATTACAGGCAATAAGCTATCCAGCCACTGAAACATATCCGGATAAATCAGGTTGGAATGTGGTTGGCTGGTATCAAAAATGACATTGGTAAAGATGGGCACAAAGTGTTGGTACCGGTCGATATCATGTAATAATTGACTAGATAGGTCTTCCATGCTCGACCAGAACTTGACATCCGCCATGGAAAATTTTCCCTCAAATCGATCGGCCAGGTAATCATCTAGACGCTCATTTTGTATTTTTGATAATTTAAAACTAGCCGGTATGATAACCGGGTAAGCGGTAGCCTCTCCCTCGGTAAAAAATCCTGAAAATGGCTGGATTCCGGCTTCATGTGTGACCACGCGAATGTCATGCTTTAGGGCCACATTCCTAACTGTTGCTTCCGGGAAGAACATCCCATTGAAGACTAAAACACTTTTAGGATGATATTGCTTGACCACATCTTCAAAACGGCAGGCCACATTCCAGGCAGATAATATGAACTGGCGGTAAAGGAATTTTGTGTTGTGATCATCAAAAAGATGATGACGCCGCAATACCCAACGCATGGATGGCAGGACCAGTTCTCCAAGATGCATGCCTTTATATACAAAACCAGTCAATTGCTGGATATTCAAACCTTCAAGTGTGGCGCGCAATTGAGGATCCGTTATATTTGAAAATAGTTCAATTTCCCCATATTTGTACAAACGCCGTGATTGCTCCAGGCATCGCTTGCAAGGTGGTTCCCGCCAAACATCCTCGCGGTTGGTGCCCAGTACACAAGCGGCCATCCCCTGGGAGCACACAAAATGTATAACCGGCTGACCTGCCAATCTTAATGCCCATGCGGTTATTAATGAGAAGGACGCATTCTGGCTCATCCCGGTAATACGTGTGGAAGCGTTGAAGATAATGACAGGCTGTTTTTCGCCGGGGGGTGACACCAGACGGTCCACCCCTCCTCCAATCTTGTCGATTCTCCGGTCATTCAGGAATTGTTTGGTGCCGATTTTAAGCTGCTGAAGTAAAACCCCTCCCCTTATGAAGAATCCGGTTTTAACTTTCTTGGGGTTCAACGGCGCCCCATCAGATATAGCGTTCGCTTTGTTTCCGGTATTGGGAGTGCTTTTTCAATTTCATAATAAGCTTTGAATGCTCGCTCAAAACCATCCTGGTGGTAGTCTGGGAAGATATCCTCCCGGCTAACCAATAGCCGTTGGACCTGGGTGTCCTCTTTGGGTACAAACTCAATGATCAATTTAGGCGCAAGCCTGGCAAAAGATTCTGCGAGACTTGTGAGTGGAACATTGTTGGAAATTGCCATATGATGCACAAGTGCGAGCGCCAATATTAAATCAACTTGGGCTCGCTGACCGAAAGATGCCCGCTCTTCATTCGCCCAACCAATAGCGGGGCTGGGATTGGTTAAATCCAATACGAGCGGCAGAAGGTATTCTTCGTTGTTCTTACGAGCCTCAAGATAATTGATCTCAACCGCTGCAGGGTCAATATCAAAGGAGACGGTCGGTATTCCTTTATTGCTGGTGACCCGGCTAAAAATCCCTGTATTTGCGCCCAAATCCCAAACCGATTTAGGTTTGGCAATAATGATCAACTCATCCAGTAATTTTTTCTTAGATACAAATGCGGAATCTGTATAATTAGTACCCGAATAATAATCTGCCCACTCGGTTCCCTCGGGTTTCCAGGATAGTCCTTTGACCGTTGTTTCCAAGCTGCTAATTAAACCGGTCAAGGCCATCTTTGACATTTTTCTTTCTTGGGCAGCTTGTTTGATATCCTTGCCGGCATATCGCTTTTGGGCAACGGCATGTAAATGAATATGAGCCTGTAAGCCAAGATTAAACTTGGATTTCCCCGGTAACAGAGAACTGGTCAAATCCAGTGGAATGCCATCAATATAGACACGCATTAATTGGCTCAGACGAATATCGGTCAGTGCCATCAATGTCAGGGGGGCCAGAAAATGCTGACAAAACTGACGATAAGCGACCCACGGTAATCCTTCCTGATATTTCTCGAATGAGAGCGTGTCGATCAGGATTGGTTTTCCACGAAGGAATTGGATGTTATATGCGCTTGCGTCTTTTAGGATCATGCCCTTATCAAGCGCGTGTTTCATGATTCCTAATGTGCAAAGAGCTGCGTCTCGATACTGACTGAAACACCATTCATATGGGAAGCTAATGAAAGGTACCTTCTCGGGTTCAATAACCTTGAAGGCAAGCTTTGTTTCAACTGGTAGCTCCTCCGATTCCTCATGTTCCACCAGCAGGTCTTCACTCACCAAGTCCTTATACAGACCGGATCCCATGAGCAGATCATAATTCTCGTGGTAAGCGGTGTTTATTTGTCGAAACAAACCGCCATTCCGCTTGAACAAAAAACCATTGGGGTCCCTGAAAGAACCGGGTACTTTTTCGACTTTACTCATCTTTGGATTTCTTGGCTGCCTGCGGATCCTGTTTTTTACCATATTTCCGCGCGAAGAAATCTCTCACCTTTCGCCAATAAGTTGCTAAAAATATTCCGGCCCCAGCAATGGTGGCAATCAGAATTTGTAATAAAAAGCTCCCGGAACCCGGATCCAGGTACATGCGTCCTTTTTCCAGGATATCCGGAATTACTCGAATCAGAACGAAAGAGTTTTCGATCATTAGAATGTCCTTTATTATTTATTGGGTTATACGTCGTAGTTTTCTCAGATGTGGTAATTCGCTATCATACACCTTTTTAATCCCATCACCAAGCGATTGCTCTGTTACCCGAATATATTTAACCAATTTCTCAAGACCCCCGGGTTCGACAGAAGCTGCCTGATCACCGCCCCACATCGCCCGGTCAAGGGTGATATGTCGCTCGACCATGCAGGCACCCAGACTGATGGCAACCACTGTGGTGATCAGCCCAACTTCATGACCTGAATATCCCACTGGGCATGGATATTGTGTCCGTAAGGTTTGGATCATCCGAAGATTTAATTCTTCAGGGTCGCACGGATAAGTGCTGGTAGCATGTGCAAGTACAAGATTATCCAATCCAAAAGCACCCACGGCGGCTTTTATCTGCTCATCTGTTGACATCCCAGTCGAGAGAATAGCCGGGCGTCCGGTTTTCTTTACATGATTTAAAAGATTGTGATCAGTCAACGATGCAGACGGAATCTTATAACAAATAGGGAAGAACGATTCGAGGAAATTAACAGCCTCTTCATCCCATACAGAAGCAAACCAGGTTATCCCCAGCTCCTTGCAGAAGCGGTCGATCTCACGATACTCTCTTTCGCCAAACTCAACCTTCTGACGATATTCCATATAGGTGATATATCCCCATGGCGTTTCGCGCATTTGATCGCGCTGTTCCGGCGGAACACACAATTCCGGGGTGCGCTTTTGGAATTTGACTGCATCTACTCCAGCATGCTTGGCCGAGCGGATCAAATCCTTGGCGATCTCTAGATCACCGTTATGGTTAATACCAATTTCAGCCACAATAAAAACTGGGTGTCCATCACCAACTATAAAATCACCGATTTTCACTTCTCTCATTCACGTCTTCTCCTGACGAAATTTTACCCTGTTATTGAACCTTTTTAAAATACATATCCAGAATCAACTCACAAAGCTCGCGCACCGCACCATGACCACCTTTGTGTTTTAACACCAGATCGGCATTCCTGAGCGCTGCGGGTAGTGCATCTGCAACTGCAACAGCAAAGCCTGCCAATTGAAAACAGCCCAAATCATTAATATCATTACCAGTAAATATTACTTCGCCCGGCATGATCCTTTTCTGGCCAAGGATGCCTGCCAGAACAGGCTCTTTATCTTGCACACCATATACGTACTCAACTCCCAACTTCTTGCAGCGTGCTTCCACAACCGGATTGAGTTCACTCGAAATAACAAGGGTAGGGACTCCCTGTGCTGCCAGGCGAGAAATCCCATAACTATCAGACCGATAAGCCGCTACCATCTCATGGCCTTCTTCATCCACCCATACACGGTTATCGGTGAAAACACCATCAAAATCAAAAACAGCCAACCTTATCTTCTCGGGCCATGGTCGTGGAGATTTTCCGGGGTAGGCCAAATCCAATTTATGGGAACATATCACCCATTCCGCATATTGCCAGGTATCCAGAGTATCAATGTCGATCGAGTACAACGGATCAAGTATGATCGGCATGATTTTTTCACCGGACATCGAATTCTTTTCCAACAACGTTTCAGGTCGAATCACATCGATCTGTCCACTATGCCAGTATGCTTCTGGTAAAGACTGTCGCGGGGCATTATATGCTTCTGGAATCGCTTTGAGTTGAATTAACGGATCCATCAACCCATCTGCTCTAAGTGTCCACATCTTAAAAGGATTCTTGTCTGGAATGACAACCGCCCGGACTGAATCGACTGAGGGATTGTCAAAAATAAGCCTGACTGCCCTGTCGATGGAATCCCGCTCACGGATGGGTGCCGTCGGTCTCAGTTGGACGACCACATCGGGTTGATAGCCTTCATTTTCCTTTAACCATCTCAAAGCATGCTGGAATACGGGCAGATCACGTGTATCATCTTGCGCCAATTCGGAAGGACGGAGAAAAGGCACTTCGGCGCCGTACTCTTTTGCCACAGACGCAATCTCTTTATCGTCTGTCGAGACAACAATACGTGTAACCAATGCTGACTGCTTGGCTATTTCAATCGAGTAGGCGATTAAAGGATATCCTGCAAGTTGGCGGATGTTTTTTCGCGGAATCCCCTTGGATCCTCCTCTGGCTGGAATAATTGCCAATACTTCTCTTTTTTGTTTTATCATGCCTGAATCACCTTCTCCCAGCATAAACTCCACTTCAGTAATATCTGATTAGTTGATACTCACCTTATGAACTTGTATGTCGGACGATTCCAATAAAGAATTCTGCAGTTTTTTTACCAGCTGTACCATCAACATATGTGCATTCCTGGCGGATGAATTGCTGGCGGAGGACTGTCTCTGCTTGATCATCTTGCAGGTAATGATTGAGGTCATCAAGTAACTCGGTACGAGTAAGTGCTACCATTCCCGCATTCGAATGCCGGAAGCGTTGGTGTGTCGGCCAGTTGCCGATTTTTGACAATGCCAGTGAGTATTTTCGAGGTGTGTCCCAACCACCCGGTTGATCGATGCAAACGCTGACAATTGGGCGATCATGGATGGCTGCTTCAACGACCATGGTGGAATAAACGGTAGTGAAAATATCCGAGTATGCCATCATTGATGACTTTTCTGGCATATCCTCTCCCGAGTAGTAACCCAACTCGCCACCCAGCGGAACTGGCTCCACCACATGCACATGGGGGTGGCGCTTTTCAAGTGCCCGGATCGCATCTGCTTCTCTCTGATATAACGGATAATTCCAAAAATGGTTGGGGTGCAGTCGGACCAATAGCTGGCATGGTTTGGTTAGTTTATTGCCTTCAACCAATTCAACTAGCGCTTGAATGTTTTGCAGATTTGGAGAGAAGGAGACAAAACTGGCAGCATAGCTGATCAGCTTACGTTTTTGATCTAGCCCATGCAAATCGAAATAGTTCGAACGTGGCATAACCCATCGCTTCGCGAAATACCCATCATATGCCGGAACACCGCCAACATTTACGCGCTCCGCTGGCCAATCAGAACCGTTAACCAGTTCATTCTTCTGCATCTCTGACCAGCAAGTAATGTAATCAACTTCTGCACCAGGCAAACCATAACTGGATGGCGGATCCCAACCCACGATGGCTGCCGCTGTGGGAATCCCTCGTTGCGTGGCAGCGCGTAGTAAATAACGATCATATCGCCAGCCTGGAGTTGAAGCGATTACAAGATCAGGTGGTAGGCGGTCGAACAATTCCGTATAATAATCCGGTGTATACCTGGCTTGCAAATAACGAATCCAGTTTCGTACCGGTTTAGAGATGCGCATGGCAGCGATCACCAGCCAGGCGAGTGGCATCAACAACCTGCGGCGATTTGATTCTTCGACGCCCACCTGCCGGATATAACTACTTTGCGCAGCGATATTGATCTTCCCTGAACTTCCTACTCGACGGAGAAAATTCAGCCACCACTGCCGCTCGCGCTGGAATCTTTCATACGCTCGCGCCTTTTCGAAAAGTAAACCTTCCACCTTCATCCCTTTTCGAGAGAAAGTGTTTTTTATTTTTTCGACCAGTGAATCGTCGGTCAATAGGAGTACTTCTACTCCGGCTTTGATCAATGTGTCAATCAAGTCACTTTGAAGGAAATAGATGACCGCCATGCCATGATCCGCACTGATCCAAATTCGTTTCTTGTTCATTATTGCTATTACTTCTTTCCTTTTCGGGACCGGAACATAACATGGTATCCGATAGGATATGGACTCTTCTCAATCATCGGGTTTACCACTTGGCCCTTACCAGATAGACATCCTATTGCAGATGTTATCCATGACGAAAATTCCAATAACAACCGGCCGAGTTTACGGGGTAGATATGGCAATCCCGATAAGGCATAAGAGCTCATGTTCAATTCGCTCTCTTTCATCAGTAGATAAGGATCATAATAACCCTCTATATACATAATCTCCAGCCCGGCTGCAAGACCGATGTTTTCCAATTGATAATGGCTGTAACGATAGAAGTCATAGGGGGTTTGATGGAGCTTGAGGAGGAAGGGTACTGTGATGACAAGCACACCTTTCGGACGCAACAATCCCGCAAGAATCTTCAATAATTTCTCGGGTTGTTGCACATGCTCGAGCACATTCATCAATATAATTGCATCAAAGCATGCCCTTTTAAAGGGTACTGCTTCTTGCAGATCACAGACAAGGTCGATTTCTTCATAAGGATAAACATCCAGGGCGATCACATGACGCTTATTCAAAACCTGGCTGAAATCACCATGTCCTGCGCCGAAATCAAGAATGACTGCCTCCAGGGGGAGGTCGCCGATAACTTTTTCCAAAAAGCGCCAGTTGGCTTGCCGCCATCTTGAGCCTTGCTCCGGGCCCCGGCTCAGCTTGGGCGCAGCGTGCATCCCTGGTGGTACCGGTGTAAAAATGGGCTTTCCTTTATCCAATTGAACCATTAACCCGCATGCACTGCATCTCAACTGATTATCTGAGAAGAGTTTAATTGCCCGCCCGCATTTAGGGCAGGCCAGCCGTTCAAGTAGTTCTGGATTCATGCCGGCACTCATGATTTTTCTGATAATACCTGGAAAAGTTTGTTATAAAGTCGCACAAGACCACGACGTGTAGCAGCGTGCCTGGCAAGCCAGTCAAGTCCATACATTCGTTTGGCAGATGATGTTTTGACTACCTTGTAAACAGACTTGTCAGCCCCTATATTAATCCCTGCTTTACCCGCCAGGTCTGTCACCCAATCATCCAAGACATTTCCCATATGAACGACATGGGGTTTCAATGTAGATAAGTGCAATTTACTATTTTGGTCGATGCGTAGATCAAGTTGGCGATCCTCTTCCTGGCTCAATCCCGATCGATAAGGCAGGGGCAGGATACTTTTTGCAAGTCTTGCTGGCATCAGGAATTGCATGTGGGATGCACCCAAGATAGCCTTGAAATCGTTTTTTTCGGTATTTATCACCTTTAGTTTCATGGCGTGATATTTCTTTGCCTGTTCAGGTACCGCATTGATTCCACGGCAATATTCATCCGTCACCCACTCATCTGGAGTGTAGGGTGAGATCAAGTAATTAGTCTTTGGTTTTAGCTCATTTTGCGCTTTTCCCTGCCCTTTTAATACATCAAAATAACAAGGTTGGGCACCCACCATGCCTGCTTCTGGAAAGTGATCGATGATATCCCAGGAAGCATCCAGCCAACCTTTCCTAAAAAGGACATCGGAATCGGTATATCCAATCCACTCATTCGGTAATGCTGAAAATATCCAGTTCTGGGCTCCGGTTTTTCCAAGATTCTCACTTGAAAGATTCAGCCACTGAATGAGTCCTTGATGCTGGAGCCGGAGAAGTTCATCCTGAATCTCAGAACAACTGCCATTATCAAAAACCAACAGATCGAATGGTTCCAAAGTGTTCTGGCGTAAACTCTTCAGCATCAATTTAAAGATTGCCATTGAATCACGAAAATACCCTTCCACTGAAGGAATATAAGTAATCGTTGCCAACCCGACTTTTTGGGGTTGATAAGCCGGCATACCAAGTTTTGCGGGGTTTTGCCCAATACGTGTCATTTTTATACTGTCATTCCTCAATCATAATACCAGCGAAAAATACGATCGTGGAGTGCCAATAGGCGGTTTTTAATAAAAGGTACATCCAACCAGCGTCCATGTTTTCTACGTTGAGGTTTGACGTCGACTTTGCCTAAATTTTTACGATATTCATCCGGCACACGATTGCTCATATTTTGAGCCAGCATTTCAGTAGGCATCAACCTTAAATAACCGGCGGAATTCATGCGTTCATCCAACTGCTTAACCTGGCCCATTGGCCGGCTCATATCGAATGGCAGGAAGTCTTGAAGTGTTTTTTTCCAAGCCGTAAATTGCCAGTGGCTTGCACCAACAATTGCAGAAACACCCTTGTATGTGAGTCGGGTATCCTGGCTGGTATTAAACCATTCGCGCGCCTGTTTTTCTGAGTTTCCCAAACTGCGCACAAAACCCCAGAAATCTTCCCAACCGATAAAATCTCCTTTTTCGACTTTCACGCCACCCGTTTTATTAGCCCATTCTAGTGTCTTTAAATTTCCAGCTTCATTCTGGCGAAAAGGCCGGGCAGTCACCATGCCAACCCGTGGATAGGTCTCAAGTAATTCCACGCTACGCGAAAGCCAGCCAGGGTAAAAATAGGCATCGCTGTCAGTGTAAGCAACAATCTCTCCTGGTGCACCTGCTAACAGGATGTTCCAAGCTCCACCTTTACCAAGGTTTTTGTCCGACAAAAGCAGGTATTGGATATGTCCCTGGTCCTGCAACTCACGCAGGTAATCCTGCATTTCCCGGCAGGAACCATTATCGAATACCATCAGATCATGCGGCAGATCCGAGTTGGCGATCAAGCTAGCCAGGCTAATCTTGATGACATCCACCATCTCTGCATAATATCCGCTCATGAATGGCACATAAGTCAGAACAGCAACCGTGATACGTTCTGGTTTCTTTACATCCTTTACAAATTTTGCCGGATTTTGTCCTACTCGCATAATGATTGACTCTCTCTTCGCATAAAGCCGTATAGTTTACCACAGGTGGTTTTTATCGCATCAACTCCCTGCGTTTACGGTTGAGCCATACCCTGACGCTCCAATATGTTTTGACCGGGTGAAATAGTGAGTAATTGAATCTCGAAAGCCACTCCGCCTTTAGGTATGTATTAGGGAAGATCTCAATTTCACGCCAAAATCTATTCCAGGTCAGTGGCATTTTTACCAGACGGCCATTCGTTAATTGGTGAGTGGCATCTACCAGTGTGTAGATGGCATGCCGGCCACCAGCCAGACGCACGTTCTCATCCGACTCGGGGTGACGATAATGCGGCTTGCCACCGGGCAAATGCGAATAATCATGCTGCTGGTGAACCACCTTATATGTAAGTGTGGCATCCACAACCATCCAGCCTTGACGCCGAGCTTGATAAATCATCCAGTTATCCCATCCGGCTCGTCCGATCATAAGATCAGGCATGTTCGTAAAACAATCACGCGAAAAAACGAAATAATCGCTACCGCCTGAAGGGTGAAGTCTGGCGTTTTCGGATACCAAGGCATCCACCTGACTGGTCCAGTCTTTCGTAAAATTCAGGGGGTGACTGATATCCAGGTCCCAGCGTCTTCCGATCATCAGGAATTTATCGACTTGCTTAACAACCTGCCGTGTTGCTTCAATGAAACCAGGGGTTAATATAATATCGGCATTAACGTAAGCTAGCAGAGGGGATGTACAGTTTGTTCTCGCTGCTTGAAAAATTGATTTGACCAGCGGGGTTCCATTAGTATTTCGGGTGACGTCTCTGATCAATCGAATCCCATGCTTTTTCACTGCCTCAGCCACACCCTCCTCTTCTCCTATCAATAAAGCATCAACATCCTGGCCCAGACGTATCCATGAAGCAATCGCATTGTTCTGAATCATCGCAACATGCGAATTAGTAAAAGGTTTGGGCGTCGAAAAAATGGTTAAGAGGGCGGTCATTAATGCTTCCCTTTTGAACGCTCATCAACCGCATTGAATGGGTTATGGGTCACGTGCACATTTAAAGTTAAGAGCTCAGGCTGTTGCTGATACAAGTTGAGCACCTCCATCCAGGAAAAAGTATCCTGGTTTGAAAAGTGCTTGTAGATTAATCGAACAACCTCAAGGTCAACCGGAGTATCCACAGTCCAACGAATAAAGCCATAATCTATTGGATGGTCGATCACCAGGACATTGAACCGGCCAGGTGTTTCATATAAATATGGCATGACGTGCTCACGATGATGTGCTTCCTGGGCTTCTCGCCAGGTTTGTTCAAGTACTTGGAATTTACAAACCTCGGTATCAAGACCAATCGGGTACGTTCGCTTCCAGGGAGGTGGAAGCCGGTTGGCTGCAAAATCGACTTGCTGTTCATAAAATGCCCGCACAACATGATCGATCTCCTCCGGATCAATCAATGGACAGTCAGCTGTCACTCGAATCACAGTCTCCGCCTGGAAAAGCAAGGCGGTCTGATAGAAACGATCCAACACATCAAATAAACTGCCCCGGTATATTGATATCCCCCGGGTTTTACACAGAGCCTCAACCGGGTCATCGCTGGGGTCATCGGTGGTTGCTACCACTACCTGATCGACTGATTGGGCCCGTCTGACACGCTTGACTACCCGAATCAACATGGGCTCTCCACCAACATCCATAAGGATCTTTCCCGGCAAACGGCTGGAGGACATCCGTCCTTGAATAATAGCAACCGCCGGGCGAGTATGCGTCACCATCGAGCAGCTGCTCCTTGTCTGTCAAGCTCAATGGCTATCTGATATACATCCATCAATCTGGCAGAGTTCTTTTTCCAATTGGCACGAGCGCTGACAATCCTTCGTGCTTCCTTCCCAAAAGCAGATCTCAACTCCAATGAGCGGCTTGCTTCAATCATTAACCGTGCCAACTCATCCCGATCACCGTCCTTAAATATCCATCCATTTCGTCCTTCACTAACCCATTCCCGATTTCCAGGAATATCCGAGACGATTGCAGGCAACCCGCATGCCATAGCCTGGAGCAATGAGACAGAACTCCCATCACTGTGAGAAGCGCTTACATAGATATCACTTGCCTGGAAATGAGTGCGCATTTCTACTTCAGGGACATTTCCGATAAAATGTACCCGTTTAACCAGATCCACAGCCGCAATTCGTTGCATAAGCTTGTATCTTTGTGCCCCATCTCCCAGCATGATCAAGCTCAGTTTGTCCACATGACCGGCTGCCTGAATGAAAGCATCAACAATCACATCACAACCATATAATTTTTCCATGGTGCGTGTGGAAAGCAGGACGGTCGTCTCAGGATCGACCGGCCGGTCTCGCGATTTCTTAACGTCCCCAGGAATAAAACCCTTCAAGTCAACCCCCCAGGGAAAGGTAACGATCCGTTCCTGGGGAAACCCAAAATGAATCGCTGCGTTGCTGACAGTCTGGCAATCATCCAATAGAATTGCCGTGCGACGCAAGGTATACTGAATCCGTCTACGACTGATCAGATTATTATTGGCATTTACCAACAGATCAAAACCCCAGGACATCGATACAAGAGGTTTGAGTCCAGCCTGCGCCGCCAGCCATGCGCATTGATCCACGGGGCCTGCATGGATCACGTCTATCTGATGTTCTTTAACTATTCGCCGCAGGGCTTTAAGCAACTTCGGTTTTTGATACCACTGGAGCCTGTCAATATCGCGAGGTAAGCTCACGAAATGGATGTTGGCAGGTGGTTTCCACGGGCCCACGGGTTTGGAAAGATTATCAAGCTGCAAAGAAAAAACCTCGACAGGCAGTTGCCCAAGGGCATCCAGAAATCGGCGGTCATGCACGCCATCATAACGGTGGAAATAAAGGACCCGCACTACTCTCCAATTTGTGTCCAGCGCAATTCCTGGCCACTTGTTATGTCAGTCAATGCGCGCTTGCCAATCAGTTGTTCGATCTCATATGGAAGAATGGCCCCAGCAGTAGCCGGTCGCAACACATCAATCATCTCGCGGGAGAACACCTCACCAGCTCGAATATCGCGCGCAGCCCTCAAACAACGGCGCTGCACAACTGCTGTTTGCAATTCATTACCAGATATCATCTTGTCGGCGGAACCCATGGCTCGTTCCAATTCCCGCGTCCGATCAACCATATCCTTCCAAGTTTCAGGAGTCATCGAGAATGGATGATCTGGTCCTACTCGCGTAGTGTCATCTGTGAAATGTTTTTCAACCACACGCGCCCCCATCGCCACTGCGCCCAACACCGTTGCATGCCCACTGGTGTGATCTGATAGACCAATCACTACATCTGGAAACATCGTACGGTACGTATTCAGAACATTCAGATGGATATGATCAAAGTTTTCCAGGCTGGCAGTGTAGTTCGTGTTACACTGCAATACCACCAACTGCCGGTTGATCGACAGGACGGTATGGACAGCCCGCTGAACATCACCAATATCCGAAGCACCCGTCGAAAGAATAACCGGCTTACCTTTTTTTGCGATATGTATCAACATCTCAGGCCAGGAAATATCACCAGAACCGATTTTATGGGCCGGGACATACACATCGAGCATATCCACTGCCTCAAAATCATATGGTGAAGAGAAGTAATCGATTTTAGCCTCACTACATACATCAACCAGTGTGGGGGTCCACTCGAAGGGTAAGGAGGCATCCTGGTAAACTTCAAAAACGGACTTTTTCCAACTCGCCTGATGGGATACTTGCCCGCCAAGGGATTTAAATCCATAATCTGATACGATCTTGGCTGCCCTGAAATTCTGGAATTTGGCAGCATCAGCCCCAGCTTCTTTAGCCAGGTGGATGAGCATTTTAGCGCGCTCCAGATCGCCATCATGATTGGCAGAAATATCTGCAATAAAATAGGTTGGGTGTGTGTTCCCGATCAGGTGGTTACCAATTTTTACATCCATGTATACCTCTAGTGATCTGGAATACCCAGTACGACAACCGACCCGTCGAAATAGCCGATCGCTAGCTTATCCTGTGCCGCTGAGAATGCCAGTGATAATACACTGGATTGGAATTGATCATATTTCGCCAGGAAGACCCCGTCTGCAGCACGCCAGATGCGAACAGTTTGGTCCATTGAACCACTTACAATTAATGATCCATCCGGCGAAAACACAACCGCCGGAACTGTTTTGGTATGGCCACTTAACATTCTCAATAATTGCCCACTGACCATATCCCACACTCTCACTTGGGTATCACCATATGCCGCAACCACGGTCTTTGAATCTGGGGAAATGTCCACCGAGTGCACCGCTGCCTCATCCACCTTCATGTAACGCAACATTGCACCAACCGGCATTTGCCAGATAGTTACTATGCCATCATCGGCTCCTGAAGCAAGCAAGACTCCATCATTGGAGAATGACAGGCTGTTCACTGCCTGTCGGTGGCCAGAAAGCTGCTGTATCCGACCCCAAGTGCTGGTGTTGAATACATGCAACACGCCATCACCGGCACCGGCTACCAGGAGGTCACCAGCCGGATTGAACGCCACACTATGGACTGTCGATTCAAATCCAGTGATGGTTTTAAGTAGATGGCCATTTGTTAGATTCCAAATTTTCAGGGTGCCATCATTCGATGCTGTTGCCAGCTTTGTACTATCGGGTGAAATGGCGACCTGAAATATTGTGAAATCATGACCCTGGAAGCGGTATAAGCGCATCCATGTCGTTGTGGACCATACTTTGGCTTCCGTGTCATAAGCACCAGTGGCGAGCATCGACCCATCTGGCGAGAATGCCACACTGGCTGTGCGGTTATCATGTGCTTTGATCGAAGCGAATATCGACAGTGTTCCAAGGTTGGATTCCATGATTATGCCCGGTAGTGGGGTTAATTCGGGGGTAGCCAGATTGGGTATGACTGGGAGGATATTCACCACTGTCGGATTTGCGACTGTTGACGTGGCTAAAGGAGTGTTGGTCGGACCAGATGTCGCTTCTAGTGTTGGTTCGACCGTTGCCAGTATTGTTTCTTGTGTGGGCAAGCTAACTACCGTCGCTACCACCTCTGTTGGTGGACTCGTGCTCGGAACCACCCCGGTTGGCAGATCGCACGCAAACGCGCTCAACACTACGATGACAAGCGCGACCATCCAGCGATTCCGTTTAACATAATTGCTTTCCAGAAGCATTGTCTTTCGATTAAACATGGTACACCTCCATTGTTCGATATCGAGACATCAAATCACTCTTCCTTAGGGTGATGCAAACGTTTTCAGTCGTTGTGGATATCCTTCCATATATTGTTGATGAAACCGTTGCATTCCCATTTGCTGGTTGGGGATGTTTACTTTCAACTCCCTGATTAATTTTGCAGGATTTAGATTCAAATTTGGGGAGCGTGTAGCAGCCAATCCGGCATCCTTGATGCTGGCTGGCGAGATAAGAGTTCTATCAAACCCGAATTGCTCCGCAAGCTCCAAACCGAAAGCATATTTACTAATGCTCTCCGGATTGACAACATGGAACAAACCACAACCGTCATGTTCAATTAACTTTAATAATAACTCTGCCAAATCGGTGACCAACAAAGGGCTAAAAATAGCATCTGTGAAACCCTTAAATGGTTCACCCTGTGACAACTTATTGAAAAACCATTCAGCCAGGCTGCGTCGACCGGAGATACTCCAGCCATAAAAATTTACCCGGCAAACGAGAGAGTTATGGTCGTTTTCCAACACCGCAATCTCACCAGCATGCTTGGTGGATGCATAAACATTCTGAGGTGATACTGAATCCTCTTCCGAATAATTTCCACGCACACCATCAAAAACAGCATCAGTCGATATGTGCAGGAGTTTTATCCGTCCCCTAGTGGTTTCTTTGGCAAGAGCATCAGGTATCCAAGCATTAACCAGCCTGGCTTCCTCAGGGATTTGTTCGCAAAGATCGACATCTGTCAATGCCACACAGTTAATAATGACATCCGGTTTATTATCCTGGATAATATTTTGGATAATCCCAGATTGGGTAAGGTCCAGATGATACATCCTAAATGGGATTCTTTGAACATCTTCTTCAAGGGTGATACCGGTCACGTCATAACCGCGAGCATGGGCGGTTAATGCCAGATTGATCCCCAGCAACCCGCTTGCACCGGTAATCAGGAGCCTCTTCATTTATCCATGCCTTGCTCAACGGTATAATCAGTGGGCGTGATCATCTCCTTAATCTGTTCGATGTTCAGCCATTCATCATTGGTATTTGACGCATAACGGAAATCGTCCGCAATTGGCTTGCCAAGTTCCTTCCATTCTTGCCCAAACCACAGAGCTTCAGCCGGCTGGACTACATACATATCGTCCAACTCAATGGTTGTACGTGCTTCATCTTCGGATATCAATACCTCATGCAACTTCTCGCCAGGACGAATTCCAATGACATTCATCTTGGCGTTCGGTGCAACCGCCTTAGCCAGGTCAACCACCCGCATGGATGGGATCTTTGGCACAAAGACCTCGCCGCCATACATTTGCTCGGTGCAACGGATGACAAAGCGTACGCCCTGATCCAACGATATCCAGAATCGGGTCATACGTTCATCGGTAATGGTGACCGTCCCTGTCTGCCGTTGGCGAAAGAATACAGGTACTACACTGCCCCGACTGCCGACCACATTTCCGTATCGCACGCAACTGAAACGTGTGGCTGTTCCAGCTGCATATGCATTACTTTGCACCAGTAATTTTTCGGCTGCCAGTTTTGTGGCACCATAAAGATTAACAGGGCTGACGGCTTTATCCGTGCTAAGCGCTATGACCTTTTTCACGCCTGTGTCCATAGCTGCCTCAATTACATTGGAGCTGCCTAAAATATTGGTTTTGATGGCTTCCATCGGGTTGTATTCGCATGCAGGCACCTGCTTCAATGCAGCAGCATGTACAACAATATCGACGCCGTGAAAAGCACGCCTGAGTCGTTGTAAGTCGCGAATATCCCCGATAAAGTATCGAAGGGTTGGGTCAGAAAATCCGGCTCCTTGCATCTCATGTTGTTTCAATTCATCCCGACTGTAAATAATGATCTTCGCCGGGTGGATCTCTTTAAGCATCACTTCAACGAATTTTCTACCAAATGAGCCGGTACCACCAGTCACCAGAACAACATTGTCTTTCCAATCCATAACATGCTCCAATCTTAAAACGATTTCCTATATATGATCAAAGGATATTGGCCTTTCGTACCGAAATATCCCGAAAAATGATCCTCCAGCCAATAAAGTATCTGCAGGTGCAGTTTACCGGCGAGTTTCGGATGAATCACAGACCGTAGGAACCGGACGCTCACACTTCGCCAGCAACGCACTTCATACGTAATTCGCCCACCAAGCATCCGCTCTAACCGCTCAGGGGTGAATTTCTGAACATACGTACCTGCCGGTGCATTTGTACCAATCACAGAATCTACAGGCTCCTGCTTGGAATGCGTTTGATTTCTCTTCCCTTCAAGCCATCTGGTAAATCTTTCCATGAATTGCACAAGCCGCTCTGCATAAATCATTAAAGGCGCTTCAGTCCATCCATTAACGACCACGGCCGTATTGCCAGGAGATAACACCCGCCACAGTTCCAGATAACCATCCTGCTGATCTATTTCCGGTAAATGGTGCAGGGTGTGAAGGGAGATTACAGCCTCGAAGACTTCCTCTCGAAATGGCAGGGCAGACACGTCCGCTACAACATACAAACCCTGTCTGCCAATACGTTTCCTGGCCTCAATCAGAGCCACTTTCGAAATATCTGCACAAACCCGGTATTTGTAGCCTTCTGAATAAGTTAGATACTCCGGGTATTGGATCGGACCGGATCCAGCATCCAATAAAAAGCGTCCTTTTTTTGTGAGGAATGAACCCGCCCGTATATGGCATCGGTGGATATATTCATGTGATACCGGGCGTAAATCCTCAAAACGTGCGTTCTGGAATATCCCGTCAGATACCTCACGCCAACCAACGCGATCATAAAAGGATTGAACCTGTTGCTTGATCGCCTGTTCGTTACCAGGTGCCGCCATATTGCTGCTCATTCAATCTTATCCCAGTTAAGTTTCTTGCCAATTAGGTAATCAAACGTCCGACCATATTTCTCAAGTCCTTCCGGGCTGAGAACTTGAGATAAAGGAAGGGCATGATAATCATCCCAAACCTTGACCAGGTGCCATGGAAAAGGCTGGGGGAATTCAAAGAAAAAATAATACGCATACCGCCATGCAAGATCGATCTTTGCCTTGCTCAAACGGTATTTCTTTGGAGAATTGAGGATCTTTTCAAGTTGTCCAAAGTAGTCATCCCAAGACCCGGGATCTAAGGTAAATCCACGACCCCGATAATGGGTCAGACCGGTGACCAGCACCGGTATGCCATGCATTGCCATTTCCATGCCAACCGTCGTTGTATAGACCATCCCTAGATCAGTTACCTGCATGATGTCATAAGTATTGATCTTTTCACGAGGTCCTACCAGGTGCATATGCGCAGGAAGTTCTGGTAGCTTCTTTTTTACAATATCCATCACGGAAGTCCCCCGGGTGAGAATCTCGCCCGGATGAACTCGAATGACAACCTGATTCTCCGGCTTCACAGCAAAATAATCCAATGTCTTTTCGAGCCACTCAGTCATTCCAGCTGTAAATGACTGACGTCCAAGTGTTAAACTATCTCCGATCACATTGGTTGAAATAAGTACAAGCGGTCGCTCATCAAGATCCAACTGTGCACGCAACTTATCTGTACCCTGTGGAGAGATTCCCTGCCAAAGGCGGGCGAAGTTTTCCCATCGCTGGCCACCTTCACGGGCTTGGTATAAAGCTTCAATCCGTGCACGTTGTGTTGCATTAATTTTTTGATCCTTCCTCGACTTCCATAATGCATCGGTATCCTGCTGCATGATCTCGGAATTCTGTCCAAGCCAGATGCGCTCGCGCTGTTCTCCAAACTCATAAGTTGTTGTGGTGATATTAAGATATCGCGCCACCCGATAAATAACACCCAATTCTTGAATTGTCCCATTGGGTACTATGACAACATCCTGCGGATTTTTCTTCAACCAGCTGTATACAGCCTTGGCAGCCAGACGATTCCGTTCCTGGCGCATCAGGAACACAGGTTCATTCGGATCAATTTGCTCTATTTGAAGAGTGTACTGGCTATCAAAAATCGACACCTCGTGCACAGCCTCTTCCACTTCATGCGGTAATGCGCCCTTATCTATGGGTACATCCAGAAGCGATATCACACTCAGATATGGTTGTACTCCAGCCAGGACATCCCGGGCATACAGATTTTGGCGCCGTAGATCAAAGGCATGCACCGGTTTTTGCCAGTCACTATAGGGCAGGAAACCTAAAGTCACACGGTGGCCCATGGCAGCCAGGGCGCTTCCCAGTAAGGCAGTATGCTCAATCCAATAATGAAGATTTGCAAAGAGGAAGATCCGTTTTCCCTTACCGACAGACTCAATCAGCGGCTTGATATCTGCGGTGATGCCTGGCAACTCCCGGTGAAGATATTCCAGGGAAAATCGTGATTTCTGCGACAACTCCCTGCCACGTACACGCCAGTAAAGATCGGGTGCAAATGGGATGCTACCCAAGATATCCTTGATCGCATCCTTTCGACCGGGTGTCACTTGCGAATCCTTTCAATAGTCCATTGAATGCGTGGACGTATCGGTCCAAGGCGGGGTTCAGGCCACTGCATTCCAGGTGCACCAGCCGCGTCAACCGTGAAGGTTAGCGCCTGTTCGTCCTGAAAATATCTTTTTACCCGGAATGAGCTGGCGTTCACCCCCACCACAAAACGGCCTTCATTTAATAAATCTGCCGGGATAACACAACGACTGAAGTAATGCCCGGCTGAACGGGATGGATATTTCTCGTACAGGTCATTCTCATCGGTGTCAAAAGATGTGAAAACCAACTCTCCCCGGGTAGATAATAAATACACCCCGACTCTTAATCCCGTGATTGCGCTCTTTAGATCATATTCGAACTCAAGACAAAATGATTCAGTTGATCGCAAGTTATCGATAGTCCTGCCTTTGGTGTTCTTTACCCGTACCGCCAGAGGAAGGAATGGGGATGCGCTGGCAGGTACTTCATCAGATGTCCAGGTTCTCTCTCCCATCTGGGAAAAACCGGAAGACAGGTAATAATCTACAGCCTTGGGAGATGGGCTTCTCATCAGCATCTTCCCCTTTTCAAGAACGATGGTCTCCTGGGTCAGGCGCAGGATAGCAGACATGTTGTGGCTAACAAATAGGACTGTCCGACCTTGTTGGGCAACATCGCTCATCTTACCCAGACACTTGCGTTGGAATTCCGCATCCCCCACTGCTAAAACTTCATCCACTACCAGGATTTCCGGTTCGAGATGGGCTGCGACTGCGAATGCCAACCGAAGATACATCCCACTGGAATAACGTTTTACTGGCGTGTCGATAAACTGACCGACTTCAGAGAAATCCACAATGTCATCGAATTTATCTATTATTTCATGGCGTTTCATGCCAAGAATAGCCCCGTTTAGGTAAATATTTTCCCGTCCGGTCAGTTCTGGATGAAAACCGGTGCCAACCTCCAACAAGGATCCTACCCGGCCACGTATTTCTATGGAACCTTCTGTTGGTTCCGTGACCCGAGATAGGATCTTCAGCAACGTGCTTTTTCCGGCCCCATTTCGCCCAACCACTCCCAACACTTCACCGGAGTGAACCTCAAAAGACAGATCCTTCAATGCCCATATTTCATCCTGCTGCCCGTGCTCCATCTTACGTGTTGTTCGGTTGAACTTGGATACGATGGCATCCCGCAAGGTATCATTATGTGTTTGCAATAAACCAATACGATACTTTTTTGATACACCCTCAACGCGAATGGCGATGTCACTCATTTTCACACCATGTCCGCAAATGTCTTTTCCATCCGTCGGAAATAGAACAAGCCCGATATTAAAAGAATAATAACGATCACGATGGAAATCGCCAATAAAATTCCGGGGGGTTCGGTACCCAGGAGTGCCCAGCGAAACCCTTGAATGACCCCTGTCATGGGATTTAACCCATAAATGACGGTCCAAACACCTGGGGGTATCAATTCGGCTGAATACGCCACCGGCGAAGCATACATCCAAAATTGGAGCAGGAAGGGAATCATATGTTGAACATCACGATAAAGAACGTTAAGAGCCGACAGCCACAGGCTGACAGCCAGTGCTGTTATCAATGTCAACAATGTTAATGGGATGACCCAAAGCGTCATGAGCGTTGGCCAGACCTGATAATAGATCATTAATCCAATCATGATCAGGAATGCGATGCCAAAATCGACCAATGAAGACATCACTGCAGAAAAAGGGATGATCAGCCGAGGGAAATAGATCTTGGTGAGCAGGTTGGCATTACCGACCAAGGACACACTTGAACGTTGCAAGGCACTCGAAAAGAGTTGCCAGGGAAGTATGGCCGCATAACTAAACAAAGGATAAGGTATCCCGTCCGATGGGAGTTTTGCCAAGTTCCCGAATATAAAACTGAAAATAACCATCGTCAGGAGGGGCTGAAGGACTGCCCAGGTAATACCGAGGGCAGCCTGCTTATAACGGACCTTGATATCCCGCCAGGTTAAGAAATAGACCAATTCCCGGTATAACCACAGATCCTTCAGGTTCAGGGCTGCCCAGCCCTTGGTCGGTCGAATTAGAATCGTTGGAAGTTCAGTCATCTACACCGGTCCAATTCATTTTTTAGTCGCACGATACCATTCAATGGTCCGCCTGAGACCTTCTTCAAAATTAACCGAGGCCCGAAAACCGAAAAAGCTGTGTGCCCGTGTGATATCCAGGCAACGTCTCGGCTGCCCATTCGGCTTGGAGGTGTCCCAGGTGATCGTTCCATTGAATCCGGTTAGCCGGGCAATCATCCCGGCCAGGTCTTTAATACTGATCTCATAGCCAGAGCCGAGGTTTACCGGTTCCTGCCCGTCATATTTTTCAGTAGCAATGACAATCCCTTCGGCGGCATCTTCGACAAAAATAAACTCCCGCGTCGGTGAGCCATCGCCCCATACAACCAACTCTTTGTCACCCTTAGCCTGCGCTTCAATACATTTACGGATTAATGCCGGAATGACATGAGAGGTTTCCAAGTTAAAATTATCACCTGGTCCATACAAGTTCACGGGCAGAAGAAAGATCGAATTGAATCCATATTGCTGTCGGTACGCTTGTGATTGAACTAAAAGCATTTTCTTCGCCAAGCCATACGGCGCATTCGTCTCCTCAGGATATCCATTCCACAAATCATCTTCTTTAAAGGGCACAGGGGTAAATTTTGGATATGCACAAACGGTGCCGATTGCAACGAATTTTTGAACATCGTGTTTCCAGGCCTGGTGGATGAGTTGGACGCCCATCATCAAGTTGTCATAGAAGAATTCTGCCGGGTGCTCCCGGTTGGCACCAATCCCACCGACATGCGCAGCAAGATGAATGATTACATCTGGCTTGACATTATTGAACAAGCGTTCCACTGCCTCTGGAGTAACCAGATCATATTCCTCGATAGTCGGGATGAATATATCCGTTGCACCATGATCCTTCAGTTTCTGGACAACAAAATTTCCCAGAAAACCGACACCACCTGTAACCACTACTTTTTTATTATTCCAGTAACTTGTCACTGTCATGGGGCTTTACCTCACTTTACGATCATATCTGCATTGCGATAACGTCTATCCAGCGGGTTGCTGATTAACCCACTCTTTAATGCCTGGGTCAATTCACGGATCCCATCATCAACTGAAAGTCTTGCAGTAAAATCAAGACCTTTTTTTAATCGCTCGAAGGATACATGAATATCTCGCATATCTCCGCCAAAGGATAAATCCTTATATCTGACCTCAATATCTGGGAAACGCTTAATGATCAATGCTACAATCTCATCCTTGGTTAGATTACCCGCATCGGTGCCAAGATTATAAATAAGGTCCGTAAACACCTTCGGCGAAGCTTGCATGGCGGCGATCAAGCAACGCACCACGTCAAAAACATGAATAAAGGAACGAGAGTAACCACGCTGATAAATTGTGAGTTCACGTGTCAGGTAGGCATCCAGGACAAACTGATTGATGATCAGATCAAACCTTGTACGTGGAGATAATCCATATAATGTTGCCAATCTGAAAATTAATGGCTTTATTACCGAATGACCGGCCTGACCCTTTAGCCATTCTTCGGCCGCAATTTTCGTCTCAGCATAGATTGAATGCGGATTTAATGGAGAATCCTCATTCAGAACCTTGTCCTTTATGGATTGTCCATAAACACTATAAGTTGAAGAAAAAATGAATTTTTCGACGCCTAAAGCCTCAGCTTGATCAAAAGTGCGCTGGACCGCATCTACATTATAGTAAAATGCCGCTTGTCGACCTACTGCCTGGCAGGCCGGAAATCCAACAATGGCAGCCAGGTGAAATAAAACGGATGGATGTTGCCAGTCCAGTTTATTTGCTTGCCGAAGGGTTCCGGGTTCACAAATATCCCCCTTAATGAAATTAAAACCTGTATGTTTGGTGAACCCAAGTAATGATTCACCCCCAAATAAAAGGTTATCAATAACTGTTACCTGATTCCCCTGGCGAAGTAATTCGGCAGCCAGCATCGAACCGATAAACCCTGCCCCCCCGGTAATGATCACGTGCCGAGATTCAGGTTTGCCCATATGGACCTTTCAGGTTGACCTTCAATCCCTGGACTACGATTGCCGGGGCACTCATGTCATCAACAATTTGGATGGATTGCTCGAGACAGGTTAACCGGCATACATCCACAACATCACCCTCGCCGATCAGGCGTACAGAGTGGTAACCATCCGACCGCGCTTGGGCCAAGAGAGAATTTACCCTTTCGCGTGTAGAGCGATAAAGACTGAACTGATTTTGAATGTAGTCAATGGTTAGCCGTGCACGGAGTGAGATACCTTCTGGCGTGATGATGTATCGCAGCTTTTTTCGTTGCGCCCGCTTGACCTTTACATATCCTTTGTTGACCAGGCGCTTCAAGTGCCAGTTGATCGTACCCACAGCAACACCAACATCCCCCGCGAGTGAAGCCTGAGTTGCATCCGGGTTCTTTTCAATTTGCTCAAGAATAAGCAAATCGCGTGAATTTTCTACGTTAGAGCTCAATTCAATATTCAACGGTTGAATTATAAACCCTAACGGTTAGACGTCAAGTCAGTTTATTATCGACAACTTGACAGATCGATCAACCAGCGGGAAGTTTGCTTGTAATATTCTGGCGTGCCCACATAAGTGGCGCACCCCAATTCCAACACATCCCGCGTAGCCTGGGGAATTAAATTCCACCATTCTTCATCCATGTAGATATAATCATAACCAGCATCCAGTACATCAGCTGGATCAGGATTTTTTATCAATTCTGGCCAACCCGGAAGCGGATTATAAACAGACTCATAAGCCTTGACAGCCCGACCGAAAATAGTCACTGATCTGAAGGGTTTCCAATCCAATATCTGTGTCCCCTCGGGAAATTTGTCATAATACATCTTGGCAAACCGAGCATCAGCCGGATTTACAAAATAGGTGTTTTGGGGGTTGGGCATGGTGGTTAACTGGACACCAAAAATGATCAGCGATCCGAAAATCGATAAACCGAAGAAGATCATCACCAGATTACGCATCCATTTTCCACGGGTTTTTGCCAAGTACCAAAGGAGGGGAATACAGATAACCAGCCATAACCATAAGCCAGTTGCCGGCAGGCGTGTTGTTGAGCGATCAACCCCATATGCAATAAAAAAAGGAAACAAGATTAATAATAAACCGCCGATGCCGAGACTAGCTGTTATCCAATCGCCACGCCATATGCAGCGAATGGAATAGAAAATCGCCAAAGGACCTAATAATAAGACTGGTCCTAATTCAACTGCCAGCGTTAGCAATTCTAGTGGTTTCGATACAGATAAAACTCCCAGGTGGGACGTGTATAGACCAGGTGGCCAACGCAGTGAGAATTGATAGACATTACTGGACTGAGCCGCAATATCACCCAGTAATCGACCTAAAATGCTTCGAACAGTTTCAGTGATGAACCCCCCCTGCAATACACTCAGGAGGGCGCTGAAGAATAACACGCCGACCCAATAAAGGATTTGCCTTCGATCCAGTCGATCCATTTTTTTATACTTTGTAATCGACACGATAAAAAGAATGATTACAAATGCAATCCACAAAAATGTGAACATGTTTTCTGCGCCCAGCGCCATGACAGCGAAGATCATCGTTAGCGTCAGCATGGCTGGTACCCCCATAGGCTTGTGATTCACTAAAAGCAGCAAAACCAGGGCGATTACATAAGGTATGGCGCCAGAATGCCCTAATACAGATATGATCGGTGTAAATATTCCGTTGTGATAAGCAAATGGAAATGGAACCAGACCTTGGCCAGCCATGGCCAGGGGGCTGGCAATCACAGTCGTGAAATCGCTCCCTATATCCGTCGCGCTATTTACCAATGTAAGGTCTTCCTGGATCTTGATCAGGGCTGAGTAGGGGAGGAACAGGAAAAGCCAGCGCGTGCCACTGGCAAATGTCAACATAATTGAACCGAGGGTTGCTGCCATATTGTTACGAGTTAACCGTTTTACATAAACCCAACCAAGAACAATGGTCAAGGCAATGGCAACCGCCTTGGTAAGATCCCAGGCACTCCATGGCAGCAATCGAGCCTGTTTGATCAAACTGGCTGCCCAAACTTGCAGGCCATAATGATAAGCAAAGTAAAAATCCGGGTCAAGGTAAAAATGGGGGGGAATATCGCCCGTTCCCATGATTGAAATCATGGGAAGCTGTTCAAAATCATCAAATAATCCCAAACCCAGCTGAATCGCAAAAAACAACCAGGTTAATAGTCCAAGGGCCAGCAACTGTGGCCAGCTCTTTAGGTCTTTTTTATCCAACCAGGGTCGTTGTTTTGAGCGCCAGGCGACCAGAATCCCAAAGGCAAAAATAACCAGTGCAGACGACCAATACCCCCATTCATTCCGGAAAACATGTGCAAAAAGGTTAGCAAAACCAATAAAGAGTAAAAAGCCCGTCGCAATTCCGGTGACCAACCGTTCCTGACTTCTCAACCTGAAGACGTGGCTTACGATAAGCCATCCACCGACTGTCCAGACAAGACATTCCAAAATAAAAAGAACTATAGATGTGGGCTCGTAAGTAATCAACCAATACATATTTCACTTCTTCTTGATTAAGGATTCGGTTCAGATACGACAATCCAGGTGTTATTTGGAAGCTGCATACTCTCGTGATAATACTTGCGAATCAATGCCGTTACATGAGTCGTCCAGGCATTGTTCTCCTCGGAGAACATATACTGTTCATCCTGGATGGTCATGGATAACGGCTCGGAGACGATCAAGTCGAATCGATGTGATTTTAAATCCCGCTCAAATTGGTCGAAATAAGCCTGATTACCGGCCATTGCCATTTCCATCATAAAAACTTTCTCATACTCTGGTATCAGTGTGACCCCTTGTATGGAATTGAACGTAAGGAAATGCCGTTGTGAAATGAAAAGCACCTGCCGATCTGTAGATGGAATGGCATCGATGATTTCCTGCAACTTTTCCAGATCTTGAATGACTGGCTTATTATCAAAACGCGAAATATTAGCATCCACTTGAATGACGTTAATAACAGGGAAAAACACAAGCAGGAATGAAATAACCCAATGAACAGGATGTGAATAATTCACGACTCCGGTTTCTAATTTGACACGGTCAAAATAAAAATAAACAGCTGCAATCAACATAAAGACCAGGAATGCATCCATATTATGTAGATTACTGCCACCACCAATCTTAACACTTACAATCAGGCCGCCCACCAAGAAAACCAACAGGATTGCACCCAACATTAACCCTCGCTCATAATGAATCCCCCTTCGACTGCGTCCATATTTCAAGAATATCAGAATTAGGACAGGAACGATAGCAAGTAAAAGTGAGTTCAAGATACCACTCGGATAAGTGGTGTTTGGAAACAACCGATACCACAGCAAGGAGGATGTGAAGCTCGTTCTAAAATTAGCGACCGGGGTTCCGGATAATGCAATATACGCAGTCTCAGATATGAATGCAACGAACACACCTGATAACACCCAGATAACAGGCCAGAGCCAATATTGCCAGAAGCTCTTGCCTGAACGAGGAACCTCTAACAAGAAGAACATCACGGCTAGAATCCCGGGTACCGGGAACCAATTGATCCTGCTGATACCCGCCCATATAGAAGCCAGCAACACGATAAAAAGTGTCCGCAGCGGTTTCTGCGCGGAAAAACCAGCTGCAACAATGATCACAGGCACCATCAAGTGGTAGTAGACCGGCCCCTGATTAAGGAAAAGGTATCCCCAGATCACGATCATCGCGCGTAGCAACGCCGATCTTATTTTCAATCGACGGACGATGAGTAAGCTGCCCATCAGTGGTAAAACCAGCCATAGGATAACCTGCCAGGCTCGATGCACCCAGATTGGCAATCCCGGTATCAGGAATGGTATGGACTGGAGCAAATATCTTGAGGGATGCAAGCTGGACAATGGAGCCGAGACTCCATATATCGAGTCAGAAAAGAACAACGAGGCATAATAATAACGACTAGCTTCTGACCATCCCATGGAGGTTATTTGAGTGCTGATATCCGGTATATAAAGAGCGACCCTCTCCACCAAAGCGTATATCAAGGCGGTCATTGCCACGATATCAAGATCTGCATACCCGGGTAACACAACCCGTAGAAAGAGGGAACCGATAAGGATAAGATGGCAAAAGATCCAGAGGCGGGAGAGCATAAAATCAAAATCAGGCCTCAACGAGCCCAATACCAAAACGGGAAATACCAGGCCAATAAGCGTGAAGCAAATCCAAGATAAAAGTGGAACCTTGCGCAGTGCAAGGATTAATCGGCTTGGAATGTGCAGCAAGTTAGTCTTGAAACTCCGATAACTCAGCACAAGAACCGCGATATCGATTAATGCAACGATAACAATTGGGCTGATCTGAAACAACCTCGATCCCGAATAAGAACCCAGCAACGATCCCATGCCATGATATTTTGGATATTGGTAGATGATGGTGTAAATGCTAACTGCAAGAGAAATCAACGCAATGCGTCTGATACTCTCCAAGTGGTTTTTTCCAACTGTATTCATTGCAATGATTTTACTATCTTTTCAAGAGATATCTGCCGGGTAGAATTCAAGCGTCCGTTTGTCCGCTGTTTTTCTCATGCCCCGAACTGAATATTTCAGGAAGCGCAACAACCCCCGGAAGACTAACCAGCATATAAAGGAGCCGTATGATAATTGCCATGACTAGCGCAGATTCAGGTGACACGCCACCAAATTGCGAATATATATAAGCTATCGACAACTCCTGGACACCAAGCCCGTTAATCGATATCGGAAGCAAGGTGATGTAATAATTAAAGATCCACAGTCCTGCCACTGCCCACCATGAGATCGTTTGATCCATACCCATAAATAATATCCATATGGTTGAAAATAACGCCATTTGATGTCCATAGGTCCATAAAAGGGCTTTAATTAAGAAGGAAGGGTGTTTGAACCAGATAAGCATGGCTTTCATGGTGGAAGCCACAAATCTGCGGATTTTTGAGTACCAAATCGATATCGTATTCTTAAAACCCATGGCTGCCATGGACGAAAGCGACTCACGAAGCGACATGGTTTCAGGAACCACCAACAGGTAAGGCAATCCGATCGGGAGCATGGTCGTCATACCTGCCACACCGATCAGGCGGTCTGCCAATAACGATGCAGTTACAATGGGTGGATCAAGTTTTCGTTTTACAGCACCGGCCAATCGTATGACGTCCCCTCCAATGGTCGTCGGTAAGAAGTTGGTTGCAAAGAGGCCGGCAAAAACCAGCCATGTCGTATCCCGAATAGACAGATTTTGTCCAGCGCCTTTAAGGAGAGCATACCATCGGCCAACTACACACAATCTTGATATCAACATCAATAACACAGCGATAAAAAAATAAAGCGGTGGGATGCTCTGAATTGATCGCCAAATCACAGCCCAGCCTTGCCTGCTGAGCAGATATATCATCAGACCAACCGAAATCGCAGTTCCAATCCAGCGGAACAGTGATGACCGGGATTTATTCTCCCGGGATGGCAATGACTGATTCACAACGGGGATCGAATCTTTATTCAACCGGTTTTTTAATATTCAATCGTTTTCGGATTGTGTAGGTGGCTTTTTTCTGGGATTCATGATAGGTGCGAACCAGTAATTCAGCAATTAATCCGAGAAGAATGGATTGGACTCCAAGTATGAACAACATCACGCTCATTTGTAATAACGGTGAGCGGACGATATGCTCGCCCCCAAAAATTCTATTAATAACCAGGAATATAACAATAGAAAAGCTAATGGCCATCATGATTAAGCCCAAGCCCCCGAATAAATAGTTCGGTTTAGATGCATAGGAACTCAAAAACTTAACAGTCATGAGGTCCAGAATGACTTTGGTGGTTCGTTCAAGCCCATATTTAGCTTTTCCATATTTTCGCGCATGATGATTCACCCGCACTTCAATTATTTTTGCTCCCACACTACCTGCATATGCCGGAATGAATCTGTGCATTTCACCATACAAACGGAATCCAGATAAAATATCACGCCGGTATGCTTTCAGTGTACATCCATAATCATGTAGGTGAACACCTGTTATCCAGGATATCAAACTGTTGGCAATTCGGGACGGCAAAACACGAAGGAAAAACTTATCCTTGCGTTCATACCTCCATCCGCTGACCACATCGTAACCTTCATCGATCTTGGCCACCATGCCGGGGATATCCGCCGGGTCATTTTGGAGATCAGCGTCCATCATTACAACAATATCGCCACTTGCATGGTCAATCCCTGCAGAAATAGCGGTGGTTTGACCAAAATTTCGGCGTAAAAGTATCACCTTTACAAACTTGGAGTCCTGGCTAGCAAGTTTCTCAAGAGCCTCAGGGCTTTTATCCACTGAACCGTCATCCACAAGGATCATTTCCCAGGAATATTTTACGCTCTTTAATGCCTGATGGATAGCTTTGTGTAAAAGGGGGATGTTCTCCACCTCATTATAGACTGGAATCACAATAGATAATTTCATACAAAATCTCCGCAAGGATAGTATAAGGCTACTCGATCAGTGCACGTTTTTTCTTTATTCTATCCCAAACCAGGCCCCCCAAGAGAACAACAAGAGTGAGACCCGCAACCCACAACAACATGCGCTCGAAGGGTAATCTACCGAACACCTGATAGTATCGGCTGATATACCATTCGAGGAAGAAACCCAAAAAAATCACCTCAATCAGGAAGAACCGACCTAACCAGGCATCCTTGTTGCGTAGGGCAAAATCCCATGCCCATCCACATAGCAAGGCAATATACACCAGAAAGATCGTCCGATATCGGGGATTATCCCATTGGTCTCCTCCGGCGCGTGCTGAGGAGACAAGCAACCAAATGATGACACAGATTGATACCCACACCAGAATCCGTCGTTCCACCGGGTCTTTTGCCTTCCAGGCCGCTATAAAGGCATAAAATAGTAATGGGGCAATCGCGTACCAACCAACTCCACGCAGAATGGCGATGGTTTGCCAGACAGGCATGCTGGTGTTGTCTGCTATGGCAGCCGGTAATACCGGTTGGGTTAATCCGTACGCGATCACAAAAGGAACCTTAAATTGCTCTGGAATGGTATCAAAGACATATTCCACACGTCCCGAATTTTTTATGGTATCAAAAATTTCATAACTGCTTGAACTGATCAGCCAATTCCACGAAAGCAAGCACATCACGATTGCTGCCAGTATGATGGCCATCCAGGCAAATGCGTTCGATTTCCGATCGCTGTGTTGTGGTAATTGCTCCAGAAAGAACCAGCCGACAAGAACCGCCAAGGCAGGGACTGCCACCCGAAAGGATATCAAGAACAATCCTATTAAAGACAGGAGGATGGCCATTATTGATTTCCTGCGATCCTCCTTCCAATAAATCACACCCCAAAATGCCGATGCAATGAATAGAATCAGGTAAGGCTCACGCATCTGGGATGCTCCGAAAAAGATTGCGTCCGGGAAAAAAGCAACTAGCCCGGCAGCCACGACAGCCACACGTCTATTCCAACGTTTATTCGTTCCTGCCCACACAAACGCCACGGCCAGAGATCCCGCGAGAGCTGTAAGTAGCATGACCAGATAAGGTCTGTGGAGATCATTGCTTAAGTTACGATACACCAGGGCACTTAAAGAGAGTAATCCGCCATACTGGTCACCTACAAATTCGTTTTTAAAAGCAGATAGAAGCGTCTGGTCGGATTTTGCCAATGCCCACGCATCGTTATCGCGCTTATATGCATCATAAAAAAGGTAGCCGGATTTCTGAACCGTTTCTTCAAAGCCCCAAATCGGCAAACCGGCCTCAGTTATCAAACCGGCCAAGATTCGGAGCAGGAAAGCCAATGCCAAGAACCAAGCCAGGGTACGATCTCGTCCTCCTAAATGCCATGCTGCATAAAGGAGGAGCAGACTTATGAAAAGAACCAGGGATGTGATCAGCCAAGCTTTTATCCAATTGGGGTCTTTAATAACCAATGGGAAAATAGCGGCTGCCAGCAAGCTTATCAGTAAAAATATGCCACCAGGAAGGAGGTGACGGGAAGCGGACTGTTTACTCAAGCTTTTACCTTATCAATGGATTTTACTTTGCTTTTTCGAATCAAATCGTAAATTATAAATAATTGAAATAGAATCCAAAGAGACCACAAGACGACCATTGATTGAAGGGGAACGAGGAAACGGGGGTTATCCCCATGATCCAAAAGGGTTTGAACAACAGAGCAAACCCAAACAATAGAAGCAATCAACCCCCAAACCGGGGTTATCTTGAAGACAACTCTTATTTTTCGGATGATCAAACTTAAAGCAGACGTAAGGACGAACAAAATATTAGCACCGATCAGCAGGATTCGCTCCCCGTAGATTAGATAACGGAAAATTTCGCCTAGTAGACTGGATGGCATGTTTGATTTAACAAAATATACCGGTGCAAGCCAGAACATCATCCACCCCTCCCACACATATTTGAGGTATAGATTGGGATGTTCGCGAATCAGATCCATGGATATATGAGAAAGAAGTGCAGACATTTCAAAGAAACTGTAGCCACTCTCCTTTTGCATTTCTGGGATCGCTTCCCATATCGCATTACCTTGTGTACCATATTTAGCTATCCGCGCATCTCGGTAGCGGATATATGTATCCCGAAGCGATGCGTATTTATCGGGCACATATTCAAAATAATAGCCGGTATGCTGCACACTGTTAAATCCAGCCATCGAGGACAAATTCCACATATAGAAATTTTCATGAATGTAATAAACCCAGCTGGCGACAATGACCGCTCCAAGAGTAAAGGTGGTTGCCAACGGACGCCAGTCGAAATGGATCCTAAGTCCGCTGGTAAACAAGGAGAGGAAAATTGCCAGCCAAAAAGGCAGAAAAATAAAGAGAGGTCGGGTTAAAAACGCCAAGGAAGCGGTCAATCCTATCGACAAACCGAGCCAGATCGATCGTCTATCAGGATCAAGGATCCATAGAATCGCTCCCAGCAAGGTTAACACAACCCAGAAAGTGGCCAGTGTTTCGGTAATCAAGTTGGTCTCAAAAAAAAGCTGATTTAAATTTAATGTGTGACATAGCGCTGCCAGTCCAGCAAAAAAGACCTGGTTGCTGATCCGGTAGCCAATGTAAAAGATAATCAGCGTGACCAGGATTCCCATAACCATTTGGACCGCTACAACCGCTTGATCAGATCCAATCAATGCCAGAAAAACCGGATAACCCGGAGTACGTGTACCATCGTAATTCACCCAACCATGTAATACCGTTTCAGCCAGTCTGCGGTATGACCCAGTATCGCTGTAGCTGACCGGTGGATAGAAAAGGAAAAGTAAAACGCGCTCTAGAAAGCACACCCCCAACAATACGGCCAACCATTTCCAGAGACTATTGGGCAACATAGAAAGATGGGCATCCAGTGTGGCTGGTTTCATGCGGGAAACCTTTTTAGAATAGCCGCTTCACGTTTCATCCAGGTGTATCGATTTGCATCCTTGCGAGCCTGTTCACCCAACGCTTCGCGTAAATTACGGTCTGAAGCAAGAAGGTTAAGAGCCTGGTGCCAGGCTTTATCGTCATCTGGAGGTAATAATAACGCATTGGATTTGTTTAACACCTCGTGAAGTACAGGTAAGTCGCTGGCCATGATTGCCCGCCCAGCAGCAAGATAATCAAACATCTTCATAGGGCTGCATATTTCTGCGGAATTACCACCACTAGAACCGGCGATGATAGTCCCAAACGGCATAGCCAGAATGTCTGCCGCAACTTGATACAACGGTAAGTTTTCATTATCGACAAATCCGGTCAAATGGATATTGTTTAAACCTTCCGCTGCAATTTTCCGCTGCCACTCATTAGCGGTATTCAATGTTCCCCCAACCCAGACAAATTGAATCATTGGGTTTTGTCTGGCAAGCACATAAAGTAGATCAATTCCACGCCCCGCATAAAAACCACCAGTATAGACTACAGTAAGACGATCAGGGAGGGCCAGACGTTTCCGTGCAACGGGTGCTGAGGGCAGGTTCGTGTATTGCTCCAATTCAACCCCATTGGGCGCGATAATCGGCTCAAGCTTGTCACGATAGCCAGGAAACTGATCAGCAAGCTTTTTCACCAATGCATCCGTAATGACAGCCAGGCGTTTCTGGGTTTTTGAACTAATGTATTTTGTAAACAACCATGGCGCCCCCCAGCCGGTGATGCGGTCATGTAACTCCAACACGCTGGGTATACCCAGCCAGAGCGCCATCACAGCGGCGGGCAATAACCAGGTATAAATCAAATCCGGTTTTTGGCGCCGGGCATAAGACACTGCCGCCAACGAAAAATCGTAGCGTTTAAAAGCTGGCCTTGATTTAATGTATTTTATCTTGAATGGTTGTGACAGGCCGTAATGTTTCGTCAACGTCTCCCACGCTTCCCCGGGTTTACCAGGCACAATTAGTTCCACCTGGTGCCCAAGCTTACCGAGCGTTTGGCAGACTTTCATAAGCTGCATGCTATGTGCAGTCGGAGCGGGAATACTGGATGTGGAAATACAAACAATCTTCATGCTGGATTATGTCGGTTTACCGTTGTGCAAGTGCCCGATTCAGACCTCAAGCACGACAATCCACGCCAGAGCATGGCACCCACGGTAATTAGAAAATAACCGGAAAGCAACCAGGCTTCTGTCATATAACCAGCCTCGGGCAAGAGCAAGACCGCCAGAGAGACCTTCGCAAGCATACCAAAGAAAGCCACCCACAGGGCATAATCAGCCTTGTTAAAAGCCAATAGAAGGGGCCTGTTCCAGAAAAAGGTACTCGCAAACCCATACCCAATCAATAAAACTAAAAGAATGTGGAATGCCGGCAGGAAAACTGGGTCGTAAATGGAAAATGTCCTACCTAGAACTGTAGCCCCAGTGAATAGAAGTTGACGACCAAAAAGGATTAATCCCAGGGCGACGGCTATTGTCCAACCACCTGATAACATGGTCACGCGCCTTAATAGATTCTTCAGGCGCAACCATTGGCGGGAGGCAATGCTCTGGGCAATCTCTGGATAAGTGGTTGAAATGAATGGGGTGATCGGCATCACGATCAGGTTAATGATGGCCAGGGCAGTCTTGAATAAACCCGCCACCATCGGCGAGAAGAAAAATCCTACCCACAGGACTTCACTATCCCGTGCCACCATGTTAATGGTGTTACTTAAATTGGTACTGATACCAAAACGAACCAACTCCTTAAGATAAGGTTTTAGAGAATAGCTTGAACGATGCCAACCAGGATATAAATATCGTGGCAACCAAAACAACGCCACGAAAATAGGCGCCAAGCCCAGAATAACCTTCCCGAGCAGATATGCCAGCAACACTGTCTGGATTCCTGCATGCGTGTAATAGGCATATATAATGCCCAATGCCGTCGCTATACTCTGTACAAGATTGATCAAAGCCTGGCTGCGAAAATGCCCGCTGACTTGCAAAACACCAGTCGCAGTCTCCGACGCAAAGTGGGTCAGGATTGAAATACCATAGATATAAAAAAGTGGTGTCATGCTCGGATCATGAGCTATGAATTCCGCAGCAAGGGGGGATAATGTCAGGACAACAAAATAAGCCGCCAAGGAGGTGATTGCTTCGGCTCCACCAGCCGCCTTCACAATGGCAGCGGCCTTTTCCTTCTCGCCAGATACAAGCGCTTCGCCAACATATTTCACAATCAGTTCCGACATTCTAAACGAAAGAAGTCGATTGGCGTTCGAGACAAAGGCGATGATGATTCCCAGCAAACCATAATCAATCACACCCAGCAAGTTCGCGGTGATAATGCTGAGTACAGCACTGATGGCATTGCTGATGAACAAGTAGGATGAGTTACGGACAACCCGCCCGAGCAGATGATCTTTGCGCCAGGCGTCGATGCCGCGGTGAAGGAAACTCATGGGGTCAAAACCTGGCTCGCCCAGGTGCGTTCCTTTTTATACCAATCAACCAACTGGCTGATACCTTCATCCAGTTCTACTGTTGGTTGCCAACCCAATAAGTCGCGGGCTTTGGTCACGTCCGCCCAATTCGCCAGGGCATCCGCCTTGTGGAAGGGGTGGTAAGTGGTCTTCGCCTTCTTGCCAATCTTCTTCTCAAGAATGATGATTAAATCATTCAATGTGATCAATTCATGTCCGCCCAGGTTGATGATCTCATATCCGACCGGCTTCAGACCCAGGATGGTCCCTCGTGCAATGTCATCCAGGTAAGTAAATCCCCGGCGTTGTGAGCCATCCCCGTTGACAGCCACATCCCGACCTTCACTAATCCACTGTGTAAATCGGAACATGACCATATCCGGACGCCCTGCCGGACCATAAACGGTGAAATATCGAAAGACGGTGACATCCAATCCATAAAGGTAATGGTAGGTATAACAAAGGGCTTCAGCACCTTTTTTTGAGGCAGCATAGGGCTGGATGGGTTGGTCGGTATCAGCTGTTTCCATGAAAGGCATCGGGGCTGTGTCGCGATAAAGACTAGATGTAGAGGCCAAAATAAATTTTGGAATCCCCAGCTGATGGCAGTACTCAACCAGGTTCAACGTTCCCAGGATATTCGTGTGCATGTACACCCAGGGGTCACTGATACTCGAGCGTACCCCTGCACGAGCTGCCAGGTTGATCACCGCATCCACTTTGCCGGGTTTTCCGACCAGGGCATTGATAACTTCCCGGTCGCTGATATCCATGCGTTGAAAAGTGAATCCCTTGCGTCCTTGAAGTTTTTTGAGTCGATATTCCTTCATACGAATATCATAAGCATCATTGAGGTTATCAACTCCGTATACCTCGTGCTCCTGATCCAGGAGCATTTCGATCACACGCGAGGCAATGAATCCAGCTGCGCCTGTAATCAGATATCTGGTCATTAGAGCCTCACCACTTTTGGATTATCCCGACCGGCAGCGCCCAAAGCATTGCGTGTGTCAATAATAAGCTTCGAGGCCGCGAGTATAGCCATATAATCATAGGTTTTATGATTGGTGATGATGACGACTGCGTCCACATTTTTTACTTCGGCCATCAAGTCCGGAACACATTTCAGCGACCACTCGTCATGTGTGATGGAGGGCACAAAGGGGTCGTGATACACTACGTCAGCTCCCTTCCCCTTTAATAAATGAATCACATCCAACGCGGGCGATTCACGCATATCATCGATATCAGGCTTGTAAGCCACCCCCAGGATCAGAATACGGCTATCTTTTAATGGCTTTTTAAAGCTATTCAGCCCATCTTGTACCTTTCCAACTACAAAACGAGGCATCTGGGTATTGATTTCAGAAGCCAGCTCAATAAAACGCGCAGTGTAGTTCAATGAACGCAACTTCCAGGAGAGATAAAGTGGATCAATAGGGATGCAATGCCCGCCCAAACCTGGACCGGGTGTAAATTTCATAAAACCGAACGGTTTGGTCGCTGCCGCGTCAATGACCTCCCAGACATCCACACCCAGCCGATCACACATCATAGCCATTTCGTTAACCAGGCCGATATTGATCATCCGGAAAGTGTTTTCCAATAGTTTGGCCATCTCAGCTACTTCTGCTGAGGTGACCGGCACAACCTTGGCCAGTGCCATGGAATAAAATACATTGGCAACCTCGGAACAGGCCGGTGTTATCCCACCGATAACCTTCGGGGTATTGTATGTTGTAAAGTCCTTGCGACCAGGATCAACCCTTTCCGGTGAGAATGCCAGAAAGAAGTCCTTGCCGACCGTCAGGTGGGATGCTTCTGACAGCCTGGGTAGAACCAATTCCCGGGTGGTTCCGGGGTAAGTACTCGATTCAAGCACAACCACCATGCCTGTATGCAGGTAAGGAGCGATCGATTCGGTTGCTGAAACAATGAAAGACAGGTCAGGGTCACCGGTTTTACGCAGTGGGGTTGGAACGCAAATCGATACTGCCTGGGCATCTTTTACTGCTGAAAAATCAGACGTGGCCGTTACCAGTCCATTTTTCACCAATGGGGCAAGCTGTTCGTTTGTGATATCGAGAATGTAAGACTCCCCTCGATTCACCGCAGCCACTTTGCGCTGGTCCGGATCGATTCCGATAACCCGAAACCCCGCTTCAGCAAATGTAACTGCCAAAGGCAATCCGACATAACCGATACCAATAACAGCCACAAGTGCTGACTTCTCTGTCAGTTTTCCGATCAAATTATTTTTAATATCCGTATCCAATGATTAACCTGTGCCTTTCTAAAAGCCACACAATTATAGTACAGTCCATTAACCGACGATGTCGACACTTGGAAGGTGTGCTACTTTTCTTACCAAATGCCTATGTCAGTGAAATTGATTTGAATTGGGTTTAAAACAGGCTTAATTGCTCGGGGTTGTCTTGGGAGGGCGGACCCGCTTCAGCCTCTTGAACTACATCGGGTTTTAGGTTGGTTTCTGGTGGAGGTGTGCTGCTTTCCTCCACCTGCTTGGCCACTTTAGACTTTGCCAAGTCCAGGTAGCGTGGCAAACTGGCAAAATCCGCCAGGATCGAATCACGCAACGCAGGTTGATGAAGTGCGGCAGCAGGATGATACATCGGAACAATGAGGCGCCCATCCACCCACACCGGGTGCCCATGAATGGCGCTAATCTTTGCGTTAGTAATGAAGTACGCCATGGAAAAACGCCCCAACGTCACAATGACCATTGGATCGATGGCTGATATCTGTGTTACGAGATAGGGCTTGCAGGCGGCCAGTTCATCCGGTTGGGGGTCGCGATTTCCTGGCGGTCGGCATTTAACAACATTGCCGATGAATACTCTGTCGCGTCTCAAACCAGCCTTAGCCAACAATTCATCCAAAAAATGCCCGGCTGGTCCAACAAAGGGCTTGCCTTGTTCATTTTCATAAAATCCGGGACCCTCACCAATGAACATGACCTGGGCATCCGCTGGACCAACACCCGGTACGGCCAATTTTCTTGAAAAATGCAATCCACATTTTTCACACTTTGTTACTTCACGGGCAACTTGATCAAGCAACTGGTTGGGCTCCAAGGCTCCTCCATTCAATCTTTATATGAAAGATTTTATCAGGTCAATATCTATCGGCGTAAGGGTCAACAACAATGCATCTTCCTGATTGTCCTTATAATAATGCAACCGGACGCCTTCTATTGTAAATCCAAACTGGTGGTAAAGTGCCTGCGCAGCCAGATTTCCACGCCGTACCTCCAGGTAGGCAGCCAGTGCGCCCTTCTCATGAATCAAAAGAAGCCCTTCACCTAATAATTTTCGAGCCAAACCCATCCGCCTGTAATCGGAGCCAATCGCTAAAGTTCCAATATGCGCTTCATCCAGAATTAACCAAATAACCATTAGCCCAGCAAGTCGCCACTCCCCCTGAACAGCTTTCACTTCGATTACCAATGGCAGTGAATCAGGATTTCGGGACACCTCAAAGTGATAAGCACTTTCAGGCCAGGGTAGGCTAAAACAAGCCACGTCCAAAGCATGTGCCGCTTGTACATCATCCTCACTCATACGCCGAATCCTGGTTTCCATTAACCTTAATCCGGCAGGGAGTCCCCAATGTGTACATATATCGGGGCAAGGCTTAGTGGGTCATCCTGCTCACCTGCCTGCAGTCGTTTCCAGGCTATTTCAGCCAGGTAGGAAGGCCGTCGCAGACTGACAGCCGGACTGGCAAGCAGGATCGGTTTACGGCGATCCGAGAGTAGATGACGTTGCTCAGCATCCAATTCACCGGCTACCATGGCTTGGCCTTTCATCAGATGAAACAAACTATCCATATCACAAATAACCGGTTGATTAACCGGCTTCCATCCTGATAGCCCGACTATATACTCGACTACTGCAAGTCGACCCCGGCCAGCTGGTAAAACTGCAAATAACGGGCAATCGCCCATGGGAATGGCCGCCACTACAATATCAAGAGAGGGAACACCGAGTATAGGGATCTTTAACGTGAATGCTAACCCTTTGATGAATGCGAAACCGATTCTCAGGCTGGTAAAGGATCCCGGTCCGGTCGCGACAGCCAGGCTTGTCAGCATGGAAGGCCGTACCTGGTTGTCACTCAGCAGACGTTCAACAGCTGCTGCTAACTCGATCGTGTGATGGTCCCGTGTCCGCCAAATGCATTCACTGACAACTTCTGTACCATTATAAAGAGCCAAACCAATAAAACGTGTGGATGTGTCAACTGCCAGAAGCATCAGTAACCTCCATATACCTGCTGGCGGATATCTTCCAGCATCTCACGATACCCGTGTCCCACTGCTGAGATCACCAATCCACGGTGTTCATCCGCCATCCAGCGCATGGCAATGGTCAGGGCATTTTCGGGTAAAACGTAATGAATATTCTCCGGCCACTCAACCACCAGGCTGCCTCTGGCAAACATGTCATCTAAATCCAGTTCCTCGCCTTCAGTCGCACTGCCCAGACGGTATGCATCGAGATGAAACAGGGTCTCTCCATCCGGCCGACGATACTCATTGATCAATACAAAGGTTGGACTTGTGACAGGATCGATAGAGCCCCATCCCTGGGCAATGCCTTGAACCAGGGTGGTCTTTCCAGATCCCAATTCGCCAGAAAGATATAATCCCTGGCCGGTTTTAAGCAATGAGCCCAAACGCAACCCCAAACGGCGGGTTTGCTCGGCACTGCGGCTGAAATATTCCAAAGAGTTCTGATCAAGTATTGGCACAGGTTTATTGTAGACTTTCCACCCTGGCTTGTCAAAACACTTTCTCGTGGCATGGATCAATCAATACCACGGCAGGCCAGGTTTTCTGGCGGAAGATCAAGGCGTTTTCGTCCTCCAGCTGTCTCGTATCGCTTTTTATTTTACTTAAGGTTCCCAAGATATAATTGCGAAACTTCAATGATTGCTTCTACTGCACTATGATCTCCCCCACCGATGTCTGAAAATAAAATCTGAGTGCGTAGCTTAGTGGGTAGCATCGGATTTAATCTCGCCTCTGGATACAATTGTTTTAATCCTGCGATCTGTTTCACGTCTGGTCAGCATCACGCGGTGGCCACAGGTCAGACATTCCAACCCGATATCCGCGCCCAGACGGGTGATACGCCATTCAAAACCCCCACAAGGGTGAGGTTTTCGCAATCGAACGACATCGCCCAATCGCAACTCCTGAAACATGCCGGCATTATAACATCCGGTTTTTATTAACCATCCCGGAGTGGGGTTGATACCCACGCAGATTATTGACTATAATCATCCAGACTGGAATAATTTCTTCCGACGGGACGAGTCAAAAATTATCTGAGGTAAATTCTATGACCACCAATATCCTATTTCTGGGCATGAACCGAATCAGTACATCGCTTGGTCTGGCAATGAAAAATAATAACGATAAGATCAAAAGGACCGGGTATGACCCAGAGCTTGCCAATATGCAAATTGCACTTAAGGCAGGAGCTCTTGACCTCTTGGTTGAAGATCCCAAAGCAGGCGTAAAGAATGCTGATGTGATCATTTACACGCTTCCCGCCGGTAAAATTACAGAAGTGATCAGGGTAATCAGCCCTGAAATTAAGCAAGGCTGTTTTTTTGTGGACATGAATCCCATTGGGCATGATACTTTTAGCCAGATTACCAAACTCTTGCCGGATCCCAACGCATTCATTGCCTGGATTCCGGCCATCAATCCAAAATACATGCTGGACTGTGAATCTGGTCCTGGGAGCGCTCAAGAAGATTTCTTTCATGGCAGCCAGGTGTATATAGCCAGTGATTTTGAAACACATCCGGAAATCCTCAAGCTTGGGAATGACCTGTCGAAACTGGCCGGTGCCAATCCCATCAATATTGAGCCCGAAGAACTGGCCGGAATATTGGCACTTGATCACGATCTCCCCTTGTTGATCTCCGCGCTGATAACCAGTTTAGTCACCAGCGAGCCGGGATGGAACGAGGCGCGTAAATTAGCGGGGTTTGATTTTGCCCGTCTCTCAAGTTTGCTTGAGTTGCCCGAGAATCAGGTTTTACCGGAAGCCCAGATGATCGCAAATCGCAGGAACTTGCAGCGATTAATCAACAAGTTGATGGAGCGTTTATCCGATATACGGGATGAGCTTGACAATTCCGAATCCAAAGCTATTGGGGAAGTCATGCGTAATGCCATCATAGCACGCCAGGTATGGATAAAACAGCGGGAGACAATGAGCTGGCTCGAACAATTCCAGGATAAACCGGGAAAATCAGGCAATATGGTTGATCGTTTACTCGGTAAACGACAGAAATGAACTGATCTACTGAAAATGCCTTTCTTCTGTTATATACTCGAATGCACAGATGGCAGTTATTACACTGGATGGTCTGTTGACCCACAGAGGAGACTGCTGGTCCATAATACTGGAAATGGTGCACGGTATACGCGCATACACCGTCCGGTCAGGTTAGTCTATGTCGAGGAAATGCCGGATCGCTCCAGTGCACAAAAACGTGAGCTGGCAATCAAGCGTATGGACCATGCTCATAAATCCAAATTGATCGAGCAAGCACGCCTATCTCCGGTAGAAATCAATCAATAATATTTTTAGTTACAACCACTGTCATTTCCTTAACCTTGAACAATGATATGATAGGAATATCATGAGCCCTTTCAAAAACAATATAATACAAGGCAATTAAGGATGGGACAGGCACTTTATCGCAAATGGCGTCCACGGGATTGGGGCGAAGTGATCGGGCAGGATGCGATCATCACAACCCTTAAGAATGCTGTCACGAGCCAGCATATTGGTCATGCCTACTTATTTGCCGGTCCGCGGGGTACCGGTAAAACAACGACTGCCAGACTGTTTGCCAAGGCAATCAACTGCCAAACAGAAGATACCGCCGGTCGCCCATGTAATCAATGCCAGTTATGTGTGGCGGTCAACGAAAACCGCATGCTGGACTTGATTGAGATTGATGCCGCTTCAAATACATCTGTTGATGATGTCAGGGAATTACGCGAAAAGATAAATTTTTCGCCTTCACTCGGCAAATACAAGATCTATATTATCGACGAAGTCCACATGCTCTCCAATGCAGCTTTTAATGCGCTGCTCAAGACACTCGAAGAACCCCCCGCCCATATTATCTTCATCCTAGCAACAACTGAGATCCAAAAAATACCGGCGACAGTTTTATCTCGTTGCCAGCACTTCGATTTCCGCCGGATCTCGCTGCTTGAGATCATACCCAAATTGAAGGAACTGGCAGCAGGTGAAAAGATCCAAGTGGATGAACCAGCTTTGGATTTGATAGCCCGACAAGCAACCGGTAGCATGCGGGATGCCATCTCTCTTTTAGACCAATTGGCATCCACTGGAGAACGCGTAACTATCGACCGTGCTCGTAAGGTGCTCGGTACGAGTGCCGACCAGTCAGTGGCCAATCTAGTTGATGCGATCATCCAGGACCAGATCGGAAGCGGGTTGGACATCATCCACGCCGCCTTGGATGCGGGAAGCGACCCACGTCAATATGCCCGCCAGGTAGTGGACCAGCTGAGGGATACGCTGATGTGCAAATTAGGAAACCCCCATTTGGTCAGCGCAAGCAGCGAAGTGATTGAGATATTCAACCAGCAAGCATCTGCTCTGACAACCTCCCGATTAATGGACCTTATCACCCGCTTCAACTTAGCAGCAATGGATTCGCGCAATAACTGGCAACCCGGCCTGGCACTCGAGCTTGCCCTGGCGGGTGCGATGATTGGGCAGACGCCTGTTGTTCAAGCTGTTCCGCCTGTTACAACTCCTTCGGGAAATATGATGGACCAGATAGCAACAGGCTTGAAATTGCCATCAGCGGTCGACACTACCCCGACGGACCAGCCACCCACCAAAGCACCTGTCTCAAGCGAGTCTAGTGAGAAAAAATCAATTGAAGAAACCGCATCACCCAACGATGAGATAACTCTTTCTGTGGTGAACAAAAATTGGCCAGCCGTAAGGACTGCCGTAAAGAAGAAAAAGGGACAGACTGAGGGGTTGTTGAACTCATGCCAACTACTGGGCATCAATGGTGGAGCACTTGTTCTTGGTTTCGCCACTGACATTCTTCAAAAAAAGATGGAGACCCCGGAAAACATCTCCATCGCTGAACAAGCCCTGGAGGAAGTCCTGGGCAGGAAAATGAGCGTCATTTGTTCTCTAACCAACAACAAACCAACTAACCTGCCTCACGATCACGAAATCGATTCAGAAGGCATGGTGGGTACCGCGGTGCGCGATTTGGGCGGTGAGGTGGTTGATTTTCATTAGAGCTGGGAATCATGGAGGTATCATGTCTAAAGGTTACAACCGTCCGATGAGCCAGGGAGCCGGTGGGATGATGGACAAGCTTCGCCGAATGCAGGAACAACTGGCTGAAGCGCAGGCAAAACTTGCAGAAGAAAATGTCACAGCTACCGTGGGCGGGGGTGCCGTCAAGGTTACCATGACCGGCGATCAGCATTGCACGAATATTGAGATCGATCCAGAAATGCTTAAAACCGCTGATGTGGAGATGCTCCAGGAAATGCTCCTCAGTGGTATCAATATGGCATTGGATCAATCCCGGCAGTTGGCGGCTTCAAAACTAGGCCCGCTGACTGGCGGTTTGGGTATCTAAGTAATTCCATGACTGGACTACCGGAACCACTTCAAAACCTTGTCGATGCCTTTGAGCGTCTGCCTGGAATCGGCCCGAAAACAGCTGCCAGGTTGGCGTTTTTTATTTTAAACTCACCAGCCCAATCCGTAAACGGATTGTTGACATCTCTTCAGTCTGTAAAAAAAGACCTTGGCTTTTGCCAAACCTGTTTCAATATCACCCTGGCAGTAAATCCATTGTGTGAGATCTGCTCTGATATTCAACGAAATAAATCCTCATTATGTGTAGTCGAGGAACCTTTGGATGTCCTGGCATTAGAGCGGACCAATGCTTTCAATGGGTTGTATCATGTTCTACATGGGGTTCTTTCTCCAATCGAAGGCATCGGACCAGATGATTTAAAGATCCGACCGTTGATGGAGCGAATACACAATGGAATCATTACAGAGGTTATCCTGGCAACCAATCCAAGTATGGAAGGGGATGCCACCGCTCTTTTTTTACTTCAACAAATAACTCCTATGGGTATCAAGGTGACCCGCCTTGCACGTGGTTTGCCGGTCGGCAGTGATCTGGAATATGCTGACCAGAGCACTCTTTCCCGGGCATTGACAGGCCGTCAGGAAATGTCCTCCTGACCGATCCGCGCAGCCAACCTGAGGATCCTCCCTACTGAAATTGATTAGGTGAAGATTGTTTAAATAACCATCCGTTATGGATTAGTGCAGGATGATTTGTTCCATACATATGTTATCAATGCCCAGCATGGATTGAATTTTATCAAGCATGGCCTGATTGATACCAGTCGTCTCATTTGGGAATTCCAGCCGATAGAAATGGTCACACTCGAAAACCTGGAAAGCAAATCGATCCCGGCCAGGGGAGGAAACCAGAATACCATGGATGCAACGCATTAAGAGGACGTCCTTTCGTTTATCACCCGAATTGCGCAGGGTAATGATCAACATATGAGGGTGATCACCATCCAAGTGGATCTTCTCTGCTGGAGGAAGAATAAATGCGGGTGGTTGTGGACCCGAGGGTGTTTTTGGTGCGTACCCGGCAGGAGTTTCACGGATAACCGGTAGCTCCACAGCCCGGATGGCTTCTCCTTCAGGCGGCGAACCATTATCCAAAAGAATAGCACCTTCACCTGGCATCGACCCTGTTACAACAACCCCAGAAATATTAATGGATGGGATCTCTACACACTCTTTATTATCTACCACGGTGGTTGACACCACAGTGGGGGTGGTTTGCTCCATTTGGGCAAGACTATCTCCCGATTTAGTCATGCTGGGTAGATCCAACGGCTTGACCCGATCAACGATGATCTTAACATCCCCATTTTGCTTGTCGACCCGCCCTTCCACACAGAGGATGGCGTCCATCTCGATCAGATCATTATATTTCTCCCAGATTGAGGGGAAAATCGTTAGATCCATTGATCCATGCAGATCCTCCAACCCAGCAAAACCCATCCATTTACCAGTCTTGGTCTGGTGAGGTCGGAAGTGGGTGACCATCCCCCCCACCATAATTTTCTGGTTATTTGGTAAATCTTCAAGCTCAGTTGAGGTGTGACTAATGCATTTTTTTATTTGATCCCAATAAGGCAAAATGGGATGTGATGAAACATATAATCCAAGCAGTTCCTTTTCCCAGACCAAAATTTCCCGCGGATCACCTTCCGGTATGTTAGTCAGGGAAATTTCATCCGTTACGAGTACTGCTGCACCAAACAAGTTCATCTGACCATTTTGCGACATGCGGTGATGACCGCTGCTCATTCCAATCAAACGATCCAGAGCTTCCAACAACGCCCGGCGTGGGCCAAAGGAATCCAGTGCGCCCACCTTGATCAGGCTTTCCAGCGCCCGTTTTCCAACCACCCGCAAGTCAACCCGGCGCGTGAAATCGGAGAGATTTTTAAAACCGCCTTTTGCACGTTCTTTAAGGATGAGATCCACCGGCCCCTGTCCGACATTCTTGATGGCACCCAATCCAAAGCGAATCGCAGGTGAGTCACCACCCCGCTCCTCAATGGTGAAATCATACTCACTGGTATTGACGTCTGGAGGCAAGACCACAATACCCATGGTTCGGCAGTCCGACACATAGAAAGCGATCTTGTCAATGTCCGCCTTCCATGTGGTTAAAAGGGCAGTCATGTATTCATGCGGATAATGCGTCTTCAGATAAGCCGTTCTGACTGCTATTACACCGTAGTCAGCCGCATGGCTTTTATTAAATCCATAACGGGCGAAGTTTTCCCAATCTTCAAAAATAGCAGAGGCTGCCTTAGGCTCAATCCCTCGTTGGCCAGCGCCCTCGATGAATTTCTTCTTGTGTTTTTGAAGTGATTCTGCGATCTTCTTGGATATGGCTTTTCGGAGGTCATCTGCCTCAGCGGCAGTGTAGCCAGCCAATTCCATGACCGCCAACATGACCTGTTCCTGATATATGGCGATGCCATAGGTTTCTTTGAATATCGGTTCGAGCGCTGGATGACTGTATCTAGTCTCTTCTTCACCATGCATGCGCTTGATATAGGTGGGGATGAAATCCATCGGTCCCGGGCGGAATAACGCCACCATGGCAATGACATTGGCCAGGTTCTGGGGTTTCATCTGGACGATGTAACGGGTCATACCATTACCCTCCAATTGAAAAACACCAGCAGTATGCCCATTACCCAGGAAATTAAAAGTCTTGTCATCATCCAAAGGAATATTGTTGAGAGTCAAATATTCACCGTGGCGTTGCTCGATCATGGCACAGGCCTTGGCCATGGTTGTCAAAGTGGCTAGCCCCAGAAAGTCCACCTTCAACATACCCAGGGAATCCAATACATTCATTTCATATTGGGTGACCACCTTGACGGGTGAGTTTTCTGAATCATTTGTCGGGCGGTGTAGTGGAATATATTCGACCAGCGGCTTATCTGAAATGACCACGCCGGCAGCATGTGTTCCAGCGCTTCGCACGGTCCCTTCCATCCTGGCAGCAGTTTCCACCAGGTCCTGAATATAACCCGCCTCCTTGCAAGCCAACTGTAATTCGACCACTGTTTCCATAGCTTCAGATATTGTGACAGGCGCAGCCGGATTATTCGGGATCATTTTCGCAACCCGGTCAACCTCGGTCAGCGGGATCTCCATGACACGCCCGACATCCCGAATGGCAGCCCTGGCTTTCATTGTGCCGAAAGTGATGATCTGGGCAACCCGATCATCACCATAAGTCCTGGCGCAATACTCCAACATTTCTGCTCGGCGGTCATCCTGGAAATCCAAGTCGATATCCGGCATGGAAATGCGGCTCGGATTAAGAAACCGCTCAAATAACAAACCATGACTGAGTGGTTCGACCAGGGTTATTTCCAAGGCATATGCCACCATAGAACCTTCGGCTGACCCGCGGGCGTTATACCAGATACCCACTTCGCGGGCATGCCTGCACAGATCCCAGACGATCAGGAAGTAAGCATCGAACCCCATCGAATTAATGATTCCAAGTTCATAATCTAGACGTTCCCGCACTTTGAGGTCAATATGGATCTCGCCATATCGTTTCTGAAGGCCTTCCTCGCACAGGCGACGCAAGTATTGATCGGTTGTCACTTCCGCCGGTACGGGAAAAGTTGGCAGATGATACCCCTTGCGGGATAAGTCAACCTCACATCGGTCCGCGATCATCACGGTGTTGCTGATAGATTCAGGCACCTCGGCAAATAGACTTGACATCTCCGTAGGAGTCCTCAGATAATAACTGTCATCTGTCATCCTGAATCTTTTTTGATCCGTCAGGGCCGACCCGGTTTGGATCGCCAAGAGGATATCCTGAAGGCGGGCATCTTCCGGATTAATATAGTGGACATCATTGGTCGCCAGGAACTTCGCCTGGTAGCGGGGTGCGAGCTCAATCAGCGTCCGGTTGACAATCTCCAATTCGGGGATATCATGCTGTTGCAGTTCAAAGAAGAATCGTTCTGGACCGAAGACCTCATAGTACCAGTCGATCCGTTTTTGAGCCGCTTCTTTGCCAGATTGGTGAATGAGTCTCGGAATCTCAGCAGCCAGGCATCCGGTGGTAGCTATCAAGCCTTCGGCATGTGCCGCCAGAAAGTCATGGTCGATGCGAGGGTAATAATAAAAACCTTCAAGTTGGGCTGCGCTTGCGATAGACAACAGGTTATGGTATCCGGTTTCGTTCTCGGCCAACAGGAGAAGGTGATGAGAATGCTTGTCAAGTTTGGCATCCTTGTCCTGCATGCCCCGCGCAGATAAATAGCTTTCCAAACCAATAATCGGTTTGACCCCGGCTTCTTTAGCAGCCGTGTAGAACTCTACCACACCATACATGGTACCGTGGTCGGTCAATGCAACTGCAGGCATTCCCAATTCCTGGACGCGTTGAACAAGCTTCGTTAAATCACTGAAGCCATCCAGCAGCGAGTAAGTAGAATGCACATGCAAGTGGACAAATGACATGGTAAACTGAGTTCGGTTATGGAACTTTTATCCCTGGGTATCGGTTTAAAGATTATAGCACGCGGTGTTTTAAATAAAATGGAAAGCTGTAAATTTTAAGCTTAAAATTTCAAGAGCAGGCCGGAATTGATCGCCCGATAACCAATGGAGGCACGATATGATCAAGAAAATGATTGCATTGGGTTCCCTGCTGATATTGTGTGCATGTACACCCGGTGTGGATGTCTTTTCGGACCCCTCCGTCCCCATCGAGGTTCAGACTGGTGATCGTTTCACGATTGAACTCGTCTCCAACATAACAACTGGTTATAGTTGGGTCTTCAGGACGCCAGTGGATGAAAGTGTTCTCCGGCTGGTGAATTCCGATTATATTGCTCCTGATAGTGGGTTGACGGGTGCCGGTGGTAGCCAGGTATGGGCTTTTGAAGCACTTCAACCCGGCACAACAATGATCGCCCTTGATTATGAACGATCTTGGGAAATAGAACCCCCTGTACAAACCGCTGAATTCACCATCCACGTAAAGTAGGCCTTGGTATGCTTACTCATATGGTGATATAGCTCCTCAACCTGCCTATGCTATAATCGCAGGCTGGAAAGGTTTAATAATGCCCATCAGTCTTACTCGTATACTCGGTGGTGACCCCACCAAAAAAGAGATCGATAAACTCATCCCATTGATCGAAGTGATCAATGAACTGGAAAAGCCCTTTGAGGCACTTAGTATGGATGAGCTGCACCAAAAAACAACCGGATTCAAACAGCGTTTGGCTGATGGGGAATCCCTCGATGGCCTCCTGCCCGAAGCTTATGCAGCCGTCCGCGAAGCCAGTAAACGTACCAACGGCATGCGCCACTTTGATGTTCAAATGATTGGTGGAATCATTCTCCACCAGGGAAAGATCGCTGAGATGCGAACGGGTGAAGGAAAAACTCTGGTAGCCACTTTACCACTCTACTTGAATGCCCTGACCGGCAAGGGGGTCCACTTGGTGACTGTCAATGACTACCTGGCCCGCCGTGATGCACGTTGGATGGGCAAAATATATCATGCTTTAGGAATGACGGTCGGCATTCTGCAAATGGCAGCCCGGACCGATAACGGCATTAATGCCTTTCTCTACGACCCTGAAAAAACCTCACCTCATGAAGATCAGGACCAGATGCACCTGGTTTCAAGGAGTGAAGCCTATCAGGCTGACATCACTTATGGTACCAATAGCGAGTTCGGCTTTGACTACCTGCGCGACAATCTCACCATGAACCTCAAGGACCGTGTCCAACGCGGTCACCACTTTGCCATCGTGGATGAAGTCGACAACATCCTGATCGATGAAGCCCGTACACCGTTGATCATCTCAGGCCCGGCCTCTGATGACACCGGTTGGTACCTTAAAATGGCACAGGTCATTAAACAACTGCAGCCTGAGGATTACGAGATAAGCGAGAAGGATCAAACCGTCTCCCTGACAGAGATTGGTGAAGCACATATTGAACAATTACTAAACACGACCTTGCGTGATCCGGAAAGGCCTGAGGATATCACCCAAGAGCAGGCGCGATTGTACGGTTACCTGGAACAGGCACTAAAAGCTCAATTCCTCTACCGTCGCAACAAGGAGTATCTTGTGCAGGGTGGCAAGGTGGTCATTGTTGATGAATTCACCGGACGCCTGATGCCGGGCAGACGCTGGTCAGACGGTTTACACCAGGCAGTCGAAGCCAAGGAAGGCGTTAAGGTCGAAGCCGAGAACGTGACTTATGCCACCATCACGCTTCAAAATTACTTTCGCATGTATGAGAAACTGGCCGGTATGACGGGTACGGCTATAACTGAAGCCGAGGAATTTTATAAGATCTATAAACTGGATGTACTGCCAATACCTACCAACTTGGAATACCGGGCGATGGGATCCGGAGCTGCTCTTCAGGAAGTGGATGCCCGGGATGATTCCAATTATAAGTACTCGTATTATGCTTTAAGTGATGACGGTGAAAAGAAACCCATTTTCTGGCGCCGGAAAGATCACCCCGATCTGGTATACCGAACAGACGAGGCCAAACTGCGTGCCATCGCCGAGGAAATCCTCCGTTATCATGTTCTCGGTCGTCCCCAATTGGTCGGAACCACCTCCGTGGAACATTCTGAGCGGCTTTCAGACCGTCTCAGGGCTGATCCCATACGTCGATTATTGCAGACCCTCCTGATCCGTGATGCCTGGTTCGAAAAGAACCGGCGTGAGCCGGATGGCCGTTCGGTCCCCGAGTTGCAACCTCTCAACCTGAAATTGGATTCCCTGGCAGCCCCTGAATTACGTCACACCGCGCGCGACCTTGGCTTGAACAGTATTAATCCTGAGGATCCCACCAACCTGTCGCGCCTCTTAAAGATTCTGGAACTTAAAGAGAATGACATACCCCGCCTACAAGCCGTCATCCAGGGTGGAATTCCCCATCAGGTTTTGAATGCCAAAAAACACGATGAGGAATCACAGATCATCGCCAAGGCTGGTGCCTTCGGCGCAGTAACGATCGCCACGAACATGGCAGGCCGTGGTGTGGATATCAAGCTGGGTGGTGATCTTCCTGAGGAGATCCTTTTAAATGTCAACCGAATCCTTGGACATGCCGGTGTTCCAGACCCATACAATCTCACCATGCCCGAGCGTTATAAAGCCCTGACTCAGGTAGACCCGCTCGAATACGGCATATACGAAGAAGATGCCAGAACATTCATCAATTACATTGAGGATATGGATCGTGTGCGCGAATTGGGAGGTCTGCATGTGATTGGATCCGAACGGCATGAAGCTCGCCGCATCGATAACCAATTACGTGGCCGTGCCGCTCGTCAGGGTGACCCGGGCTCCTCCCGCTTTTACCTCTCACTTGATGATGATTTGATGAGATTGTTCGGGGGCCAGCAAGTGGAGACCCTGATGCAGCGGTTGAGCATCGACGAGGCTGTTCCCATTGAGAGTGGGATTATCGGACGGATGGTCGAGCAATCCCAGACCCGCGTCGAGGGTGCAAACTTTGACGTCCGTAAGCATCTATTGGAATATGATGATGTCTTGAATGCGCAGCGCCTGCGCATTTACGGCCAACGCGATCAGATCTTCACCAAGGAAAACCTGGAAGAGGATATCCTTGACATGCTCCAAAAGGAGATTCAGCGCAGAGTGCCAGCAGCATTGGAAGAACCCGAAGGTGGCTGGAAATTATTGGCTTTTCTGGAAGAGATCCAGCCCCCCATCGATTATCCGGATGTTTTCTACCCGTCCTACACTTTGCGGTTGTTGTTGGAAGAACTTGGCCAGCCCTCGGATGCCGCTGATCTGAAGAGCCGCCTCATTGACCTTGCCCGGCGAGCGATTCAGTCAGAAAGTAAACATATAAAACAAGCGACGGTAAATATGCTGGAGCACGCCAGCGAGACGATGGATGCCCAACTTGCCGAAAGAAACGACGCGCTCGATACCTTCCTGGAAAATTTTTCGGAATTTACTGAAGACGAAACCAATCCTCAACCGAGACGCCCCCAGGAAGTCCTGGATGAATTGATGAATCTGACCCGCACGCCTTTCCGACTGTCGATAGAATTATTCCGGGTTCTGGCCAGCAATCCCCGGGCTGCTGAAGTGGAGCTGCGTAATCAGATTAGTGGTTATCTGGTGGCTATCAGTCTGACCCGCCTGGTCAACTCGGTGGAACGGCGTCTGGGTGAACCACTTGGGTTCAAAGCCGGGGATATTCAGAACCTTTCCTGGGAAGAAGCAAGCGGGCGCATCCTGGATGCAGTTGACAACCTTCTCGCCAAGCGGGAAGATCGTCTGGCGGGTGTGGATGGACAAGTTATTCAAGATTTGAATAGCAATGCTTCTCGTATAGAAGCAGGAGTTACGAATCCAACCGAATGTGTGCGGTTGCTGGGTATGCTCGCCCAATCTGCCCGCGTGGGCTTCGATCCCAAAACCCACCAACGTGTCGTGCAAATGATCACCCGTATCCGTTTCCCATATCTGGCTGCTGAGACCCTCCAGGATCGAAACGCAGAGGATGTGACGCGCGATGTCCTGCTGCACTGTGAGGATGCCCAAGCTGCCTTGTTACAGGTCTGGGGTCGAAGCGAGTACGCCCGTCTGACCTCGACGAGTATTACCCCGGCCATGCTGGACGATCGCCTCCGGCAGGAATTAACCGAACAGTTAGGTCAGGAAAAGTTTAATGCCATCTCATCCATACCCGTGGTGGAACAGGAAGCTGATATACGGGAACTATTGGTACCCCTGCTCGGTAATCGTGTGCAAAACGAGGTGTACCGCCAGATCCTGTTGGGTGCCATATCAGAATTATGGGTGGATTACCTGACCCAGGTGGAGGCCCTACGTGTCTCAATTGGATTGGAAGCATATGCCCAACGGGACCCTCTCGTCCAATATAAAAGCAAGGCTTCTGAGATGTTCCAGAATTTATTGGTAAACATCCGCTCATCGGTGGTTAGCCGGATGTTTGTGTACCGTCCTCGCATGGCAGCCGTGGCTACTCAATCAGCTGGAACTACACCCGAAAGTGGTAAACCGATTCCTGCACCTTCACAGGCACTGCCTCAGAGTCCTGTTAGACATAAAAAGAAGCGGAGACGTCATTAATGCATATTCTTGTCACTAATGATGACGGAGTGCATGCGCCCGGATTACTGGTGCTCGCCCAGGAATTAAAAAAGGTTGGTTCTGTGACCATTTTAGCGCCTGATCGCAACTGGTCGGCTTCCGGACATGTTAAGACGATGGAACGACCACTACGTGTCCAGGAAACTCACCTGGCGGATGGCACTCCTGCGCTTGCCAGTGATGGGGCACCATCTGATTGTGTTGCATTGGCATTACTGGGTCTTATCACAGAGAAAATCGACCTGGTTGTTTCCGGTATCAATCCCAATGCCAATATCGGTCACGATGTCACCTATTCCGGAACCGTAACTGCTGCCATGGAAGCCAGTATTGCCGGGATTCCCGGTTTGGCATTTTCACTCGACAGAGCCCTGGATTCAACTCACGAACCGGATTACGGTCCCTGTGCGCGCATCGCCGCCAGATTGGTCAAACAAATAGGCGAACTGGAATCGACCGGGAACCTCCTATTGAACGTAAACGTTCCAGGCCTGCCCGAAGATCAGATCAAAGGTCTTCAGATCACGCGTCTTGGGATGCGTATTTATCGCGATGAGCTGGTGACACGGCTCGACCCGCGCGGCCGTCCATATTACTGGATCGGTGGAGAGTATCCAATCGCAATACCAGAAAATGGCACAGATGCAGGTGCATTGCAGGCGGGGTATATATCAGTGACCCCGCTCTCGTTGGACCTGACAGATGACAGGGGTTTGGACGCTTTACGCTCTTTGAACCTTTTTTAAAGTTTTTATCTAAACTAAGCGAGCAATCCTCCCACTAATTTAAAGATGCCCAGCAGGTCCAGGGCAGTAATGATTACAATCACTAATAAGAACCTGAAGATCCACTTTGGATTCCAGTGAATGGCATAGTGGGCGGCCACCCAGGCTCCAAACATGCTCCCCACAGCGATGATCATCCCGAGCGTCCAATTGATCTGTCCGTTTCGCTGAAATATGATGAGCGCAGCAACGTTCAATAAAAAAATCACTGCCACCTTAACTGCGTTGCCCCGTGCAGTGTTATAACCGATTCCCATCACCAACATAATAATAAGAAAGATCCCCACCCCGAGCTGGATGAAGCCACCATAAATACCAATGATGAACATCAGGAGGATATGGGACCATTTCGGACGCTCGAGACTTTGCAAGGCCCTGGTAGCCAACCAGCGATCTGAATGAACCATCATCAGAACAGCCATTAACAGCATGACTATCCCGATGACCAGACGCATGGTCGTTTCATCAAGGGAGACGGCAATGGTAGCACCCAGAATCGACCCCAATATTGCCGGTGCACCAAGGATAAGGGCACCACGCACATCCAACATGTGATTCCGCCGGAAGGTAACCGTCCCAGTGGCATTTTGAAACACAATGCAGACGCGGTTGGTCGCATTGGCCATGTTGGCTGGCAAGCCCAGGTACAGCAACAGGGGCAAAGTTAGTATCGATCCGCTGCCAGCCAGGGTGTTAATAAATCCGGCCGCAAATCCAGCTAGGATCATCAGAGGATAAAGATACCAATCATACATTTTTAATTAATCGTCAGTTAGTAGATTTTAACACAACAAAAACCGCAGCCAATGATGGTTGGCTGCGGTTGGGATTCCATATCGGGATAATTATGCCCTGCTGCTGGTATTTACTTCGACCGCGACTAAAGGCTTGAGCTCAGATGGCATCACGATCCACAAGATGATGTAGACCAATAAACCATGTCCACCTAAAAGGAACATTAACACAAAGATCAAGCGCACAATGGTGGAATCGATATTCAGGTATCGACCCAATCCTGAGCAAACACCAGCCACCATGCGATCAGATTCACAACGAGTTAACCTTCGATTATCCATTTCAAATACTCCTTCACCAACATATACGCAGGACATTGGAAGGGGTTGCGTGTCTTGACACGTAAAATGCTCCAAGATCGGAGTAGCCGTCCCGACCCGAAATGATACAATCCGCGCGTGAACAGATGTTTGAAAGACTCCAGCTTTTTTATTCCAGTTTGGTTGAACTGGAATACTTATAATAGCAATATGTCTCGCTTTTTACTAATTAACCAACGCAATTATACGGTTTAACAATTCGGGGTCATCCTTGATCAGACCTGCTGCAGGTAATCGCCTTAATAACTCAGCCCAATTAGGATTGATAAGGAAGATTTTCTCAAAGATCGGCAAAGCTTCGTCCAATCGACCCAGGTCTGCCAAGGTGACCGCCTGCCAGAACGGCAATTCGATCTGGCCGGGCAACATGCCAACTGCACTTTGGTAGGCTTCCAGAGCTTCAGCAACCTGTCCTTTACCCAACAACTCATCTCCTGAGTTCATCATACGATAGGCTTTTTGAATACCTAGTAGTCGCCGTAACTCCTGGATGGGTGATGCGTGATCCTCAACCCGCAGATCCACCCGGATGCCTTCCCAGGCTTTCCCTGTCGATTTACCCTCGACCACGAGCATGGACGCACTTTGCTCCCCGCGAATATCCCCTCCAGCTCGTTGGGCTGCTTCCAGTCCCAACAACAACCGCTCCTCAAGCGGCTCTTGAGAGTGGCAATAGGCCTCCGCCATTGCTGGCCAGACGGTGTCATTCAACATCATGTTCGCCTGGGTGGAAAAACCTTCCCCGGTGACATGCCCGGCCTTGGCAATACAGCGCCGGCCCGTATGGGTCGCCACCTGACCCTTGTTGTCGATCATAGCCACCTGGCGTAAATCACGCCCATCATCGGCCTTCAGCAAAGTCGCAAGAGTTACTGAGGCAGTCTTACCTGCCCTTAACAAGTCGAGACCCAGCGGACCGTAACTGACTTCCACCATGGATTGCGTGGCAATGACACCCACGCCAGCTTCCGCCCAAGTCACCAGAGAACCAGTGGAAAACCAGTGCGATTGCACCGCTACACCCATGGCTCCGGTTACAGGGTCACGGGCAACGATTGAAAAGGTGTGCGCAAAGGGGAATCGGTTGAGTTCCATATCTCACCTCCGGACAGACAGATGAATAGATTTATTTCCAGTTTTCCAACATGACCTTCACCGAACGGACCATCTCCAGGGAGAAATCCGCGGATGTCTTTCGTAAATACATGGCCTGTCCAATATTTTCCGCGCCTTGGTAGTATAGTCTGGGTTCACCTGCTGGCGATTCGAGTAGTCCATACATTCTTTTGAAATCATCGCTGCTCAGACGCCGATAACTATCTTTATATACAATAAATTCCTGTTCAAATCGTGTTGAACGGCTCTTTTCACTAAACTCGCGGATCGGACGGCCCAGGCAAAGGAGGGCTATCGGAAAAGCGAACTTCGGCAGATGCAATAGGTCACGGTGAACCTCATATTGTTCCATGATGTCCCCAATATAACAGGAACCGATGCCCAGCGACTCAGCTGCGATCACGGTGGTTTGGGCAGCGATGAGCGCATCGCAGCAGGCTAACATCAGATCGGCCGCCTCGGGTGTTCGATAAGGGATAGCTCGCTCTTGACACAGACGCGGAACCTCACAATGATCAAAGTAATCAACTTGGCGTTGAAAATCGGCCAGGTAGAGCAGGACCCAGGGGGCTTTGGCGATGAACGGTTGGTGATCGCAGGACTCTGATAATTTAGCCTTGAGTTCAAGGGAGTTGATTTCAATGATCGAATATAGCATCATGTTGCCGGCTGTAGGTGCGCGCAGGGTGGCATCCAAAATATCCTTCTTTTCTTGCGCAGTGATCGGTGCATCGGAGTATGCCCGTATCGAACGGCGTTTCATGATCACATCAATCGTTTGGTTCATGGGTTCCTCTTTTCAGTGTGATTAATTAGTAATGAGGGGTGACCTTCCAATTATAGTGATTTTTCGAGTGCTTAAGCTTGTTGGGAATAAAATGCACCCGGTGGGTACCAGGTGCATAAGATCACCTTCCCAAGATTATTTTAAGGGCATCTCGATGCGTGTTTGCGCGGGGGGGGGCCACTTGGGGGTCGTTCAAATAAAACTCGATTGCCATTCCCGCACCTTCCAAGTTTTTATCCACCATCCAATTCGCCAATGCTTCATAAGCCGGTCCGCATTCCTCAAATGGTCCGGTATAAATTGTAGAGACCACCTTGCCGGCCGGTATCATGGTTGATTTAATATCTCCTTGGCCTGCCAGTCCGGTGGGCACTTCAAAGCCCACCTGGATATCCAGGTTTGTCATATCCATGTTGTAGTAAATGACAAAAGGCATCCCGGTGGGTTGTGTCTTCAACTCACCCAGATAACCAATGATCCTGCCATAAACATCTCCCAGAACACGTGGCAGATCTTGAACTGCGGCGTGTGCCCTGACGGATAACACCGGACGATCAGAAAACTCATTAATCTCACATTGTGTATGCATGCTTCCCTCTCCTAAAGCTGATATGATTTCATAATAGCACAAATGTTCTATTAGTTAAGTATAATGAACGAAAGGCTGTTGATAACAACAGCCTTTTATATTTTTCCAGTAATAAGATCCTGTTTTAAAATTGTTCGACCTGCTTCAGAGACACCTGTGGATAAACCTGACCAGGAATCGGGGGCATTGGATTATAAACATGATTGATCTTCACCAGTCCTTGTTTGAAGCCACCCACATTCTTAATACCCAAGTACTCGCCTCTTACCAGAACGTCCTCCATGGTTAATGCCATGGCGAACACTGTTAACGGTACACTTGCAGGGATACGGTCCAACTCACCCTTATAAACCCCCGTGCTAAATACCACGGTTTCCCGGTCAAGGCATTGAGCCTGGATGGCTGGAATAATGACTGGATATCCATCCGAATCCACATAGGCCAAGAACTTCAAATTATCCATTTTGTTTATGAAAGCCTGCGTCCATTCGTTCAATACTTCTGCATTTTGTCGTTTACGCGCCAGTGTGCGTCCAAGCATGGTTTTAACAGCTTCCAGAATCACGTTAATCATCGGAAGGGCATGTTTGCCCGAATGGCCGACCAGATCAAGATAATAGACGGTGTGTACCCCGAAATAGGCGTTGTAACGGAACATTGGTACGTTGTTGTAGAAGGCGTGCTCCCGCCCGTCCTTTGCCGTGTGGGTGAACGTTGCTTTCCCACGCCACTCATGCTTGTCAAGACTCATGATCATGAAGCCCACTTTGGGGTTCTGCAGTATGTACTCCTTTGACAACCCTTCAGTGAATTGACCAAATACCATTTGTTTCGTCCCGCTGGCCATCAAGGTGGACAGCAAAGTCACATGCGGCAATCCCTGGGGTGAGACGGTTGCCACCAGCCCAATCTTCAACTCGGGTTTAAAACTGAGGATATCCTCCTCTGAGAATTCGGTTTGTTGGAAGGCATCTTTTGGCATTTGTCATCCTTTCTTTTCACAATCATCAAAACGTGCAGCTCCGGTTACAAGCACCCGCCCTGGATCCAACCCGCAGGATCGGGCGATCTTCTCAAACTGATCGAGATCGTTCCGGGTAAACAACGGTTCGCTTGTATACTGCCATTCCAAGTCCAAGCGTGCATACTTATCCCGGCAGAGATTATTAAATGCACATAATTCCCAACGGGTTATGCAATCCTTCATATTTTCCGCCAGGAAATGACCAATATCCAGGATATTACCATCCGTCGCGGTTGAACCCGGGATCAACGGGGTTCGGATCCACAGCTTCGGATTACCGGCATGTGCCCGAATGTAATCACCCGCAATCAGTAAATTAGACAGGATTAACCGGTTGGATTGACCTGTGAACTGCTGATGCTTTGACTCATTAATGGTTTTTACATCAAATAATAACTGGTCTGTCAATGAAAGGAATTGCGTTAATACCCCTGTACTCATCAACCCACAGGTATCCAGAGCGGTATGGATACCTGCTTGACGAAGTGTTATGAGTAACCCCATCGCGAATTCTGGTTGAGCGCCAGGTTCGCCTCCAGAGAGGGTGACACCTCCACCGGATTTCTCGTAGTAGACCCGATCCTTAACCAATTCAGCGACCAGGTCATTGATTTCACTATACTTACCAAGGATTTCCAGGGCATTGGCCGGACAGGCAGTGGCACAGGCACCACAACCTGTGCAGTTTTCACGGAGAATAATCAAACGGTTTCCCTGCCGGTGGAGAGCCCCCTCCAGGCAGGTGGACAGGCAGGTTTCACATCCCAGACAACGATCAGCAAACCATTGGACTTGGAATTCCCCAGAGATACTTTCAGGATTATGACACCAGGCACACTGCAACGGGCAACCCTTAAAAAATACTGTTGTGCGTATACCCGGCCCATCTTCAGTGGACAGGCGCTGAAGGTGCAGAATGCGGCCGCTTTTCTCGAGGGTGGCAGTCATTGATTGAACAATCCTTGGCGGTTCCTAGCAGGTGTGATGGCTTTCACGGGCGATAATTTCATCTTGTAATTCACGGCCGATGGTAGTGAAATAAGCGTTGTATCCGGTCACACGGACCAATAAATGACGGTAGAACTCCGGATGAATCTGCGCATCCCGCAACATATCTGCATCGATCATATTGATCTGCAGTGCACTCCCGCCATTCTCAATATACCCGCGTAGGAAGGCCTTAAACTTATCCTTGTGTTCGGGATCCCGCAGCAATGAGGGGTTGAATGACATAGTGTGGCTTCCACCATTTGGTAACAGGTTAATATATTCCTGCCAGTCACCGGTTTTATCTGACGCTTTGCCACCGATAGCCTTGCCAACCGAATTGACATTGGCTGTTGGACCATTGATATCTGCCCCATTGGACGGGCAAATGGCATTCGAGAGGAACCTGCCACGCGGACGTCCATCGGGGCTGGCTGGAAGGACGTAACTATCAGCTACCCAGTAATTCCAGCTCAGCATGCCAGGGCGGAATTGTCGATTTGTTGAGCGCGTCTTGTACTTCCAGGTCTCATCCGTCCAGAATTGCATCACCTGACTGGCCATCGCATCGGCTGCATCATCATCACGGCCGTATTTGGGAGCTTTATTGATTGCCCGAGCCTGAAGAACTTCATGCCCAACCCAGTTATCCTTTAAAGCCTGAATCAGGTCGGTCATGCTGCAGGTCTTTTGGTCGTATACCAAGTATTTAACTGCCAGCAGTGAATCCACGGTGGTGGCGAATGTGACCGCTTCAATGGTTACGTATCCCAACTCGGCTCCACCTTCAGTGATGTCCCGCCCGCTCTCAGCGCAACCTTTAACCAGGCAGGATAGGTAGGGTGTGGGCGCAAAATGTGCCCGGATGCTTTCTGACTTTTCGTAAAGGTCCACAATACGCTGTATGATATGGCTCGTTTGGGTGCAATAAGCCTGATAAAATTCCTCCCAGTTGCTGAAATGGGTCGGAGTACCGGTATCGGCGCCCCAGCGTTGTGGCTTCTCAGATACACCCGTCATCGGATCGACGAAAGGGATGAGATCGTAACCGCCGGTGAGTGTCAGCTCAACTGCCTTCAGCAAGTTCAGGTTTGCATCCACGGTTCCCGAACGATCATTTCCGGCCATAGTGTTCTCCAGGCAGCCGACCGGAGCGTAGTCGTACACATTTTTTTCGTTAATAAGATGCTCTACCCCCGACAGACGGGCCTGGCGAAGCATGCCTGCCATAGATCGTTCATCAAAATTCAGTAGGAAAGGGGCTCCCTGGCTGGACGTGATCATCTCAACAGTCTTATCCAGCAACTTTTCAGGTGTCCCACGATGCAATCGTACATTTGGCTTAGGCTCCAGGATGGGAGACATCTCGTCGATGACCTCCAGCATGGCATAGGTAAGATCATTGGTCAAATCCTTACCTTCCGCACCAATGCCCGACAGGGTCAGCAACTGACCGTAGCCGGCCGTAATACCCTGGTTACCACCAGTGCGGATCATGGCATCATACGCCGTATTGGCATGCACCCAGAAGCATTTCAAGATCTCCTTGCCAAACTCTCGTGGCATGCCTTCCTGAATGGATTTTTCCCACAATGGGTAGAAGTATTGATCGATCCTGCCGAAGGATGTCCCGGGGCCTGGATAATTCTCGTCGCTAATCACCAGCATATGGGTTAGCCACAAAGCCTGCACGGCCTCCCAGAAGTTTTGCGGTGGTTCCCAGGGAACCCGTTTGAGATTCTCCGCCATCTGGAGCAGCTCATCGCGACGAGTGTCATCCTTTTCAACCTGGGCCAGCCGCTCACATTCGCTTGCGTATCCCAGTGCCAGATCGCGCGCCATTCCAGCGGCTGTTTTCATGGCCCGCAATTGAGCCCCACGTCTGCCTTTCCGCTCTTTGGAATTCAACACTTCAATATGCTTATCTATATCTTGATAAATATCTTTCCAACCATTCCGGATTACTGCAGCGTAATCTGGGATTAAATGCCCACTGGTCGCACCGCAATTCCCATAACCATGATTGTGGAACCATAACATGGCTGCCCGGGCGCCATTCTTGCCATAGATCAGGCTGTCACGGGATTTGGTTTCCTGTTTGTTCAGGCACATGGAGGACTGGATATTAAATCTAGCCCCGGCAATCAAGTCTCCGGGCAGGATCTCCTTGGGCAGATAAGCCACCATGACTTCGCGGTTGAACCAGGCTCGCCGCTCCGGCAGGCTCCACTTCCAGAAATCCGGATGGAGTGCCACAGGGCGTGCCATCTGTTTGAATGAGGAACGGAATGTCTGTAAAAAGGAATACGTTTCCGGAACTATATAGAAACTCACTTCGTTGTATTGGAAATCCCAGGGGGTTCCAGTTGTCCAGGCAGTTGCCTCATTGTTCCAATTACGCTGCACCCCTATAAAATAATAATCTCTCAACCATTGAATACGCGGCGAGAGATTTGTGGGTTGTTTGACATGAAAATGGGTTCGCTTGTCAGATATTTCAGTCGTGGCCATCACAGGACTCCTTTCAGGTACTTTTCACCATGTTTTAACATCTCGGTCATCAGGTCGGCGGCAATATCAGGTTGAGAATCCCGAACTGCCTTTACCAAATCCTGGTGGAAATGGTAAACCTCATCCAACACGGCAGTGTTGGCATATTGTTTGAAAAACAGGCTGGTCAAACGAGTATAGACACTTTTAAATGAATTGATGATTAACGGGTAAACCATGTTCGCAGATGCAATGGCAAGGGAGAGATGAAAACGGAAGTCTAACTCAGTTAAGGAGGCAACATCCTTTCGATTAACCAATTCTTCCAATTTTAATAGCGCAACTAATTCATCCATCTGCTCTATTGGGCACCTTTCAGCTGCCAGGCGAGCGCAATCCACCTCCATGTTCATGCGCAACTCAAGCAGGCTCCGGGTGAATTGTGGGTCAAAAGCCCCATTGTTATAACTCAACAATGAGGATAATAACGCACAGGAACCATCCCGCCGATAATCATTGATGAAGACCCCGTGGCGTGGAACGATGCGCACCAGTCCTTTGGCAGCCAGATCGACCAAGGCTTCATGCAGAACAGGTCGACTGATCTCCAACCTGGCAGCCAAATCCCGTTCGGAGGGCAGCTGCTCGCCGATCTTCAACTCGCCCGACAGGATCATACTTTCCAACCTATGGATACAAGCTTCTTTGAGACTCTGGACCTTTAATGGATCGAGAATCGTATTTTGTGCGATACGGAGAGTACTTGTGGTAATACCACCAGCCATACGAATATTATAATATGGATCTTGTTTTGAAGACAGGAACAATAACTTGAGGTTGGAAAAACCTAGGGGATCAACTGGTAACCGTTTCACCAGCCAACCACGCGACCGCTTCATCCCGGGTGTTAAATACGCGGAAGGCATTCCCCCGATTGGTCTCCAGAACCATTTCCGAAAACCGGCCATCACCAATCTCTTCAGCCGTGATGACCGCTGCCAGTCTGACCTTGTATATGGACATCTTGAGTAGAATTTCTCCTGCCAAGCGCGTATGTAAATCATAGAAATCCGCCGTAAGATTCTCGGCATGCACGAGTAATCGGTCTGTCTCATTTTCCCCACAAATACCGATTAATTCCAAGGCGTCTGCCTCAGTCGAAATTTTCATCGCAGGCAGGCTTTCCACAAACCCGGGACCTCCATTTGCAACAAATTGGTAGCGTGCCGGCTCAGCTGGTGGGTTCATAACGACAAGCGGAGATTCCTTCTTTTGCGGGAATAGCTCCTTTTGCATGGCGTAACGTGTGCTACCAGACTCCTCGGTCTTCTTGGTCACAATATAGTCCAGCGATTCATAAAACAACATTGAATCATACTCAACAGTTTCGATGAAAGCATGCCCGCATTCCCTCCTCAAACCTTCCTTTTCGGTTTCCTTGAGCAGACGAAGACCATAAATCTTGCTAAGCAATGGATCTTTAACCCACAAAGTGGCGATGTAAAGCCAGCCCCAGTAACTACCACCCACCATCCCGGCTATTAAGTTCCCCTGCAGATCGCGCATGAAAATACCCAAAGGCAACCAGTCCACCGGTGGGGTGTGGGCAGCGTTGTGACCTTCGTCATCCTGCCGGATTGATTGTATATCCAGCGGATCGGGGTTATCGGTTACGGAGATGGTGTACTTTTTAGCCATATTTCAACGAGGTCTGGTTATAAGTTATGTGTGGGTTACAACCGGTTTTCGCTTATATTCCAACTCATATATCGATTGTAAATCATTTTACTATCCTGTACACAGTCCTCTTTTGTAAGCGTTGCAGGATGACGCAAGATGGTTATTGTATTATCGAAGTCCAGTGCAAATGAGTGCCATGATAAATCACATGAAATTTGCGGAGCATGACATCCTGTTTTGGAGGGCATATTCCGTCATCATTTTTATCACCACCGGTTTCGTGGACCATGGCCCTATATATATTATCTGAAGGCAGAACCCATTGTTTTATTTCTCGAATTATTAATTTGAGGGGGGTCTTTTCTTGTGTTTCAACTTTGCCTAATCCTCCCAGAACACATCGACGCTAATTTTTTATCTATAAAACATCACTGCCCAACACCGATTATCCGGTTGGTATTATCAAGCTTTTTCACATGCGAAGATACTTCTACAAAACGCAGAACCAATAAAAAACACCCGTGAGGTTCAGGGTAAAATACCACGATGCCTGAATCAAACCACCCCAATGCTTTAATCATCAAACAAACCACTTGTTACTACCTGGCATTATTCGCACTCGGGTTAACCACTTCTGCAATTGGACCAGCCCTTCCACATCTGGCTGGTCAAACCGGGTCACAACTGAGCGAAATCAGCTCCATGCTTGTCCTGGCATCTTTCGGATACCTGCTGGGATCACTGGCGGGCGGCCGGTTGATTGACCGCATCAAGGGTCACCCGGTGATCATCATCGGACTGGTGGTAATGGCAGTAAGTTTCGCACTCATTCCCATGAGCCCGGACCTTGTCCTTATGTCAACCCTTGCATTCATTCTAGGCTTGTCACAAAGCTTCATCGATGTTGGCGGCAATCTAATGGTTGTTTGGGCTCACGGCCAAAATGTAGGGTCGTACATGAACGGGTTGCACCTCAGCTTTGGGGTTGGTACTCTGGTAGCACCTTTAATCCTGGCTGTCAGCCTGAATAATAACGGCACTATCCTGTGGGGTTTTCTCACTCTGGCTGCTCTTTCCTTGCCTGCCGCTTTTTGGTTGATGCGTCTTCCCAGCCCGGTGGCCGTTCAATCAAAACAATTAACCGAGAAACTGGAAAAACACTGGCTTCCTTTGTTCATCCTGGTCATGTTGTTTTATTTCATATACATTGGTTTCGAAGCTGGTTTTGGGTCCTGGATCTATACTTATGCACTGGAAATGGGTCTCTGTACCGAAATAACTGCGGCATACTTAACCTCCGTCTTCTGGGCTGCATTCACTTTTGGCAGAGTATTGGGCATTCCGGCTGCACGCTGGTTCACACCCGCAATCATGTTGGTTAGTGGTGTGGCCTTTTGTGCCATCGGGCTTATCCTGATCTGTTTGTTCCCATCATCGTCGATAATCCTATGGCTTGCAACCGGTCTATACGGACTGGGATTATCCACCCTGTTCCCAACCCTATTAACACTTGCAAGCCAGACCATGCCTCTCAGCGGAAAACGAACCAGCCTGTTCTTTGCCAGTGCCAGCGCTGGGGGTATGTTCTTTCCCTGGGTGTTGGGTCAACTCATTGACGCCAAAGGTGCCCAGGTTATGCCACCTTTCCTCCTTTGTCTGGTGTTTACGTCGGCTTTCATCATCATAGGCATTCTTGCTACCATACGCCGGAATAATGAACAGACGCAACGAAGAAAAGCCATCAGGGGAATCTGATATCCCCTCCTCTCTTCAATCAATCAAAACGGAGATGTTTGACCGTCAGACCATTGCTGATCAAGACCTTTAATGCGTCAATCCCAATCTGGAGATGTTGATCGGCGAATTGTCGGGTTACTTTGAGGTCCGAGGAAGAGGTCTTGATGCCCTCCGGGATCATGGGTTGATCAGACACCAGCAGCAATGCGCCACATGGAATCTGGTTGTAGAAACCCGTGGTAAAGATGGTGGCGGTTTCCATATCTACAGCCATGACACGGATCCGGCGCAAGTAATCTTTGAATTGCTCATCGTGTTCCCAGACCCGCCGGTTGGTCGAATAGACTGTTCCAGTCCAATAATCACAATTATGTTCACGGATGGTAGTGGAAACGGCTTTTTGTAAATTAAACGCCGGCAGGGCGGGTACCTCGGGCGGGAAATAGTCATTCGACGCCCCTTCTCCCCGGATGGCTGCGATCGGCAGGATCAAGTCACCCAGTTGGTTTTTCTTTTTCAGCCCGCCACATTTGCCTAGAAATAGAACCGCCTTGGGTTTGATGGCAGATAGCAAGTCCATGACTGTGGCAGCATTAGCTGAGCCCATGCCGAAGTTGATAATCGTGATCCCACCTGCTGTTGCGCTCGGCATGGGTTTGTCCAACCCACACACCGGCACCTTGAATATGTCTGCAAAGGATTGCACATATTTTTGAAAATTGACCAGCAGGATATATTTTCCGAACTTCGTTAGAGACAACCCGGTATATCTTGGTAGCCAATCCTGAACGATATCATTTTTTGTTGTCACGGAAATCCTCCGTTCTGGTCGCTAAAAGGGTTATACTGCCGCTGGCTCAATTGCCGGTTCAGCTTCCGTATCCTCATTGATGTTTTGGAAACGTTTTTGTTTACCCAGATAGAGGTGCAAGGCATAGAAACTCGCCACTGATACCAGGCAAAGGACACCACCGATATACCATAACAGGTTCGGATTATAGTTGTCCAGAATAATGCCAGCGACAGTGGGTGCTACTGTTGCCGGTAAAGCCCAGCTTAAACCAAATACAGCCATATAACGCCCGCGCATATCCACCGGGGCAAAATTAGCAGCCAGTGCAGAAGTGACAGGCATGATAATCATCTCTCCAATGGTGATAATGACCACTGCTGTCACGAATAACCAATAGGCAGTAACAAAGCCAAACATGCTGAATCCGATCATGTAGAACACAGTCCCAAAAGCCATCATTAAAAAGGGTGGTCGCCATTTGACCAGGCGGGTGACTGTGAACTGGAACAGAATGACCACAATCGCGCTGGCTGTGAGCATGAAACCATATCCGGAGGTGTCAATGCCATGAACATCCCGCATATAGACGGAAAGTGAATTGTACAGCTGCTGGTAGACCGCACCCATGAGCATGATCGCCACCAGGAAGGCCATGTACGATTTGTCGCGGATCACAACCCCATATCCCTTGAAAGTTTGAAAGATCGATTCATGCTGCTGGTCTGGACGCGCTTCCGGCTTGGTCTCGGAGATCAGGAAGTAAAAAAGCACCGCCACAATGCAGCTGATGATCGCGTCGATGATAAAGAGGGCCAGAAAAGATTGCTTGGCCACGATACCACCGATGGTCGGGCCGATGATCCAGGACATATTGGCCACCACCCGCAGGATGCCAAAGCCCTCCTGCCGCTGGCGTTCAGGGAGGATATCTGCAATCATGGCCTGGTGTGCCGGTCCCGCGATATCCGAAAGTAAACCAATGACCATCGCCAAGGGGACTAGCGCAGCATAGGAGCTTACCAGCCCAAGTGAAAGGGTACTGACAGCACTGAATACCAGTCCAAAAAGGATCAGGTTGCGCCGGCCGAATTTGTCGGTTAAAGCGCCACCGATGAACTGACCCATTAGTCCAAAAATGGAGAACAATCCCAGAATCACTCCGGCTTCAGTCATGCCTACATTGAAGCGCTGAGTGATATAAAGGGAGAAGAACGGGAATAACAGTGTCCCGCCGATCCGATCGATGAACGAAACGGCCACCACTATCCAGAACTTCTGGGGAAACTCATGATAGATCTTTTGCAGCTTATTCACAGATACATGACCTTATAATTGCGAAATGACTTTTAATCATATCACGAGAAACAAATCCCCTCAGCCCACCCGGGTGGACATCTATGCCTGGTTCCATGCTCAGGAATGAGTCAATGTCAACTAAAGATCCTTCTTTTTGTCGGAACGCTCCATCCTTCGTAGTAATACGTAATTCAATATCCCAATCACCAGCATGGCAGCCAGGAAAAATGGATAAGATAAACGCCAGTTCTCCGGTCCGGTCATCATCGTCCACTCCGACATGCCCCCGATACCAGCCAGCAAGCTCAAGGGCATGAAGATGGTCGTAATAAGGGTGAGTCGGCGGACGGTGGCATTGGTGTCATTGGCAGCTTTGGCCATCTCATTATTCAACATCGACAGGTACATTTCCATCAGGCTGGCGATGATTTCCCTGTCAGTTTCGGTTAGCTCAAAGAACTTGGCCAGGTGGTCATATATATCACGAAAAAGCAGGATCGCCTTTTCAGGTATAAAGTTGGAGTCGTAACGACAGATCTTGATCAGGATCTCCCGCTCGTGGAACAGGGATTTTCTTAAAGCTGTCAGGTCCCGTCTCAAATCAAGCAAGCGGGCCGGGCTGAAATGGTCAATGTCACTCAGAATAACATCTTCGGCTAAACCCACCTCATCTTCAAGTTTTTCGATCACGCCAAACATTTCATCCACTACATGATCTAACAGTGCGTGTGCAAGGAAGGCCGGACCCTGGCGGCAGTTCTTGATATCCAGGTCGATGAACCGCTCAACATCCCGCATCAGGGTTCGTTGCATTAATCCATGCTGGCTGACGGTTATCAGAAATTTGTCGCCAATAAAGATATCCAGCTCGCTGATTGCCTGGCTGTTTTCCTGGTATATGATCCGGTTAAACAGGATGAAAGCATGGGTGGGATAATCCTCAATTTTGGGGATCTGCTCATCATCCAGACAGTCTTCGATCGCTAATGGGTGAAGGCCAAATAACTCGATCAAGGGCAACAGATCGTCTTTGGTCGGTTTTAAATAGTCCAACCAGATGTAACCACCTTTGCGTGCAGCTCTCTGAGCTTCCTCGATTGTGGGTAAATGGATGAGTTTACCGGTCGGTGTAACCACGTAGAAATTAGACGCGGACATAGCTTAACCCGTTTGTTAACCCTTCTATGATCACTAATTATAGCAATTATTCGGAATCAGACCGTCAGTGATTATTAAAGGCGTTTAACTCTTATTACTGTATGGGTCATAAGCCACCGAAGCCTTGATCAATTCCTTAAGATTGTCCCACGGAGCTTTTTCAAAGTCAAATATTTCTACATACCGTTTTGCAATTCGCTCTCCCTCACCCCGCATCAAATGATGAGGGTCCGGTAAAAAGACACCCTGGATGAAAGCCAGGCATACATGATCATCAAATATGATAATCTGGCAGATATTTGCACTCACATGTCCTCCCCGGGATGCATCAAAGTATGTCATGCCTCTTTTATGGATCGATTCATCGGCTCCAGGAAAAACACTTGCGATAAGATTGCGCAGTTCGAATACGATGTCCATCAAGCGTGGATCGATGTGCTGAAAATGGGTCAAAATCGTTTTTGTAGGTAACACCTTCTTTCCTCCCGAAACAGAATCACAGACAGCCAAATCCGTGTGAAATAATGATCATGGCTCTTCTTTCAGGATATACACATCGATTTGATTCATGTTCTGCCCAAAGTTCTTAGCCGTATAGATCCGCTGGTAGTTTTTATTCAAAGATGCTGCGATGCCATCATAATCTGGGGTTTTACTTAAGCTTACCCAATCAAAACTGGTAAGGATGACCATCATGGGAATGCGTTGTTCGAAATAATCCAGGGTTATTTGGCTGTTGACTAAATGGAGCTGATCGGCTGTCGCTGTATCACCATCGAAAAGGGAGAATTGAGCCATTGTGGTATTTGGCATCGCCTGCCGGTCTGCCTCAACTACAACCGTAAGGGCTTCCAGAACATATATTTCGTCTGTCGGGCTGGAATTCGCCTCAACAACTGCTGCAGCTTCTCTGACTTCTTCTATGGGTAATCGATCTCCTGATAAGTCCAAATATTGAGTGCTATGCCAGATTAATCCAGATATCATGATCGCCCCAAACAACAATCGTAAAAGAACAGCTTTATAATGAGGTCGGTCAATATCTATTTTTTCAAAGATAATTCCAGCAATCGGAATTAACATGAAAAGGAATGGGACAAAATATTCAGAGAGCATGAATCCGCTGGTCAAGTTGGGGATCAAAAACAGCAGCAACCCGATGATTACAATTCGAACCTCGGCATGGGTTTTTAGAAAAAAAACGATCCTCTTTAAACCTATTACCAGGAGGCCACACCAGAGCAAGAAATAATTAAGGTAGCGATCCACCAGTTTTGGAATGCGAATCTTGATTATGACAGATATTCTTTCATCGATCGACAGATTCCCCCATTCCGATAGATGGTTTCCCAACAAGCCCCAGTAAGCAGCTTCTAAATTAGGGCCGATCAATAATAGAAACCCAACAGCAGCTGCCGTGCATAAAGCTATAATGATCCACCTGGTTTTTGCCTTGGAAACCACGAACGAAAAAACAATGATGGGGATCGCAAAAAACAAGGCGGACAATCTGGTCAGTGTTGCCAGTAGTACGAATAATACGGCAAGGGAGTATTTGATTTCACTTTCTTCATCCCGTGTAAGAATAAAAAATGCCAATAAAAAGAATAGTGATGTTAACGCATAGGTTTTTACGATCGATTGGAAATAGATCCCGGTGGCAAAAGATGCCCATATCAGGCAGGCAACAGCTGCTGCCTTTTCCCCGCCAAACCGCCGCGCAATGGATAATGACAACAACAAACCAATGGCTGAAAATAGAACCGAGGTAATTCTTCCGAGGTAGAGCCCCGGAGATAACAGGACCTGAGGTAATCCATAAACGTATGGTAAAAGGGGCGTTTGTGTAAAGGCAAAATCCTGGTAGGGGAGTTGCCCGTTATAAACCAGCTTGCCCGCATACAGGTACCACCCCTCATCTGAATTAACCCGTCCTAAAACGACATACAACACGCTAATAACCACAAACAAAAAAAGGCCTATGATCGTTGCCCATTTATATCGTGTGGGGTTAGTAAGTTTTTCCATTGGTGAATAGCTTGTCGCCGATCCTTCTAAGTGCCGTTGTAAACAATGGTTGGATCATAATTAAACGACTACCTTTGTAGAATTCTAATGGACCTTTCCTGTATATTATTCCATGAAATGGTCAAATTTATTTACTCAATTTTTTTACGACACTCAACTTAGAAACGCTTACGTTTCATCCCAACTAACTGATATCGATGACAGATTTTTGGATTGTCTGATTCCATACCTATATCCACTGTTTTGTGACCACGTGATAAATATTTTCAAAGATATGGCGAAGCTGGTGACTGTCGATACCCTTGCTGCGCCAAGCTTTGGACATGCCGAGTTGATGAACCTATCCATATTGGGGGTAATCAAAACACAGAATCACTCCTATCAATGCATGGCGGTGATATTCCTGGAACCATAGATCCGGGTTGAAGTTGGACGCCCCATCCTGCCGGCATGCCAGCGCTCATAAGATAGAGGCATTCAACCGGGACGATTAAAAGCGATCCCAATAAAACCTTACTATATCCGGTCATGCTGGCCGGAGATCACATTTCACAAGGATAGCCCTTCCTCCCACCTCGGTGTGTGCGGTGGCTCTTAAAAGGTGATGCGCATGCAAAAGCAGTTCAATTGTCGTTTATACCCAAGTTCATCTCCGATGTGCTCATCCACTTTACTTGGCAGAGAAACAATGATCATTGCAGTGGCGACATACTCAGTATCACCGAGTTGCGCGAGCGCATGTTGCTCACACGTAACCAGATTGAATTTGGTCAATCAGGTAGGGTGAGGGTTGGATGAATAAATAAAACGTAATTAAAGCAGAGTTTGTCCCTGAAAACAGCTCCATATCCAGCAAGCTGCCCGTTTCTAAAACGCAAGCCAGCCATCCATCAGATCTTCATTATTTGAATCCGGTTCCCCGTATTCCGAAATATCATAAGCGATCATCAGGTCGAAAGTCGCCGGTGCATCCTCCATGGGTGGACGCCTCATCAATATTCCTTCAGGCCTATGACCTTTGAGGATTCTTTTGATCATTCTAGATTTGGTTTTATTCCGGGTGTTATCAGCTATTTCAGCTTTGTGTGAAAGCGAATGATATGAATTTGCGGATTTTCGATCGTATTGGTTGCCAGATGATTATGTCATAGAAAAAATCGATATTTGTTACCCAACTTGCTGGCGCATGTTATTTGCTATGATATTATTTACCTACCAATGGAGGATGCCATGGATGTATATGCAGCGATCGACGCTCGTAAGACCATACGGGATTTTTCACCCCGCGAGATCAAGCCATCAACCTTGAAAAAGATTATCGCAGCTGGCTTCAAAGCACCATCTAACAACCACATGCGCGAGTGGCATTTCATCCTGCTTCAGGACAAGGAAAAACGGAAGGCATTACTTGACCAGATCATCCACCCGGTCGACTTTAAGGGTGCTACCGCCATCGTTGATAATTGGGGTTTGACCGATGAGAAACAACGCACCACCTACATTGAGGCCATCCCCAAGCAATACAATATGCTCTATACGGCCGGAGCACTGATCTACCCCTGTTACAATCAACCTACTCCACTGCTTAAACCCAAGAATTTATCTGCGATGAATCCCCTGGTTTCAATCTGGTGCTGTATCGAGAACATGCTGGTGGCAGCCGCAGCAGAAGGTATCTTCGGCGTAACTCGCATCCTGTTTGAGGATGAACGAAAAATTCTTAAAAAGTTTATGAAGGTACCAAGCGGATTTGAGATCCCCTGTCACCTGGCAATTGGCTACCCGGCCGGGAATGCCAAACGCCTGCCTCAGGTGGTGATCAACCTGGATGAACGCATCCACATGAATGGCTGGTGACGCTTTCATAATAAAACAGAAAAGCCCTCATGGCTGACTCGTGAGAGCTTTTTTCTATCGTTGGTTAGGTAACCAAATATCTAGATCTACCAGTAATGATGCACCTGTTCACGGATGGAACGATCGTAGATCGCTTTTACTTGGGTCATGGTTTCTTGTGAAAGTGCCGGCAAGTCAGCTGTCGAAAAATTCTCCTCGGCCTGCGAGGGGCGCTTGGCACCCGGAATCGCACAAGTTACCGCATCGAACATCAGGATCCAGCGCAGGGCGAATTGGGTCAAACTCATGCCAAGCGGGCAGATCGCTCTGAGTTCTTCAACCGCCTTCAAACCGGTATTGTAATCGACCCCGGAGAAGGTCTCGCCGCGGTCAAAAGCCTCACCAGCCCGGTTGAACGCCCGGTGATCGTCTGAAGCAAAAGTTGAATCCGGCTTCATTTTCCCGGTAAGCATGCCGGAGGCCAAAGGCACACGTGCTAAAATGCCGACCTTACGCTTTTTGACCTGCTCGAATAACAGATCAGCCGGGCGGTGCCTGAACATATTAAAGATGATCTGGACACTTTGTACGTTGGGGTATTCGATGGCTTTTAAAGCCTCCTCTACTTTCTCGACACTCACTCCGTAGTAAAGCAACTTGCCTGCCTTAATCAGGTCGTCCATTACCCCGAACACCTCGGGCAAGTAATAAACCGGTGTGGGCGGGCAGTGCAGCTGCAGCAGGTCAATTGTCTCGGTTTCCAGATTCTTCAGGCTGCGGTCCACGAACGCCGATAAATTGGCGCGGTTATACCCCGCTGTTACATGCGGATCCAGGCGTCTGCCAGCCTTGGTAGCGATGTGAATCGGCTCGCGGGTCTCCTTCTTTAGCTTGGCCAGCAGGCGTTCACTGATACCATCGCCATACACATCCGCCGTATCAAAGAAGTTGACACCCAGTTCGACAGCCTTGCGCAAAGCAGCCAGTGATTCGGCTTCATCCGTGGGTCCCCAAGTACCGCCGATGGCCCAGGCGCCAAAGCTCAATGCGGATACCTGCCACCCAGTACGTCCTAATTCTCGGTATTCCATTGGTTATTCTCCTAATCTTAATTAGAGATGTATTTCAGGGGTAATTCAGGGGTAATTCAAAGTATATCTAATTATGGGCAGATCTAAGATTGTATACGTAAGCAATCAGTGCTCCTTGAATCGCATCTCACCCGCCTCAATACGGACAGGCAGGCGATTCTCCGCCGGTGGCAATGGGCAGGTGGCAAACTCAGTGTAGGCACATGGCCAGTTCACCGCATTGTTGAAATCAAGAATCACCTGAGCGCCTTGAGGCTTCTCAGTGGTCAGATAACGCCCACCCGGATAAGTTGTGTCGTCGCTTGTTCGATCAGTGAAGCTGAACAGCAACTCATCGCTGGCATCTTCTGCCACGAGGCGAACGCCAATCCCGTGCAGGTTGAAGTACACTTCGCCTGCCAACTGGCCGTCGTGCTCACCACCAATGATATCCTGGACCTTGACGCCTTTCGGGGGATTATAAATCACGAACTCCGCCTCGATCCGGTACTCTGGATCAACCGGGTAATACCTGAGACCCGTAAAATTGACAACTGCCGGGGATTCCCTATCCCACACGCGCAGGTAATAGTCATTACTACGCAGCAGAACCATCATTGTCAGGCTGCCTGCCCGGATCAAGTCGGTCTCCTTATCCTGGTCGGTCCGGATATTGCGCGGCTCGGGGTGCAGATCGTTCACCGTGATGTTCACCTTTGGTCGGGGGAGGAGCCTGACGGTCCCATCTGCCAAGTGAAATGAACCACAGATCGCGCTTCCGCAGTTCGCCAGAACGATCTTATTGGTCGCATCAACGCCAAAGGGATTATCACCTGGTTCTAACCGAAACAATCCGATCAATGCCAGCCAACTTTGCGGGCTGGTTTTCAGGCGTTCATCCCGGGCATCCCGGAAGTTTTGAATTCCTTCAGAATTACTGTTGCCTATCATATTGAAATTAATTCGTCGATGTTCCAATTTTAGGATCTGGAAGTATTATAGGCGAAAACTTGCCCTCTCTTGCAAGGCAATCAGGACAGAAATGTATTGCATTCTTCAAGTAGTTTCTGGAGTGTCTCAATAGCTACCGCGATCCCTTCTGGCGTGCGGTTCAGCAGCTCAAAGGCAGTCGCCACCCGTTCATCCAATCCATCCGGAACGGATTTGAAACCTGCTGCGATCGATAAGGCGCCCTTCTCATTCATCCAGTATTGCTCATTAACGGCGAACAGGGTCTGCGCCAAGCAGGCCACACAGCGGAAGCAGCACCCGGCCGCATAAGCCACATCCCCGGTTTTGATACTCTTCTGTGCGTTTTTAAGCGAAAAACCCGCCTCCCACCAAAACCTGTCAATGATGGCGTGTTTCAGGCGGGGTGGGTAGGGGGACGTCTTGAGTTTTAATCCCCGAATAGTATTATGCGGTTCCCACAATGGTATGCAGAGAGCCACTTCTGACAGGTAGATATAGGATGGAAACCCTTGAGGATGACCGGGTTGATAAGCCATTTCAAATCGTCCATCCAGCGCCTCCAGGATGACCCGGGTGACTTTGTAAAGATCGCGATAAATCAGGTCAACCGCCTGACCCTGGATGGTCAGCCAGCCTCCACCATTGATCCAGGGCCCCCAGCCACCTGGTTCTGTGACCAAATCCTTGCGATGGTCATCATCCATCTCGGTCGCGATTTGGTTGAGCTGTTTGGTATCAATCGGTGCTGTCGGGTGATAATACAATCCCAGATCCACATCTGATTCAAGTGTATAGGTACCCCGTGCGCGTGACCCTCCCAGCACAATGGCTTCGATACCAGAAACTTGGTTTAAAATCTTAACAATCGGCAGATACTGTTGGGAGATATTGTTATCCATGCTTCACCGATCAGGATGTTAAAGACCGTATTCGCGCCGGATCCCCTCGAAACGGACCGCTTTTTCATAAGGCACGATGAAACGCTCACGATCCCCGCCGGGTATGAGCTCTTTGAAGCGCTCCTGGACCGTCACGAATGTGAATAAGCGCTTCTTGAGCTTATCACAGCAATTTTGATCGCAAAGTGCGTATTTTTCAAGCTTTTTTACAATCACACAAGGCATAATCGGGTATTCCCGATCATGCCTCGGGCACCGGTCATTCAGGCAGCCATCAAATATAATACTCTCCGGTTCGATCCGAAATCCGAAGTATTTAGACCAGCCATTGCTCAGTACCTGTCGGTTGGATGGATCCATCTCGATGCTCGGCCAGTATGCCAGATATAAATCACAGAGAAAGCCGCAACGGGAAAGTATCTCTTCCATCACGAACCTCCTTGATCACGTGAATAAATTATACTCACATTATATTATTAATTTTCGCGTCTTGTCCAGTTTACAATTGGTGGAATCTATTCATCAAGAGATCGATACAGGATGACATGTCCAAACCCAGAGTCTCTGACGATTCCTGTATAATGTATAAAGACATAACTAATACATTTGTAATATAAATGCGCTCTTCTTCTTCGAGAGCGCATTTAATTCTTATACAGGCCAGTTGGTAAATATATATTACTTCTTTGTTGTCAATTCTCCAACCGGGTGGTGATAGATTGCCGCCAGCGACATGGCTGCTGCAATGATTAAAATGCCAGGGGCAAGCAATGGGTTACGTCCACCAGCAGCGGCATAAAATATGTCCATTAGACTTGTCCTTCCACCACCCTCAAAAATGCGCTCAAGATTGTCAGAAACATGGATCAGCGTTCCAATCAAACCACCGGCAACGATACCCCACATGCCAATCCGTACTACTTTCAATAACCCCTTGCTTGGTTTTGTTAAAAATAAAGCAGCCAGTATGATTCCCAATGGACAAAGCACTAACGGTACCCATTGCAAATCTTCGTTGTAATGTTTCAAGGCCAGTAATTCCACGATGGTGCCGGCAAAGATGAAAATACTGAAACCAAGCAGGAAAACTCGTAACCGCCTAAGTACTTCTTCGGTTTTCATTTTGTCTCCTTTTGAATATATTATATCTTGTCAGGTGGTGGTGGGGGTTGTTTTTCCACATCCAACCTTCTCATCAGAACTCTTGAGCTGCACAACAAAACAACCCATACACCCAGGATACATCTGTCTATTCCACCGCTCACACAATACGTACTTTTCGATTTTAAATCACCATAATGGATTTGCTCAGACCAGCCAGTGGCTGATCAAGGCAGCAATAACTGCGTTGATCGTGATGGCGGCATAATAGAAACTACCGATGCTTTTTGCTCTGGGCTTTCCATCCACCTCGACGACCGTGAAGTCCAGCCAGCTCTTCTGAAATTTATGTGTTCCAGCACGATAGACCATATGTAGAATGAACGATAGTAGTAGAAAGATAAGCAGGAAGACCAGTGTCCTTGTGAAACCCCACAACCACCAATAAACTCCCAGCACACCCAGAAGGATGAAGATCTTCAGGAATTTGTACCAGGCTGGTTGCAGGGTATGTGTCCGGATGAAACTGACATCATCCTTGATCTCTTTAGCGAGCTTGGCCATAATTATCCCGCTTTCTGGAAATACCAGCCCCGGCAGTAGAGCAGAAGCACCAACGGTGTGAGTGCGAATAACGCATAGATCAGGTCAGACACACCAACCTGGTCCATAAAGGTTAACAGGACCATTCCGGCCAGCGCCACCAGGGTCAAGTAATAAGCCACCCGAATGTGCTTGCGCAACAGGATCTGTAAAATGAACAGAACCCCCGCTGCGATCACCGCCAGAGCGATTAGGATCCGGCGCAGAACATCCGGGACAGACCCCATTGGGAACGCCTCAAACACCACCAGGATCGCAAAGATCAACCAGATGGCTGCATTGACCAGGATAAAAATAAGAGCAAAGCTAAATATCTTCTCGCTATTCTTCACAAGATACCTCCCACTTGATTATATTATTGATCCCGAAACAAATCGAAGTATCGCGGCACGCGCCCACAATAGTCCTGATATTCCTTTTCAACTTCGCGTGTTAGATGTTCCTCTTCACCTCGGACCATAAGAGAGGAGATTACCAGCCATACAGCCGCCCAGGCAAATCCCTGCCAAGCTGGCCACAACAGGGCGTACCCCAATATGAAAAGGAAACCTTCGATCATTTGTGGGTTTAGGCTGTAGCGATACAAGCCACTTGTATTGAGTTTTCCGATCTTGTTACCAAATGACCGACTACCCAACAAGGACATTGTGAGGATCACAACCAGAAATCCGATGACCATTAACACACAAGCCAGTAGAAATAGGAGCCCGCCTGTTTTAATCTGGCTCAGGTGGGAGTCCAGGAACATATAAGAGCAAAGTACATAATAGACAAAGTAACCGGTCTGGATCATAGCAATACCCCGCGTCAGTTTTCCCTGTGTGCGGTAATCTTTCCGGACACAACCAAAGACCCAGATCGCCATCCCAAGCAAGGCGGCCAGGATCAACAAGTAGATGCACGCAGAGAGGTCGAATAAATTAAACCTCCAACCTTCCAAAGGCTCGAAACGGGAGCAGGCTTTCCAGGGTCAGATGAGCGTACCTATCTTGATTCGCCTGCTTCCGTTTCGGGATATAGTCAGTACAAATGCCAATTGGCTGGTAAAGTCGGGAAGGGGCACACCCATGGCTGGAATTACGTTCCTGAGTTTGTTATACCGTGCCGGTTTTTTTTACACGATTGAGCCAGCCCAACAGGGTCAACCAGGCTCCAAAAAGGGTCGTCAGGAGTTGCAAGACCGGAGAAACCATGATCATTAAGCCCAACCAACCGATGAGGCTGGCGCGTGGTTCGTACAGAATAAGCGGCACGCCAGCGGTTGAGAGGTCGTTGCCAGGGTCAAACAACATCTTACTCAGCGGAAGCCAGAGGATGAGCATGGCCACCATGGTGATGGTCGCTGCGATGGCTGCGTAGGTAATCACTTTCAACATCACCTCACGCGTTCCACTCACACTGGCTGTGACATACAGCACCAGAAACCACCCCAGAGGGATTCCCATGAGGATGCAGAAGAACGGTACGCCCATGCCCATTCCGATTAAGATAACATCGATCAGAATAAAGAGCAGTAGTGCCCAGTGAGGCTTTAAAACAATCAGTCTGGCCAGGATTTTTTTATGGTTCCCTCCGTTGTTGGTAATGATAGAAAGGTATTTCTTTAATCCACCCGATAGGAAAGCCTGTCACCCCAAGAATAAAGGTCAGAGCCTATCAATCTCTCGCAGGGTCGTCGCAGATATTGACAATCCCCTGACATTATCAACCGACACTGACTTGATTGCGCCCAGCATGCTTGCTTTTATAAAGCAAGCTGTCCACCCGTCGGAAGGCGGTTTCGGGGGTGTCGTCTGGCCTTAGAAGTGTAGCTCCCGTGGAAATGGTAACGCGCAGGCTGGCTCCCTCAAGATCCAGGCGTGAACTTTCAACCAACATGCGCAGCGTTTCTGCAATGGCTACCAGCCATTCCGTTGAAACCAATCCATTCAGGATGATCAGGAATTCTTCACCACCCCAACGACCTAGCACATCCGTTTTTCTTAAGTTGTGCTGGAGGGTGGCAGCCACCATGCGCAATGCCTTATCGCCGGCTTCATGCCCGTGCATGTCATTGACCCGCTTGAAATGATCGATATCCATCATCAACAGCCCGGTGGATAAGTCCCGCTCGTAGCTTAAGTCCGCGATGGCCGAACGCAAACGCACATCCAGATAACGGCGGTTGCCGATACCGGTCAATTTATCGGTGATCACACTATGACGTAGTTCACGCAGTTCGTGATGGACCCCCATCACTCCATTATCGCGGGTGAAGGTTTCTACCGAGCCGGTAATGTTCCCCTGCGTATCCACCAATGGCGCTGTGCGTACCAGGACTGGCACTCGATGACCATCTGCATGGTGAAGGAATACATCCGCTTCTCTGGGTTCGCCATCCTCCATGCAGCCAGCCAGGGGACAATGATCCTGGCATAATTGCAGTCCCTCGGTATTGACATGATTCAGGATATTATCGCTACAAGAACGTCCAACAACCTGGCTGCTCTTATAACCCGTGATACGCTCCGCCCCCTTGTTCCAATACGTTATGATACGATCACGGTCTACAAAGTAAACCCCATCATGAAGATTATCTACCAGGTTTTTATAAAAAGCCAGATCCTCTGCCATGAAACCTCATTGACACAGGCTGTTACTTATGACCATTCCGGCGGTCTGCCGGAACGTACCATGGGACAAATTATATCCATATTTCGGGTAGTGACAACCCGAGGAATTCATGTAAAGGATTGGAGCCGTTAGATTATAATTTCCATTCGTGAGAAAGCTCCTGCGCTATATCCGCAAGCACCCGTTGCATATCCTGCTCCTGGTCATCCCACTGGCTATTCTAGCTGATCTTAATGGCTGGGGGGCCGGTTGGGTCTTCGGCTTTTCGGCCGTGGCGGTGATCCCATTGGCAGGCCTGATCGGTGAGGCTACCGAGAACCTGGCAGCCCATACCGGACCGCGCATCGGCGGACTGATTAATGCCACGTTGGGCAATGCCGCCGAGCTGATCATTACACTTTTTGCCATCCAGGCCGGTCTGCTTGAGCTGGTCAAGGCCTCCATTACAGGCTCCATCATCGGTAATCTACTTTTTGTCCTGGGATTATCGATTCTGCTGGGGGGGCTCAAGAACGGCATCCAGCATTTTGACCGTCGTCACACAGTAAATACCACCATCCTGCTGGCAATTGCACTAATCGGATTGATGACACCCTCCTTGTTCAGCCATTCCACCGCAGACGACCTGCCGCATCGTGTGGAAGAATTGAGCTTGTGCGTGGCAGGTGTCATGATCCTGTTGTATGTCCTTGGTATTATCTTCTCCTTGAAAGTATTACCTTCATCCGGAATCGGAACTCCACCAGAACCCGATCTAGAGGAAAAAGCTGGCTGGACCATCCCAAGATCGCTGCTGGTTCTGGCCCTGGCAACTGCTGGTGTGGTCTGGATGAGTGAGTTGTTGGTAGGCAGCGTGGAAGCCGTCGTAACCGGGACCGGTATCTCGGAATTCTTCCTGGGTATCATCCTGGTGCCAATGATCGGTAACATCGCCGAGCATCTGGCGGCCGTTCAGGTGGCTTACAAGAACAAGATGGAACTAAGCATGGAGATCGCCGTCTCTTCCAGCCTGCAGATCGCTCTATTCGTAGCGCCTGTGCTTGTCTTTATCAGCCTGCTGATGGGGAATCCACTGACGTTGGTATTCAACTCATTCGAGCTGGCTGTGCTGTTATCAGCTGTACTGGTCAGCTATTTCGTCTCGGCGGATGGCGAGTCGAACTGGCTTGAGGGTGCCGCCCTGTTGGCGGTGTATGTCATCTTTGCGCTGGCATTCTTTATATTTCCAAGTTAGCCACCGGGGGTCTTTAGTACGCTTCTGATGGCCTGGGCGGTTTCATTCACATACCGGCGCATCATCCTTCCAGGTGCCAGTGCCCACTGCTCGGCAGAAAAATATGCTCCACAGGATTAAGTTATGGGCCTTTAATGCCCCCTTATTATGGATACTTTCGTGAATATGGAATAAGGAGAATTCAAAAATGATCCGCAACCAATGGTATGTGGTTTTAGAGTCCAATGAGGTTAGCTCAAAACCGGTCGGAGTCACCCGTCTGGGAGAAAAACTGGTCTTCTGGCGCGATCCGAAAGGAAAAATCAATGCCGCTGTTGATCGCTGCCCACACCGTGGCGCATCCCTCAGTATTGGGAAGATAAAGTCCGGTCATTTGCAATGCCCATTTCATGGCTTTGAATTTGATCCTTCTGGCAAGTGTGTCCTGATCCCGGCCAATGGGCGTAACGGTGTCATTCCGAATGCAATGCAATTGAATTCCTACCCGATCTACGAAGCACATGGTCTCATCTGGCTGTGGTGGGGCGCCCCAGCACCCCGGGAATTACCGTCCCCAGTATTCTTTGACAACTTAGACGACAGCTTCTCATATGGATCCGCCCATGACCCCTGGGAAGCGCACTATTCGCGGGTCATCGAAAACCAGTTGGATGTGGTCCATTTACCCTTCATTCACCGTAAGACCATCGGGCGCGGTAACCGGACCCTGGTCGACGGTCCGGTGGTGGAATGGAAGGGTAACAGGATACTCTACACTTATGTTTTTAACCGCCTGGATGATGGAACGCCACCGCGAAAATCACGGGAACTGTCACCCAACGACTCGGATAGTGTACACTTGGAATTCATCTTCCCCAACCTTTGGCAGAACTATATCAGTAAAGATGTGCGCATTCTTGCCGCTTTCGTCCCAGTGGATGAAGATCACACCCTGCTTTATCTGCGTTTTTACCAGAATTTCTTGCACCTGCCCTGGCTTGGCAAACTGGTTGCCCGCCTGTCCATGCCGAGTAATGTATACATTGCGCACGAGGATCGCCGGGTGGTCGTCACACAGCAGCCCAAGGCGAGTGGTTTGAAGATCGGTGAGATCCTAATCCAGGGCGACTTGCCCGTCATTGAGTATCGCAAGAAACGGGCTGAATTGCAAAGTTTGAGTAACCAGTCTTAATACCGATCGGTTTTAAAAAAACGTCGAGGACAAAATAACCCTGTCTTTAGGCTGACAAAAACTTCGGATGGATAAAGATTTCTTATCAATACCCTTGCTGCCGCATGTCTGGTCCAGTAAGAGGATATTGGAGAAATACCCGCGTAACCTTCAGTTGTCGATTGATAATTTCAAGAAATATTCTATTCCAACTGTGTGCAGTACCTTGTTTATAGGTGCTGGAAACGCCTTCAATCCTTCCTCACGATCGATGAATCTTGGGTTCGTCAGGTGATAATTCCGCTTCTTCCAATACAGGTCACAATTGCCGCTTGCCAGCACGTTAGCCAGCCAATCAACCTTCTTGCCGTAGGTTAACGCGATGACGAAGCCACCCTCAACCGGCTCGGCAATAATGGGCGTTTTATAGAGCTTCCCAGTCTTGCGACCTGTATGGCCCAGGATGGCAAAGTGTCCGAAGCTCTTGCCGGCAATATGTATGAGGATCTTGTTTGTGACGTGCTTGTTTATTACCCTGACTTGATCGCGGGTGGATTGTTTCATTGTTAAGAGCTCCTTGATTTCTATCTGATATTATCCCAGCACGATGGTTAGTAACAGATGAGATTGAGAAAGCCCAATCTTTCCTCATAAATAAATTGCCATTATTTATATTCATGAATCGCTCCTGTCAATTTTTCCAAATACCCCGCTCCCCCGACCGTTACACAAGCCAGATATCCCCAGATGCGCCACAATGAGCGCCTCTCCAAAAAACCGGGGGCAATCGGTAATTCTTCCTGGTATCCGTCAAAAACATCTTGCGGAACTGGCTGGAAAAAATCAACTGTGGCAAGGTCGATTTCCGGATGACCAAAGTAGATCGCAGGGTCAATGACCACCTCTCCGGCCTCCGTGCAAATGAAGTTGTTTTGTTGCGCATCACCATGAAGGAGGGATGGAACAACATCCGGCCCACATAACTCAGGGAGCCGGTTAATTATTCTTTCCAGCTTTTTAGCTACATCGAAAGGAAGATTTCCGGATTCATTCGCCAGTTTCATGCCCGGTAAAAGTCGGCATTCGGCGTAGAATTCCACCCAGTTACTCTTCGATGTATTATCCTGGTATATAGGTCCAAAGTAGCCATGAGTCTCCAAGCCGAAACGATCCGCTTTAACCTTGTGCAGCTTTGCAAGTGTTTGCCCAAGTCTCCGCCAGTGATGATTTGATCGATCAACTTGTTGAACTGCTTCAAGCACGAGGATGGTTCCTCCCTCGACAGGAATAATACCAATCGGGGTGGGAATTAAAACACCCCCCGGCTGAGCGAGAAAGCGCAAGCTGGCAACCTCGATCTCGAATTGCTCGAGTCCATTGATTGCCTCACTGAATTTGGCAAATACTGCAAAAGTCCCGTCAGATAATATAGCCGCAGGATGACAGGCATAGTCTGCCAGATCGGTGAATACCTTCACCATCCATCGCCGACCAGTGAATTTTGATACATATTGTTCCAAGGGAATTCGGAGCGACTCTTCTGTTAATTTTCTTGGAACATACTGTTCTGTATGGTTATCCGTCATCTCCCACTTGCTTATTGGCTGGCATTGTGGAATAGCCATGTATTGTGGGAAACACACCTATGGGCTGCGTTATAAGTTATCAGTCACTTTGCTTCTGATTCCCATTATTGAATTGGGTATTGTAGAGACTGGTATAAAGCCCACCTTGCTTCACCAGACTGGCATGCGTTCCACTCTCGACAATCCGTCCGCGATCGATCACCAGGATCAGGTCGGCCGCCAGGATGGTGGACAGGCGGTGGGCAATAACGATATTGGTGCGATCGGCCATCACTTTTTCCAGTGCATCCTGGATCAGTGATTCCGATTCGCTGTCCAGGCTGCTCGTAGCCTCATCCAGCACCAGGATACGTGGATCCTTGAGAATCACGCGCGCTAAAGCGATACGTTGCTTCTCACCACCGCTCAAACGGTATCCGCGTTCGCCTACAATGGTGTCATAATCATCCGGCAGATCCGCAATGAAATTGTGTATATTGGCGATCCGGCAGGCTGTTTCCAGCTCAGCCTGGCTGGCATCCAATTTGGCATATTGTAAATTGGTGCGGATGGTGTCGTGAAACAGGTAGGTTTCCTGAGTGACCATGCCAATCTGAGCTGATAATGACGAGAGAGTCACATCGCGCAGGTTATGCCCATCGATGCGGATGGCACCTGCGGACGGGTCATACAGGCGCGGGATCAGGTAGGTGAGCGTCGTTTTACCAGCGCCGCTGGGGCCAACCAGAGCCACCAGCTGCCCGGGATCGGCTTGGAAGCTGATCCCATCCAGCGCGATGCTGCGCGCCTGGCTGTGTGGGGCATTCTCATCGCTATCGGAAGTGCTCCTGGCACCGGATAAAACCGCGGTGACGTTATCCATGCTGCCATAACGGTGCACATCGCTAAGCAGATTCTCGTCCCCGCCCTCATAATAGAAGGTGACATCTTCGAAGCAGATTTCCCCGCGGACATCCTTGAGGGTAACCGCGTTCGTTTTTTCATCGATCTCCACCGGCAGGTCGATAACCTCAAACACACGCTCAAAACTGACCATCGAGGTGGCAATTTCGACCGGCGCATTGGAAAGGCCTTGCAGTGCACCGTACAGGCTGCCCAAATAGGCACCGAAAGCCACGATCGTGCCAATTGTGAATGCTCCCTGGATGACAAAATAGCCACCCAACCCATACACCAATGCGGAACCCACGGCACTGATCAGGCCAATGATCATCATAAAGATCGATCCGGTAAAGGCACGTTTCACTCCCAGGTCACGCACCTGTATCGCCCGCTGACCGAAACGGTCGACTTCCACTTGTTGCCGGCCGAATAATTTGACCAGCAAAGCCCCCCCGATATTCAGTGTCTCGCTCATCATGGCATTCATCTGCGCGTTGGCTTCCATCTGATTGCGGGCGATATCGCGCAGCCGGGTTCCCAATGCACGGGCGGCCAGGATGAACAGGGGCATGATAATCACGCTGATCAGGGTCAATCGCCACTCGAGCGTCAGCATAACGGCCAGCACAGCCGCGGCCTGGATGAACTGGGTGATGATCCCGACAATAGTGCTGCTGATGGCGTTCTGCGCACCAACCACGTCATTGTTCAGGCGGCTCATCAACTCGCCCACCTTGGTATTCGTAAAGAAGCGCAACGACATGCGCTGTAAACCTGCATATAACGCCAGTCGCAGGTCACAGATCACACCCTCGCCGACCCGTGCATTGATACGTCGTTGTACAACATTAAGAGCACCATTTAAGATCGGAATCCCCAACATCGCGAGCGACAGCAGGATCAACCGGTGTATATCCTTTGAGGGGATAGCATGGTCGATCATATCCCGCATGATCAGTGGTGATAACAACCCCAAGCCGGTACTTGCCAGGATCAAGAGCAGCATAGCGACCATTAACCAGCGATAAGGTGCGGCGTAATGCAGCACCCGTTTCAATAATGATCGGGTGATCTTGGGTTTCTCATCTGTGGCTTCGACGATCCTGCGCATGCCACCGTGCAACCCCATGCCACTACCTCTTTGCATCGATTAAGTCCTTATGGATGGTCCCACGTTTATCAAGGGCAAAGTCAATATACCAGACAAATTAAAACACTTCCCGACAAGAAAGCATCTTATGCACTACATACTGCCCGCTGCCGCTTTACCGGCCAAAGCACCGCTGGCAAAGGCGAAATGCAGGTTGTATCCACCGCAGAGACCCACCACATCCAGTGTTTCACCAGTCAGGTATAACCCTTTGATCTGGCGTGATTCCAGTGTTTGGGGATCAACCTCATTAACCGGTACACCTCCAGCGCTCAGCTGACAGTACTCAAACCCCCTCACGCCTTTTATGTGTAGGCGGGTACCCTTAAGCTGTGAAACAAGGTGCTCGAGCTTTTCATCTTCCACCTGGTTCAGCGGTGTATTGCCTGCCAGGTCGATGCAGTGAAGTAATATGTCAGCCACTTTAGGCGCAAAAAATGCATCCAGCAGGATTTTTACCGGCATGACGCTCTTACGTTTTTTCGCCAATAGTTGGTCGAATTCCTCTTGGAAGAAAGCCAGCAGGTTGAGCGACAGCTCGTTTTCGCCAGAGCTATCTACCAGTTGGCTGAGGTCCATGACCGCCGGACCATTCAAGCCCCATTCGGTGAAGATGAGGTTTCCCTTCGAAGAACCCAGGTATGTGTTGCCGGACCACAGCGTCGCTTCCACATCCAGGCGCATCCCTTTTAGCGCACGCAGGTTGCCCAGATCGGCCACTACAGGTGCCAGCGCAGGCCGCTTCGGCAGGACCGTAAGCCCCAGCTCTTCCAATACCGGGAATAACTCTCCTTTCGAGCCAAGCGCAGGATACGCCGTGCCGCCGGCTGACACGACAACTCTCTCAATACGAACTTCCTGAAGTTTTCCATCACAATTGTAGCCAATTATAAAACCCTGGGTACCAGTCTTGATTGAAACCACCTGGGTTTGAGTCACGACCTTTACCCCGGCCAGGTTCAACGCAAAAGAAAAGGCTTCCACCACCGACTGAGCTGAATTGGAGAGTGGGTAATACCAGCCGTCGGATGTCTCATGAATCAGGATGCCGATCTTGGCTAGCATTTCTCTCAGATCGCCGATATCATACCGGTCTAGCAGGTTTTCCAGCCATACGGGGTCTGCGCAGGTGTATTTAGATGAACAAACAGCATCATTGGTCAGATTGCAGTGTCCACTGCCGGTCACCAGAAGTTTTTTCCCAACGACCGGGTTGCGCTCAAATAGGGTCACTGAGGCGCCCTGCCAAGCTGCCTGAAGGGCAGCTGCCATACCCGAGGCACCGGCGCCGATCACTGCGATAGTCATACTCGAATTGTACTTGATGATTGAAATGATGCTACCCACCAGGATCACCCATCTCCTGAGGTGGGCTGATTCACACATTAATAACCCGACCTGGCCTGGTCGGGTTATTCTTTAGATTAATTGTGATCCTGCGCGGATCTAGGCTGCATCGCGCTGGGCATTTTCAGGCGAGAAAGCCGGAATGCAGATGGCAAGGTAATCAACACCGTCTTCATACGGTGAACTATGCCTGACCCACTCCTCGGGATCTTCAATTATCGCCTGACCAGCCTTAACCTCGAACACACCATACTCATGCTCTACCCTTAAACAACCTCTCAAGACAAAAGCAATTTCCTGGAACCTGGGAGTCTGTTTGGGTTCTTGCCAGCCTTTGGGTGAGATGACCCTCGTCACGCTGACATTATAAGTTCCTGAATTTACTCGTCCAACATATTCATCGACTTTAGCAGGAACATTTCCTACAGCTTCAATACTCTTGGGCACCGTGATTAATTTTGGCATAACGATTATCCCCTTTGTTTGGTTATCTCCTGGTTGATAATAAGTAGATCCATTTCAATGCTGAAATAACCCGTTTTCAATCCCACTTGAGGGGTAAACCAACCACGAACGGATTTCCGCCAAAGACACATCCCTCATATTTACTGCGCCTGCAGTACGTTTCGTTGCTTTATTATAATACGAATAACACAGCTTAAACCCTACAAATAATCAACAGGCCGCATTTCAAGAGGGCTCGGTACATTGTCTTTGTTCGATTATCAGGCACAACCTTAACTAAATCCAAGAAGCGTACTCTGCGTTTTTCTGGTTTCCTTCTACGTAAATCTGAAGCTTGTTATGTCTGGTTGGTACAACTTGAACAAATTCATCAATGGCGGTATAGTTCGTATTCTCCGTCTGGGGTAGGAGGCAGGATGAAGAAGAGAGCGATCCTTATCTCGGTCTTGTTATTTGGGCTGATGCTCCTCCAGGCATGTCGAAGGGAAGCGCTGGCAACTCCCGACATCTCCCTTAAGGCCGTACCCGTTGTAGCCACAAAAAATACAGTCGAAGAAGCAAAGCCTTCCATAGATCCCACCGGCCAAACGGTGACTTTCTGGCATGTCTGGGGCACTGGCCTGCCCAATGAGACCATGATGGCGATTGTGGATGAATTCAATGCCAGTAATGAATGGGACATCACAGTTGAAGCGATCGATCAGGGTAGTTACAGCGACTTGGATAATGCCTTCAATGCCGCCATTCAATCTGGCGACCTGCCCCCCGACCTGGCAGTTGGTTACACTAATGCAGTGGCCAACTGGTATACGGTCGGCGCAGTGGTCGATATGGCGCCCTTTATTGCTGACCCGGTCCTTGGTTTGACATCCAAAGATACTGCCGCGCTCTATGCGCCGGCATTCAATGGCGGCAAAAGCGCCGAGGGCACGCAGATGGCCTTCCCGATTAGTCAATCAGCCAATGTAATCTTCTACAATTCCCAGTGGGCTCAAGAACTCGGCTTTGCCAATCCCCCGACCAATTATGAAGAGTTCAAGGCCCAGTCCTGCGCGGCGACAAAAGCCAACCATAACGACGCCGATCCCAACAATGATGGTACCGGCGGTCTGGTGCTTTATGCCAGCGCCTCTAATGTAGCCTCATTCGTGTTCGCAAATGGTGGAAACATGCTCAGCGCAGATGGCAAGGCATACGATTTCACCGGTCAGCCAGTGGTCGATGTGGCTGAGTTCATGAAGGATCTAAAAGACTCTGGATGTGCCTTTCAAACCAAATCCTACCCAAACCCCGAGTTCGCTTCACGAAAAGCGTTATTCACCATGAGCTCGACCGCAGGTCTGCCTTACCAGATATCTGCCTTCGATGACCTGGGCTCCATCAAGGATGGGTGGACCGTGATCCCATTCCCGGGCAAGGATGGCGGTCAGGCCGTAGACTTGCTCGGTCAGTACATCGCCATTGGCAATACCAACCCTGAGCGTATGATGGCATCCTGGGTTTTCCTGAAATACCTGACCTCGCCTGAAGTGCAGGCTAAATGGATCGAGGGTAGCGCCTACTACCCGACCCGTTCGGATACACTTCCTTTGTTGGATGCCTTCATGGCAGCCAATCCAATCTGGTCTGTGGGCATTTCCTTTCTTTCAACCGGCGCTGCTGAACCTGCCTGGCCGTCCTGGACCTCAATCCGCCGCGATGTCAGTTCCACATTTACAGCCATTCTGCAAGGCGCTGTGACCGATATCCCGACCCTGCTCGCCGACCTGAATGCCAAGGCTGCACAGGCAGTAGCAGAGACGCACTAAGACGATATCGTAACAACCTTAAGCTGTGGGGGTGAAGATATGCTTTTAAGTATTCACCTGTCACATTGCTCATCCCTTGAAGTGCTGTGTAAGGGATGTAATCATCACGAAATATCAAAACCCCCAGAATAAAACTGGGGGGGGTAGTCCAAGCCATCCAAGCTATAACAAAGGAATCATAATAATTTTATCTGTCCACCTTCGTCTACTCCCACTTGAAAGTGAGTCCGATGCCAATCATACTGATTAAGAGAACACCAGCCAAGACTGCAACCGATACTAAATGTTGGCTCCATGGCTCTCCAAACCACAAACCGCGCAACAGGTATACAGCATGCGTCAGAGGTAAATAATTGGCGATATTCTGAACAGACGCTGGCATCACTTCCAGCGGGACCATCGCACCGGAAAGCATGACCATCGGGATGACGAGCACATTACCAACCACGACAGCAACGCGGGTGCTTGGAAAAATCCCGGAAAGGGCATATCCCAGCCCAAAAAAAGATAACATGCAGAAGCAAATACCAGCCATGATACTCAGCCAGTTCCCATAAAAGCGCACGTGATAGACAAGCAAACCCATGGCAATCAACAGGATCGCTCCCAATAAGGTTACCAGAAAGGGTGCCAGGATATCAGCTAGAAAGTAAGTCATCGGCCGCAGCGGGGTGGCATAGAAGCGCCGTAATACACCTGTTTCACGTCGTGTGGTCACTCCGATCGGGATGGCGGTCAATCCGCCGATACCAATAATCATAGCAATATAAGATGGCACGGAGATATCCATCTGACTCAATCCGTTTAAAACGGATTGCGGCTCGCTGCCAAAGATGAAACCCATCATGATCAGCAACATGGGACCGTATGCCAGGGTGAAGAACACCCCGATCGGTTCACGCAGGTATAACTTGGTTTGAATAAATGCCAATTTCATAAAAGCGCTCATTTAATGACTCCTAATCCCTGATCTCTCGCCCGGTCAGTTTAAGAAACACATCTTCGAGTGTTGGTTGTTCCGAGTGGATATTCTCGAAGTGTATGCCGGATGACTCCAGGGCATTGACCACACGGCCAACCAGGCCGGTTTTCTTTCCGTAGACAACGATTCGGTCGCCAATCCGCTCAACCCTTCCGATGCTATCCAGCTTCTTGAGAAGGGATTGCCCGAGTTCAGCGGTCGTTTCAAAGACCACGCAGTTCTCATCACCTAACCCGTCCACCAGGTGCTGGGGGGTATCCAGGGCAACAATTTTTCCGTGATCTACGATTGCCACCCGGTCGCACAGGCGCTCGGCTTCTTCCATGAAATGAGTGGTCAGGAAGATGGTCCTGCCTTGTGCCTGAATCTCCCGTACCATATCCCACATCGTCCGTCTGGATTGTGGGTCTAACCCGGTGGTCAACTCATCCAAAAAAACAATCTGCGGGTTGTTGATCAATGCCAAAGCAATGAACACGCGTTGCTTCTGGCCACCGGAAAGCTTGGCCATGTAGGCGTCTCGCTTTTCCTCCAGACCCATTTTAGTTAGTAGCTGCTTGCTGTTCACCGATTTTTGATAAAAACTGGCGAAAAGGTCCAGAGCCTCCCAGACTTTGATCCGGTCTGGCAGGGCGGCGGATTGAAACTGAATGCCGATCTGTTCCCGCAACCGGTACCCGTCTGTGCGCGGGTCCATATCCAGCACAAGGATTTGGCCTTGATCTGGTTGTCGCAGGCCTTCGATGCACTCGATAGTGGTGGTCTTCCCGGCACCGTTCGGACCCACCATCCCGAAAATCTCCCCGGGTTGGATGCTAAAGGAGACCTCATCCACTGCCCGGACACCGGGATACTCCTTTACGAGGCCCTTAACCTCGATCACAGGTTGGTCATGCGATTTCATACGCTTCTCCTTTGATGTTTTTATCCATGGATGCTATTCCTTATTCACATATGGTACTGATCCAGAATGAGGAATCTGTCCTCCCGGTACCAATGAGAGTAAATCCGCCACCATGCGGCCATCCGGAAATTGCGTGACAATTGCATGTAATAGATCACGTAATTGGGTTGCCCTTTCCTCGCTATGCGCAGATATTGCCAGGTAAATCGGATCTTGTTCCGAAATAATCGGAACAGTTATCAATAAATCGATGCCCTTATCTGTAATTCTGATCGGGTTACGGCGCCGATCATGCGGATCAACCCCCCTTGCAACAAACCCTTTCCGCTCCAGAGCATCGATGATACGCAAGATACTGGATGGGTCCATGCCCATGCGCTGACTGATGATACTAAGCGTTAATACTTCATTCTGGAGCATGCGTAAAACACCAATTTGCAGGCCGGTCAGATTTTCGCCCTGTTGATGCAATCGCACCTCGAGAGCTTCATTAAAATGTTTCATAAGCAAAGATGCATACACATATATTTCATTGACGACCGGATAAAGTCCGATTTCTTGCATGTTTTACTCTCCAGTTAGTTAGATGCATCATTTATTGATATTATCTATTATTGATAATTATCAATTATATACTTTTACTATTACCTGTCAAGAAGGATAACGAGTTAATTGATAAAACGTGGAACCCCGCTAAAGGTAAGGATGAAACCAAATCGAAGCCCTCCAAAAGGAAGGGCCTCGATAATGGATCATCAATACGATTTCATATTAATTTGGATATTATAACCTGATCAATCCGGCAGAATTGAACGCATCTGTGAATAAATGATCTTCGCTGCACGCTCGGGCATCAAACGACACAACCGGTCCATCATGACTGAATCTGATCCGATCCGGACCCGGTACTTCTTTTTCTCGATCCCTTCAACGATCTTCTTTGCAGCAATAGTTGGGGGTGTCATCTTAATGGTGCTATTGCTCGCAGACATACCCTCCATCACAACTCCTGAATGTGCTGCAATGTTCGTCCCGATGGCACCCGGGAAGATAACCGTCACGCCGACATTTGTGGGTAACAATTCCGAATGCAAGCCCTCGGTGAACAACTTGACGGCTGCCTTGGAAGCGCCATAGATCGTCTGGCCGGGCACCGGCAGGAAACCGCCCATGCTGGACACATTTGCGATATGGGCTTCTGGTCGTTTGAGCAGGTGAGGCAGGAATGCCTTCGTCATGTAGATCACACCATACAGGTTGATATTGATGACGCGGTCGATATCCTTGTATTCCAGGTCATTGACCTTGATGAACTTCTGGATGATACCGGCATTGTTGATCAAGCCGTCGACTGCCCCGTGAGTCTTAATGATCGCTGCGGGGAGTTTTTCAACTGCTGCACGATCCGTGATGTTCACCACGTGTGTGGAAATGTCTTTTGTGCCTCCCGCCAATTTCACGGTCTCCTTCAGTGCCACCTCGTCAATGTCGACTGCCGCCACTTTGGCCCCCTTGGCCTTCAGCAACAGCACCAGCTCGCGACCTATACCATTACCGCCCCCGGTGACAACAAACACTTTACCTTGTATATTCATTATTTATCTCCTTGTTTTTCCGGTTTTTGGTCCACTAAGATTGGACCTGTTGCCAGGTTAATCTATCAGATGCTTAGGTCAATCTATGAGTTACGACTTAATTCAACCTGATAACCCTACTACAAGAATAGTCGATTAACCACTGGCGCCGCTGCATGGTTACAACCTTCATCCTTTTGGCTTTGACTTGGCCTTTTGCTGGTTTTGGATAACCCGGAGTTCAACGATCCTTGTAACCAGGTCAAACGGTATGGGCTTGTCAAGGGGAAATTGGATCGTGCCTTTGGATGTTTTATAGGCTGACAATTCGTCATGAAAGTTTTCTACACCGCTTGGTGTCGGGAAAAAACCGATATGTTGTTTAAAGGCCGCAAAGTGGACCAGGTTACCATTCAAATAAAAAGTGGGCATCTGATAACTGATCTTCTCGGTTGCTTCAGGGGCAGCAGCATGGATTACCAAGCGCAGTTTTTGCAGCTTGGCTTGTATATCATCCGGGTAAAAGGCAATATACTCATCGATCGTTTTGGCAGTTTTCCATCTCTTATCCATTATCACACTCTTCCTACGTTCAATCCGCTCTCCTTCGACCAGCGGGTAATACACTAGTGATGTAAATATCATCGATTAGTTACAATGGCTGGTTGAGACTTTACCAGCAACGGTGGGGATCCGAAGCGACCCTCATGCTTCTCCTGGATCAGAACCAAAGCTGTTTTCCACGACACCAGGCATGACGGTATAAATGGATTGCCCAGTGGCTTTACTATGGATTACTGATTTGAGCGTCAAAAAAAATACTCCTGAGGTCCAAGCCTGGAGGGCAATACGAGTACGACTTCGAGAGCAGTGTTACCCTTAATCCCCTGCCAACTGCAATTCATTCCCAAAATCGATCAAGATGCGCGTAAGGATCTCCGGATCCTCTAGGTGGGTGGCATGACCTGAATCCACCCGCTCCAGACGCGCATTGCTCATCAGGGAAATCGCCCGTTCAGCATCCTCATCGCTCATGGCACCCATCAGGATACCGTTATCATCATAAAACCAGTTCGCGTGCATCAGAATCGCCGGGCATTTCACACTTGATAACGCATCGGCATGGTCGAAATCCGTATTCCACGAGCCATCATAAAAAGCCTGACCAAAATAAGGGTCGTACCTCTGCAAGCCCCGGGTCCCCATCCGTATCGATAACGGGAAAAAGAATACCTCGATAAGTTCTCCGGGGTGTTTTTTGTGATATTCCTGGCTCCAGCTGGAGATTCCCTGCCGTCCATCCCCCAAAAGGGCCATCATCTCGGAATTCCAGAGGTAGTAATACAGGTATTCATCCTCCTCGGACTGAGCTAAAAAGTCATGTGCTGTCTCCATCGTATCCCAGGCTGCGGTATCTTTGATACGCGGGTACTCTGAAGAAAACAGCGGTGGATCCTCAAGCACGACACCCAGGACGTTCTCTGGGGAATTGGCCGCCAGCCAGACCGCCAGTAGCCCACCCGAGGAGTTGCCCGAAACAATGGCCGGTTCCCCGATCACCTGCTCGATGAATGCCGCCAGGTCAGACCCAATACCCCCGGCAGTGTACTTGGCCGGGTCATGGCTGGATTTACCATGGCCGTGACAATCCACGGCAAAGACATGGAAATGCTCTGCCAATTCGGGCAGGACCAGTTGATAGCTCTCCCACTGTACGAGCTGCCCGTGGATGAGCAAGAGGGGCAATCCATTATCAGGTCCTTCAACGTAGTTGATGGTAGTCCCGTCTGTTGTGAAGGTTTTTTCCTCGAAACCAGCCTGCCATACCTTGGCCATGGCCGGTTCTTCAAAATTCATGCCATAGCGGTACAGGACAACCAATGAAACCATGCACAGGCCAATCAAACCGAGGAGGACAAACAAGATCATCCGCAGTGTTCGTCCTCGCCGTTTTCCAGAAGCTTCAGTCTTCTTATCCATTATCTTCTCCAAATACCAACAACCGAAGTGAACTTATAACATTACTGATTATATAACTTATAGATACGTGTATCTAATAATGTATGGTACGACTTGGTATGGAATCAAGCGATGGCTTTTTTAAAGGTGGTTGATCTCCGCCATATATTTCTTTCACACACTAATAGAAAATGTGGCTTCATATGACACTGCGCCGCTTTATATTTAAACCGCATTGCGTGAGCTTGGCAAATGCAATCAACCGATCCTTCCGAATAATGGATGGTTGGCATTGATCTGAAGTAAGTCCCATAAATTACCATATAAGTCTGCAAAAACAGCAACCAAGCCATATGGCTCTTCTTTTGGAACCCTTACAAACTTTATACCTTTTATAATCATCTCGTTGTAATCTCTCCAGAAATCGTCGGTGTTGAGAAACAGAAAAACTCTTCCACCTGTTTGATCGCCAATAAAAGGTTGCTGGTCCGGTTTTGATGCCCTGGCTAGAAGCAATGTGGTTCCGCTGGAATTGGGAGGGGAAACCACAACCCAGCGTTTATCTTGTTCCGGCTGATAGGTATCTTCAACAAGTGTGAAATGAAGATTTTTGGTGTAAAAAGCGATGGCCTCGTCATAATCTCTAACAACTAGTGCGATATGGATGATTGTCTGCTTCATAATAATCTCACTTTCAGTTTTACTTATCATTTTCGGTCACGAAGTGGTGTCTGCCAGGTTTTCATTATCACATAATTTCGAGTGACCCTGACACTGCTATTACTGGCAACGCAGACACGGTGCAAGGCTGGAAAATCTAGATTTAAGGATTCAAAAATTGTGTCTGTGGGGGGGCAAGCAGAAATATTCCGAAAACATCCAAGAGTAGGGGGCGGATTGCCACCCCGTTTAAAACACTTGATTAATATATGTAATTACAGTTTTCGAGAAATAATAGCGAACTTCGAAAGTGTTCGTAAACATTTTCCTTGCTGCAATGAGAAAAGTTGTCGTTAGTCCTTCCAGACGACCAGAAGTTCATGACCATTGTCCCAATATTGACCCTTATCACCGATCATACGGATCTGTGAAAGCATGTAGAGGTCGTGGGTCATATCCAGCACCCCGGCCAAAGCCATCGAGAGTAACAAGGGCAACCACCAGCCAGGAAGAAACAGACTTCCGAGAAAACCAACCGCGACCAGGACAATAACCAGCCCCAAAGGCGCCATGAGAGCCCGCCGCATCGTCCGGTAATCGATTGCGCCTTCCACCTGATAATAGCCGCTCAAGATCAGGATGTATTTACGCGCGAATGTAATGCGGGTTCGTTTTTCAAGGGGAGTTCCCCGGAAGGCGATGCAGTGCAGTTGCTCATGGATCCATACTCCCAGGTTGGCATACAGGATCACAGCCACCAAATAAATTATCAGGAAATTGACCACTCGCCAGGATGATGTGGCTAGCTCCCGGAAAACCCAAAAAGCCAGGTAAAGCATGCCAATCATAGACACCAGGAGGACCACAATTGAAAACCTCCTTTCGGCATGTCCAATGCGCATCCGGTTAACGCCATGGTTATGTTCCAAAACGGTTCCACGCATAATTATCCCTAGACTCATTTACTCGAATGATTTAAATAAACCGAATCCATTTTCACGGGATTTTAGCATCTGGACCGGTGGGTTCACTTATACAAGCATTCTGCATTTTTAACTGGCAGATCCTTATCTCAAACAAGCCCCCATTTCTTTCTCAATGTGTCGAATATCCCTGTGCAGGCAATCGTATCCTGCCAGGGGATCAAATCGCTTTGCAGCTTTCCCTGGCGGAATAGATCAGCACAGTGGTGAATCTGGTGGATAAATCCATCTGTTACAGGATCGTCATACCGGTCAAGTAGATTGTTACCCTCATCAAATAGCTCGCATGTTCTTGGCCCATAACAATTCTCGAGAACAACATGCCCCCGGGTACCATAGATGCATGCAGGTCCTAATGCGTTCACATTGAATCCACAGGTCAGGTTTGCCAGTGCACCACTCGAAAAACGAAGTGTAAAAGCTGCGGATTCATCCACTCCGGTGGAGGCAAGCCTTGCCAGCCCATCGACAGCCTCGGGGTATTCCCTAAGTATTCCTATCGTAAAATTTATCGGATAGACACCGACATCAAATAAACTGCCACCAGCCAGGTTGGGATCGAACAGGCGGCTTTCAGGGTTAAAGTCTGTTTTAAAAGAGAAATCTGCGATGATCAAGTTTACCTGGCCAATCCTCTCCTGCCTGACCCACTCCCTGGCTTTCTGAAATGAAGGTAGGCACCTTGTCAAGAGTGCTTCCATTAATAATGTCTGATTCCTCTCGGCCAGGGCAACCAGTTCCTCGGCGTCTTTGCGCGTGAGAACCATGGGTTTTTCGCACAGGACTGCTTTGTGGTGTTCAAGGCAGGCCTTGGCGACATCAAAGTGAAAATTATGTGTGAGCCCAATATAAATAATATCCACATTGTTGTCGGTCATCAGGTCGAGATAATTTCGATAAGCTCTTTTTGCGTTGAACTTTTGAGCAAAGGCGTTCGAACGGGACTGGTCACGCGCAGCTACCGCTGCCAATTCCACACCCTCGATCATATTCAATGCTGTTGCGAACCTAGTGGAAATCAATCCCAAACCAGCTATTCCGAACCTTACAGTCATGGTCAGCTCTTTTCTGCTTATATCATAATCAGTAAAAACTTACGACTAATATTTGTATACGTACCTGCAAGCATGGCAGGGCTCTGCTTCCATCGTAACCTATATTCATACACATGCCCGGCACGCCCCACAATACAATCCACAAAAGCTATCCAATCTATAGAACATTTCGCTTTTCTTCAGAACCAAAACTGGTCTTCCTTGTTTGCCATTCAATACTTCTCCCAATGAAGTACATTCTCCAAAGGTTTCTTCAATGGTGCCGGTGTCTCTACCGCGACACCGATTGGTAGCAAAGCCATCACCCGTTTCTCAGATGGTATACCCAACAGGCTTTTATAATACTCTTCATGCGGTATGGCATCGCCTTCCACCCAACAGGAACCATATCCCAATGCAGTACTGGCCAGAAGCACATTTTCGATCGCTGCCGCACCATCCTCTACCCACCAGCGCGAGCTGGGATCCATGACGACGACGATCACCGCGCCAGCTTTTGAAATCCATGCTCCAGATACCGTAAACTCACTAATCATGGTCCGGTCAGTCACCACAATAAAATCCCATGGTTGACGATTGCTTCCCGTGGCGGCCAGTCTGCCCGCATCCACAATTGTTTTCAGATCCGGTTTAGGAATGGCCTCGTCAGTAAAGTTGCGAACACTTCTACGCTTGCGTATCGCTTCTATTGCATCCATTTTTCTCCCTTTGAAGATGTTACTATTGTTGCTATCGACGATTATGTTTCGTTTAATACCAGCTCCCAATATCCCACATCGATCCATCGGTTTTGTTTATATCCAACCTCAATAAAATGGGCTGCTTTCTTGAATCCGTACTTTTCATGCAAGCGGACACTTTTCTCGTTCGGCAAGGCGATGACAGCCATCAGAACGTGAATGTTGCTTCCTTTAACCCTGCCCATAAGTTCATCCAATAATTGATTACCAATGCCCTTACCCAGATGGTCTTTATCAATGTAGATGGTAACTTCTACGGAAAATCGATATGCCACTCTTTCCTTCCATTTGTTGGCGTAGGCGTAACCCAATACTTCCCCATTCATTTCATAGACAAGGAAGGGATAAGCAGATGAGATTACCGCGATCCTTTTCATTATTTCTTCCTTGGATACCGGATCTTCTTCAAAGGAAATACAGGTGTCCTGGACATAATAGTTGTAGATCTCGCAGATCCTTTGACTGTCTTCTTTTCTGATCGGTCGAATTGTTCCCTTGTTCATAGATCATCTCGTTTCATTGACACTCTTGAATCTCGTTATTCTTGGTAACGAGAGCACTGGTTAAGATCCCTTGACATAGGCCATGTGCTCACAGATCGAGCCCTCATACACACGGAAAATATCCACCCCCCGGATGCTTTCCTCGGTGCCTTGGCTATCAGTCCAGCTGAATTTCTTACGCATGACACAATGCTCCCCAGAACTGAAGATGTCCTCAATTTGATTGCGCGCAGTGGAAGATTGGCTGAAAAAAGCCCGCCAATATTTCGCGACGATCTCTTTCCCTGGGTATACAATACCAATCGGTGGCGGTGCCGAGCTTTCAAAGATACAATCATCACTCATTAGCTGCATCATGGCCGCCACATCCTGCCGGTTGAAGGCCTCATTGAACGCTAAAACGGCACGGATCGCGCTTTCCAGGCGTTGCATGCGGGCTGGACTCATATAGGGAAAACCTCCTCTCAAGGAAAATGTATCAAAAATATTATAAAATATTGAATGATTATACATTCACACACGTTCAATAACCTTCCAGGTAATGAGAATATTGATGCGGGGGCCTGGCGATCCTCTTAATCAATTATTCGACAGCCCCTGGAAGCCTGTAACAACAAAAAGCGCCCTAACCACTACTGCAGAAGGGCGCTCTCCCGAATTGTCGCTTAATGTTTATACTATCACTTTACGAATCACCAATTGATACTTGGGATGTCAATGGCTGTAAAAAAGCGCGCTATCTATGGAAACACAGAGAGCGCGGTCAATTTTCATTTATTATAAATTCCACCCAGGCGCACACCCCTCTACGCCATTAAAGGTGAAGATGATCCTACTGTGTACTCTGGATCCCCTTCGCACGAATAAATTCCTTTACATCGACATTGTAGACCACTTCTTCCGGCATGAAAAGTGCCCACGGTGTTCCCTCGTCGTGCCAGATGATGGCTGCCTTTGCCAGAAGATATCCATCGATCCGCTGCCATTCAAGTGTTCCATTCAGCCATAAGGTTTTTGTTTTATCTGTGACGCCCTTATATCGCATCCCCTCGATCAAATGTACCAAGCCATTTACCGGATTAAAACGCACAATAAACCGATCTCGTTTTTTGCCAAAAGGAACATCCAGCAAGGCAGAGTCATTATCAATCGCTTCCCAATGAACTCTTGGATCCGTGATAAAAATCGAAGGCAACCAAAGCGATTCGGACCACAAACCCAGATTGGCCGCCTGGTCCACTTTGGGTTCCCCCTCAGTGACACCAAAAGGTAATTCCAGTCTGCTTTTTCCATCCAAATAATGCTCATTGACTTTCATCAGGGGTAAACCAAAGAAAGTCGCTTCAAGATAGTGATGGTAAGCCTTGCCTGCATCATGCGTAAAACGAAATCGCCCCGGGAAGGTAATACCCGCCACCCGCAGACGCGCCCGTCCGGATATCACAGCCGATTCGATCCGCGGCAATTTGTCACCGTAAATCTGACGGTAGAAGCGCTTTACCGGCTTCGGCAGATTATTAGGCAATAGAACCATTTTCAGGTGCCCGGCTTTCTGAACGAATGGAGGAAAAGGCCTGGGATTGATATGCAGCCCCAACCAACCAATTAGGAAGATCGCAAGAGCGATCAACGCAAGTACCAGGTAAATGCTCACATAACCCCCCTACTGGTAAAGATGTCCCTTTCTGGTTTCTCCGACATCATACGGCGTCTAAGCATCCCTCTTTCTATTTTCGTATGATTTTTAGCGACAGATCCCCTGCCAATACTTGTTTCGCGGCCATAAAGGGACAAAACAGAATATACCTTGCGCTCATTAAGTGATGAGATAATACATCACCCATCAATCTCACCTCCAAGGCCAAACCCAACAGCTTTATTACCGCGTGGTTTACTTGCTGTTATTTCTTTTTCTTTTCCTGCTTATCCTTCTTTTGCTTCTTGGCCTTATCCTTGTCTTTCTTGCTTTTTTTATCGCCCATTTCACATCTCCTTTATTGATAATCGAATGTCTAGATTGTGAGGTTGAATATTAAACCATTATCGCACATTTTTCGGTTACATACCACATAATAGGAATCGTACGAATTTCTTCTTGTGAATCGTAGCATTAATAGCATAAAATATCTCTCATGACCACACGCGCCGGAATTACCGGCATTTTAACCGGCCTGCTTTCGACTCTGATCACTTATCTGTTTATTATCATCCGCCCGGCTGCCTACCTTCTGAAATGGTCAGCGGACTCTGTAGGTCATATTTGGATCGCCGTTGTCACTCTCGCGATCTTGATGATCGCTGGCGGTTTCCTCGCCGCTCGGCGGGGTGGGTCTGGCCGTCCGTGGCGCCGGGCTGCGCTGGGTGGATTAGCCGGCGGTCTGGCCGGGGTTCTGTTTTTCTGTTTATGGGGTGCGGCAGCGGCCGGTTTAGCCCGCTGGATATCACCTCTTGACAACCTAACTAATGAGCCTGTTTCGCAGGTCGAAGTCCTTAAGGCGATCGTATGGCAAACTGCGTGGGTCTTCCTGGTGCTCTTTTGGGGCGGAAGCTTGCTGGGTACTTTGGGCGGCTGGCTGTCTGGTCTCCGCCAAGATGATCGAGAGGAAATTTTCAATAAAGTCGATCCGCAAATGGCGATGAATGCATCCATCACTGCGGTACTGGCTTCCATCGCTTCAGCTACACTGGCCGCCGGCATATTTTCGCGATTATCCGGTCTGCATGGCAACCAAACCGGTCAAGATGTTCTCACTGGAAGCATGATAACCACGCCCCTTTTAGTATCCTTGTTGCTGGTTCTTTTTTCTCATATTGCCCTGACGGCGATTATCCCACACGAGGCACAGCAGGCAGAACACCGGTGTGGCTTGGATGAGGTAAAGATGGCTGCCTACATCGGCATCGGAGCTGCTCCACTCCTGATCCTGTTGTTGTTACTGGTCAACCCAGATTCCTTCACTAGTCCCCTGGTCCTGGCAGTTATGCTCGCCAGTGCCATCATGAGCCTTATAACCCTCTCTACCCTGCGCAAGCAGATCCAACCCCGGCGCACCTTTTTCCTTTCGACACAGAATGTCCGACAAAAGAAGGAAGCAAAACTGTTTGGAACAATCGCGAACTCCCCTGTTTCACGTTTGGTAGTGCTTTGCATGGGCTGTGGCCTGGCAATGGCTTTACCGCTCCACGTGTCAGTATTTTCAGTATTGATCAACCTGACCTATGTGCTGGCAAATTCAACCTATTTACAACCCGTTCCCCAAGTAACCTGGAGGCTTTTCATGACCCAGGCCTTGGTTAGCCTCGGTGTGATTGCAGCTTCGATCGGCCTACTGATAATCATTTACCTGATTTACCTGAACCTGGCCCGCCAATTCAATCATGCGATGCAAGAATCAGAAACAATGAGGGGATGAATAGTTGAAACAGCAGGAAGGAAACCAATAAATGTTTGTCGGTGGTGAATTCTATAGTGACATCTACTGGCTTAGGGATAAACCCACGTTTTTAACCGATAAGATGGCTTTTCTCAATGGTGGAAAAGCCTGCCTGATCGTTATCAGTGAGTATTTGCTCGATCATGGGGTTAAAAAGATGTTACTGCCCTCCTATTTGTGCCCAACGATTGTTAGGACACTGGAACAATGTGGACTTACCTGTGATTATTATCAGATCAACCCGGATTTTTCAATTGATCTGGATGATTTATCTCGAAAAGTTGTTGATTACCAGGCGGTATTTTTCATCAATTATTTCGGCTTTTTACATGCACTGGGGGAACGCAACTACCTGGCGAGTCTTCGGGAAAAAGGCGTGTGTGTTGTAGAAGATAACGCTCAAGCCGGGTTTACTGACTATAACACCGGGGATTTCGTTTTTAACAGTATGCGAAAGCTGGCGGCGAATGATGGCGGATATTTGATTACCTCATTTGATGTGTCGCCTTACGTTAATAGCTATCGGGGCTGCCCGAACAGACGCTTACCGGTAATCCGTGAATATCGCAAACGGTTGGCAGCCTATCTGTATCAAGGTGTCGGTAAGCATGGCGAACTCGTTAAAATGTATGAACTCGCGGAAACCTATTATGAATCCGACCGGGTCGTCGAGGGTGATTCGCAAGAAAGGCAGCAGATCGAACGGTTGGATTGGAAAGGGATCAAACAGGTCCGCCGTGAAAATTATTCATATTTATTGGGACTGATATCCGGAATACCTGAGATTTCACCGGTTTTCCCGATTCTCCAGGAAGATAATATGCCCATGGGCTTGCCGGTGTATGTTTCTGGTTTATCTCGTGATTGGCTTTTTAACGAATTGGGAAACGCCGGTATAGGATTGACGATTCACTGGGATGAACTCTTGATTGATCCGCGCCTCAACGGGAATCGTGTTGCGGTTGACATGGCCAGCAAGATCCTGACACTGGTGATCGATCAACGTACCAGCCATAAACAAATGGATTACCTCGTTCAGAATTTGATCGATCGGATCGAGGCGGCAAAAAAACGCCCTCCTGCAACAACATGAAAGGCGTTTTTACTCTGTTGCCATCTCTCTGATTTTACGTACAGTGTTCCAATTTCGATCTGTCATCGGAACCCCGAGTAGTTTCTCGCTATTTATTGCCAGCTTGGATCTACCCACTCCATCGGGCGCATATAGATAAAACACGTTTTCAATTAGCTGAAATCGCTCGCTCGCCTTCTTAAGGCTTTCAAGCATCTCAATATTGGGTTTCTTGGGAGTAAAGCCCAGAAAACCCAAGTGTAGATTACTTGGGTCGGTTTCGGCTTCAGGAAACGGATTCCCGGCAATTGCCTTTTCGATGTCCACGGTTCCCAAAACAAGAACAAAGGGCGCAAAACCGCAGCGTCGCTCAACCTCAGAGCTGATCGTATTAGCCAGTTGCGCGACATTAAAGTCATCACTCAGGAATACCACATTGCCACTTTGAATATAAGTCCTGACTTTTTGGGCACCAAGATTTTCGATGATATTAATGAGCTCATGCATTGGCAGGACACTTTTCCCGCCGACATTAATCCCTCTGAACAAAGCGATATAGGTATTCATATAATTATTAGATAACTTTTCATTGTATCGGTTACATAAAATAAAAGCGCTCGTTTTTTTCCAGAGCGCGCTATCTTCCAATTAATATTCTTATCATAATACCAGCCTGGACCTACGCCAAAGGCACTCAGTCGCGTAGCATAAATACTGCTACGGGGTGTTGGCGATCATGACGCGCTCGCCGTCATCCAGACAGTTACGGCGGGGCGCCCTCTCGACCATGGAATCGCCCCGGTCAGTCAGCTGTGCTGTCACCACCGGCCTCTCGACCAGCTTGACCAGCACTGCATTGTAGTTGGCAGGAGAGCCATCGGTGTAACTCGTGACCTACCAAAGCAAGCAAAATTCGTCATTCAAAGTGGTTGTTGCTTTTTGCTTGTAATTTTGTACACGTTACCCTTATTGTCATAGGTGGTCCAGGTACCCACAGGCTCGCCTTTCTCAAAATAGCCTGATCTTTTTATAGTTCCATTGAGACGGTACCATTCCCAATATCCTTCTGCTTTTCCGTCCACTATTTTGCCCTTTGACCATCTCGTTAGTCCATTGGCATGATATTTAATAGTGTAGCCATCGATAATCTCTGATTTTTTCTCAGATATGGGCTTTTTTGTCATCGCTTTTCAAGTTCTCCTCTCAGACGTCACCGTAATCCCGCCGTCCGATATCGCATGTACACGACACCTGTCGGAAGGGGGACTTCCTCCACCAAGGTCAGATCAAGGCGCTTTCCTTCCGGGTATAAACGCTTGCCGCCGCCCAGCACGATTGGATAGACATGCAGGCAGTACTCATCAACCAGATCGTTCCTGGCGAGCACAGGAGCCAGTACGCTGCTCCCGTCAACCAAGATGTTCATGCCGGGCTGTTGCTTGAGCTGGCGTACGGCTTCGACGACATTATCACGAAGGAGGGTGCTGTTTCGCCAGGCGGATGCGGATTTTAAG
>Ga0208980_10000002_pt1 | contig 110207 bp, 146 predicted proteins | sample WetSurMetagenome_3_FD_187993 | JGI IMG/M metagenome (GOLD analysis project Ga0208980, IMG submission 187993) | Wetland microbial communities from Twitchell Island in the Sacramento Delta, sample from surface sediment Aug2011 Site A1 Bulk (version 2) | ecosystem: Environmental > Aquatic >...
GATCCTATACGCGACGGGGCCGGGGCCGCGCCCCCCGCACCTACCCCGTCTGTCCGCCCTCCTTTTCCAGGCCGCGCCCTGGCCCTTTCGCCCGTCCTTTCCCTTTTCGCTCGCACCTTGCCCCTTTCCTCGTCCTTTCCCCTTTCGCCCCTACCTTTTTGATTCTATTGACCTTTCCCCGGCGCTCACCCCTCGCTTTCACCCCTCGGTTTGGGCTTTTATCATTTTCCCAAGCCAACCGGCGCCCCTTCCCGGCGCTCGCGGCGCCCGGCCTGCGCCCCGATCCCGGCGCGTTCGCTCGCACATCTTCGGAACAGCCGCGCCCCCTTTTTCCCGGGCTGGCTTGCTCGCCGGTTCGTTTGAGTTTGCTCTCTTCTTATATCCCGGTCTACCGGCGCCCCTCGGGAGCGGTTTGCTACCCAATCCGCCGGCAGATAACTTTTTTGCTTGACAACCATATCCCGGGCTAGTATAAGTGGATTATGCCTATTCACCCTAGGAGAGACACCGATGATAACCCGCGATAAGCCTTTGAATCTACATGGTTTCTACCTTAATGACCGGCTCATGCGGTCGCTCCGTGAGGTAGCGGATGAGGTAGAGATGTGCAATCAGGCGGCGAACCTTGAGCGTCAATCGGATGCTATTGAGGTTGCTATCAGCCAGTTGCGGGCCTTCGCCCGTGAGGTACGAGACTGCGCCGATGAACTCCGCGAGATTTGGGATGATGCTCTTTTGGATGCCTATGGGAGGGGGATTCTGAACTCTCCGCACTGTGGCGGATGCGGGGAGCCGTTGTCCCTTGGCAGCTCTGAGAGTTTTTGCGTTCAGTGCAAGCAACATCACGAACGCGGTTAACCCCTTGGACCGTGGGCGCCTACGGGCGCCCCGGGCGTAACCCAAGCGCTCATGCGTGAGCGTTTAGGCCGCGCCCGATGAGACGCGGGAAGGGAGACCGATATGCAACCTGTAAGCGCTTTCAATCGGACGGATTGCGAGGGGGTGTATTTGTTCCTTGCTCTCGCCCATGAGCAGGCTCACCGCTTGGTTTCGCTGGCCATAGGTGGCCAGACCGATACTTCCGTTGTGGTCGCGGCGAACATCCGCTCCGCCATCGAGGAAGCAATGGAAGCAAGCGGATACTATGAGGATACGCCCCCGAAAGGCGCCGTCCCCGTTCCCGGGCCGCAGGAAACCGAGATCGTCAAGGCGCTTGTTCTGACTCAGAAGTACTAACCCCGGCGCCCCGGGCGCAAGCCCGGGCGCGAGTACGCCCCTCTTCGCTGAGGGTCGTATCCGCGCCCGTAGTGACGCGGGGAAAGCGAGAGACCGATGTTCGATACGACAGCTAAGGCGGTTATCGACCGTGAGCGCAACCTCATCACAATCACCCTGCCGATGCACACCCCCACTGAATCGAAGTCCAAGAAGGTGTTCAACATTGCGAACGCTCAACTTCGCCCCCGTGGGGAGAAGGTGAACGGCGAGCAGATTGTTATCGGGGTCAACTGCTACTTCCGCAATGCGGCCTATGTCCCCGGCGAGGAAGGCGGCGAGTAGTTCCCCGGCGCGGATTAGGCGTCACGCTCCCGGGCGCGGCGCCTTACCCTCGCCGACTGAGGGAACGAAAGGGATACTATGCCGAGACAATCACTGGCAGATGTAATCGACGTTGACTGCGGCCTAAACCGCGCCCTACACAAGCTAGCCGAGGCGGAAGCAATCCTAGACGATTTGCTAACCCCGCAACCGTACCTGATATCAACCGCGCCAACCCTCACACTGAAGCAACGGCGCTTGATCCACAGGGCTTCAAAACTCACGGCGCGAGCGAATTCGACCCTAACCGATGCGCTCACTGACTGGTAACCCCCGGCGCCCCGGGCCGCAAGGCCCGGGCGCGATTGCTTGTGTCCAATATCGGACGCTGGCAACCGCGCCCGTTGACGCGGGGAAAGAGAGACCTATGGCATACCGTGTCCCACGCTACTCAGTCGCGCTAGTCCGCGAGGGGAACGTCACACTTGACGATTATCCCCGCTTTGCGAATAGCGCCCAATGTTGGCGATACTTCCGGCCCATCTTCCAAGACTTCGACCGTGAGCATTTCGCCGTGGTAACCCTTGACGCAAAGAACCGCATGATTGGCTTTCAAGTAGTCTCGGTTGGCTCGCTCTCCGACTCGATTGTTATCCCACGGGAAACCATGAAGGCCGCTATCCTGCAAAGCGCCGCTGCCGTCATCTGTCTTCACAATCACCCTTCGGGCGACTCAGCGCCGAGCCGGGAAGATCGCGCCTGCACCGAGAGACTAGCCCGGGCTTTCGGTCTGGTAGGTATCCGCTTGCTAGACCACATCGTCATCGGCCTAGACGATTACTTCAGTTTTGCCGATGCGGGGATTATCTCCCAAGCTCCAGAGCAAACCCCGGCGCCCGGGCGCCTTGACGTTGTAGCCGAGGATACCCCGGCCAAGCGGCGCCCCGCTTGCTGGAATTGCGGCCAAACGGACAAGCTCTTCCGCGTGACAATCACCTCACTGGAGACCGCCGAACTGGTAGATTCCGAGGTCTATTGTGACGATTGCTTGGAAGACGCCGCAGTGGAAACCCGAACCGGGATTAGTCTCACAATCGCCGACAGGCGCTAGGCTCGCATTGGGGGCGCGACTACGGTCGCGCCTCGATTGCGCCCCTATGGCGCGGAAAGGCTAGGAGATCATGGGACGTTGCGAGGATTACCCTTGTTGCGGTCACACCCCGGGCGATTGCCCAACCCGAGACAAGCATGGGCGCGAGCGCTGGACTTGCGTTGAGTGCGGAAAGCGACTCCCGCTCAAAGCGCATTCCTCGATTTGCGACAGGTGCATGAGGCGGGCTTACCGGCGCTACAACGAGACCGGAGAGATGTGGCCAGACTCTCCCGAGTGCTACTAATCCAATATCGGACGGGCGCGACTTCCCCGGTCGCGCCCCAATCCCGCAATGATCCTACCTGCAAAGGGTTGGCTCATTCCGCGATTGTCGCGGGGAAAGAGAGACCTATGAGAGAGACTCTTACACGTTTGGGGGTATCGGCGGCGCTTGTGAGTCTGCTAGCCGTCTGCGCCTTGCTCAACTGGCATGAGACGGGGCAGGTGTGCGGCGCCGTTGTCATCTTCGGGCTTTTGCTTGCTTTTCTCAACAACAACATCCGGGGGGGCGTATGGCGGCGCGGTTAAGCGAGCGCTTTGACCTTTACGGAGCGCTTTACCTCTTCCTGACGCAGTACCACAGTGGCCAGTGGAGCAGGGGTTACCGCTTGCTTTGCCGATTGCAACGGCGCTACAAGCCCGGGCTAACCGTCCAAAGCGGAAGGTTCGAAACCCCCGAGATGCGCTGGCTCTATCACTACTTTGTTCGTCACTACAAAGACAAGGTGTGACCTATGGAATACCGTATCGAACTGAAAGACGTTGAACCGCAAATCGACAGTCCGCAAGCGGCGCCCCGCACCTTCCGTTGTTTCGGGTGTGAGAAGCTCATCACCGCACTCGAATTCTTGGAAGGGAAAGGCCTTTGCGAACTCTGCTATCTCGCAGAGTACTTTGACACTTGGGACCGGAAGCACTCCAAGTGATTCCCGAGGGGGCGTCACGCTCACGGGCGCGGCGCCCTTCCGCGAATTCACGCGGGGAAAGCAGAGAGACTATGACACCGAAAGCGCAGTCAGTGAAACCCGATAACCCCTTGGTCGCGCCGAATTCGGCCTACCAGAGATGCCTTGACACAATCGCATGGGCCAAGGGTGACCTCGCCGCAGTGAACACCCTCACGGGCGCGAGCGCCGACGAAAAGAAAAAGCGGGGCGATCATGTCATCTTCCACAGTGTTCAAGCGGCCTACTTCCCGAACAAGGGGGGGACGCATCACCGAGACAAAGGGCAACTCCCGCCGTGGGACAAGCCCGAGGGCAGACTGCGAGAGTACAAAACCCAAAGCGCAGTAGTTGAAATGGCGCTCAACATGGGCGTACAGCTCACCTTCGCCGGTTTTGTAATGCTCTTAGCCGCACTGGACTCCGCGCCGGTTCGTGAGGCGCTTGCTGCCGAGATGCGGCGCCGCATTCACGAAGAGGTAGAGAAAGCCCGTAAGGCCGCAGCGGAAGAGGCCCGAATGGTACTCGATTCTTCCCTCGGTCTGTGAGGCATTGGGGAGCGGCGCGACTCCGGTCGCGCCCCTCTTCCGCGCCTTTCACGCGGGGAAAGCAGAGACCTATGGATAAGACTAAGCACACTGCCGGACCTTGGACATACTCCAAGGGCAGCGACGGCTGGAGTGTTCACGAACAAGGGAAGTGGCTGGCCCGGGTTATCGCAAGCGGGATCTCCAACGAGAAAGACGCTCAGTTGATCGCCGCAGCGCCCGTCATGCTCTCCACTCTCGTCGATTTGCTCACTGACCTCGAAAACAACGGGGAAATCTACGTCACCGACAACGCTCGCACCAACCTGCTAGAAGAAGCAATCTCCGAGGCGGGTTACGACCTTGAAAGGGTGTAAGCCAATGCCAAAGAAACCCGAGTTAGCAGAAATCAAAATCAAGCTCATTCCCGATGAGTCACCGGACACAAGCACAATCGGGCGATACACGGACGATTACGAAAAGGGCTGTATCGTTCGCGCCCTCGGCGATTTTTACGACCGCCTACCGGAAGATGCCGACTTCCCCGAACGGGGGCGCGAGTATCGGTACTTCGTCCCTTACGCCGCAGGTGAGCCGGTTGGATCGGACCTCTTCTACAAGTACGGCATGGAAGATTTCCACCGCATGGAAACCCTTTACCGGGGCGATTGGGGTTACCTCGGTATCGTCGCCGTGGCGAAAGTCAAAGTCTTCCACTATGAGGGAGCGCCTGACTTCCGGATCATGGAGTTTACTTCAATGGGGCTTTGGGGTGTGGAGTCTGACTCCGATATCCCATACCTGCAAAACATCGGGCGCGAGGAACTGGAAGACCTCCGAGACACCCTCGCTTGCTTTGGTCTGCGAATACCTGACAGCAAGTGGGAAAAAACCTGCAAGGAAGCGCTGGACACCATGATCTAAGCGGGGGGCGAATTGGCGCCCCTGTCCAATATCGGACGGGGCGCCATTCCGTTCTCATGCCGAGACGGGGAAAGAGAGACAGTATGGAAGAGACCGAAACCTACGAACCGCCGTACAAAATCGAAGCAAGGAAAGCCAAGGCCGAACTGTCGGCGCTGGCTGCCGAAATCGCAACGCACTTGAATGCGCTGGACACCGAAGGCCCGGAGATGCTCCGAACGTGGGAGCTAAACGCGAGCGTGGGAAACTATGACCGCCTGGTAGAGATCCGCCACGGGGATAGCGACGAGCGCCTGTGGGTTAGCTTCTCCTACCGTGAGACGGAGAAGATCCACATCGAAGGCCGATTCCCCACGTTCCGTGACGGGAACAAACCCTATGCCGCAGAGAAACCCTACAACGTAGCCGCCCCTTGGATGTCGATTGGCGCATCGAAGAGCAAAGGGGCAAAGAAGATCGCCGGGGATATCGTGAGGCGCCTGCTACCGGACTATCGGGCGCAACTGGCCAAGGTTCAGGAAGTAATCCGCGACACTCACGCCGCTTGGGACAAACGGAACGAGAAGGTACAGGCAATCTGCCGGTTGCTTGGCAAAGAGCAGGATAGGCGGGGCGACGAGTCCAAGGTCACCCCGAGCGTGATTTTGTTCTCTACAGACCACAGCCAGCGCATTGAAGTTGCGTTTGAGTATGACGGCGACATTCAGATTACTCTACGGACTAACCACTTCCCCACGGCGAGCATGATCGCAAGCGCAATGAAGGGACTAATCGACAGAATCAACGCAAGCGAGACCGTGTAGCGCATCGGCGGCGCGACTACGGTCGCGCCCCCGTTGCGCCGCATTGGGCGCGGAAAGGTAGAGAACATGAAAGGAAAAGGCGATTGGCGCGTCGAATTCGGGCCAGACTGGGACGTACCGCCGTGCATCGAAACCGCGCCCGAATTGGCGGATGACAGTTGGAAGAACGATACCTGTCCCTCATTTATATGGATAGGGGACTCCGACGATGAGCCTAACCTGCGGCTCTTCTGCGACTACCCCACGGAAGAGGGCAGAGAAGAGACGGAATCATTCCGGTACTCCATTCACGGCTGCACTGATCCGCTTGACGAACTCTCTTTTGAAACCCTGTGGGAAGGGAACGACCCGGAAGAGGCAGTGCGACAGATGAGAGAACTTGCGCGGATCTGGCATGAGAACGACCCCGTAGAGTAGAGCGCAGCGGATTTTACTTGACAACATTTTGTCGATCCCGGTATAACTACTCTACGAAAGGAGAGACCGCTATGGCAACAAAAGCGACAAGCCCTCAGCGAGCCGTGGAACTCCAGAAGAAAGCGAAGAAGCAAGTCTTCGCAATCATCAGGAAAACCCCGTTCGGATTGGGCGACTTGGATCAGGACAACTTCACCTTCAGTATGGACCGGATCACCAACGCGCTTTTTGAGGCGTGGACTCGCGGCTACGAAGAAGGAGTCAAGCGCTCGTGAGAAACTTCAACGCGATCATTGAAGTCAAAAACACGCGGTTCTGGAAGCACCCGCCGATGAGGGTCTCGGTCCAAGCCACTTCCTTCCCGGTCGCCATTGCGAAGGCCGGGAAGGAAGCTCGCAAGCTGATCCGCAAGCGAGAGAGGATAACCGAGATCAGGGTACACGTTATCGCTTCCAAAGTACCAGTCCAGCCAAAGACGGAGAAAGCCAATGGAAACTCCGTTGCGTAGCACAGTCAACAAGCCCGGGATTGAGAGGGCAATCCGCCGCGACTTCAGACAGAACAGCAGGATGCGCCCCCACTGGAAGGACTCCGAATTCTTCTACGAGCATGGCCAATGGTGGGCCGGTTGTAGGTATTGCGGAGCGCAGTGGAGCGTAGTCGATTGCGTCTCTCTCTCGGGCGAGGATTACTTTGACTTTGAACTCGTAACCAAAGGGGACACAGAATGAGCGACCACGTAGAGGTAGAGAAACGGCTCAACTTGGACGTTCGCTACCGGGAGATCGGCGGCGTAACCGAGTCCAGCCTGACCGCCGCTCGCAAGCTGATCCCCTACCCCCATCAGTACCCCTCGCACATCGTTCTGGTCCAAGACCGGAGCGGGTATTACACCTATGTCCTCTTTCGGATCAGCTCCAGCCGTCCCTGTGAATCGGTAGTCGCATTGCAGTTTGACGGATTCAGTTGGGGATACTCGGGAGAGGGTCCGAGGGGACTTCAAGCGCTGTTTGAACTGTGCGACTACCTTCCGCCGGAATACCTACCGCCTGCCGGTAGTGACGGTGCGTGGATCTGCTTTCCAGACGGGCGCGTTCGCAGTATCGAAGAGTTCGCGTATTACCGCCTTGTTTGACATTGGAGCGGGCGCCGCGCCCCCCGGCGTGGCTTCCGTCCTTGTGTTACAGCAAGGGGAAAGAGAGACCTATGGCAGCAGAACTGGCAGAACTGGAAGTTGAAGAGATACCGCCTGAGATCCTCGCAGAGCAGGAGAGGCGCCGCGCCAAGCTGAAGCTGGACTGGCCGATGGAATTGCCGTGGATGCGACAACTGCGGCCTACCAAGCTACAGGCGGCGCCCAAGCCACGCATCGAGAAACCCGAGAAGGCAATCGCCCGGATCGAAAAGGAGATCAGGACCGCCGTAGCCAAGCAACCGTTCAACAACTGCGACCGGCACATCGGCCAGAAGTTGGACGGCGGGAAGAAAACCGATTACTACATGAAGGCGAGCGACGGGCATCGCGCCTTGCTCGTAGCTCAGACGAAGAAGTACAAACCCCCGGTTGTCCCCGAACAAAAACAGTGGCTTGTCAGTCACCTGCCGACCGATGAGAGCCGCATGGCGAGGATCGAAGATCCGCAATTCCACACCGCTCTGCGCCGGATGGAATGCGTGAACCAAGACGATCACAGGGTAGGCATCACGTTCTGGAAGGACTCACAGGAGATCGAACTCACATCGAAGAGTGAGGATATGGAAGGGACCGAAATCATCCCGGCGAAGGTCTACAAGAGCGGGTACATCGACGTTAGCGCAAGCTACCTGCTATCAGCCCTCGGGGTTTGGCCGGTTGACTTCCACATGGAGGGCAATCGAACGCCGATCACGATTGTTCCGGTGTGGCGCCCGTTTCTCTTCGTGTTCATGCCAATCGTCGTTTGAGTGTCGATTCCGCGCCGTGTCCGATATTGGACATGGCGGGGAACCGCTACTGAGGCGGGGAAAGGAGACCAATGCCAGACAAGAGATTCATCGTCATCTCGTATGACGACGACCAGCAGCAGGCGTTCTACGACGGAGTAGAGGCCGAGAGCAATGCGGAAGCCCTGCTACTCATAGCCGAGGCTCGCCCATACGCTATCCCGGTCGATTGCTGCGACCTCGATACCTTCGCGTCAATCGCAACGGCTTGCTTCGTGGACAGGCGGGACATCCTCACCCGGGACTACAACCCGCTGGAGGTAAAGGAATGAGATGCCAATGCGCGGACCCCGGCTGCCCGGCCCACAAGGGGAAGAGCCGATGCGAGAAGAAGGGGACTCGCAGGAAACTGTGGCGCATCGACTATGCGGGATTCGATTCCTTCAAGTTCTGCCCCGCTTGTTTCGATGACGCGATGGAAAGCGGATTCTTTACCGATCACGCGCCCAAGAGGTACTGACAATGCAAAAGCTACAGGCGGACGAACTCAGGGAGAACCTCATCGTGAAGGGGCGCAACGGTGACTTCCACCATGTAACCACCGAGGTAAGCATCCAAGAGGACGGCAAGGCGCGAGTGGGGATCTTCTCCCGGCGAAGGGGAGACTGTGATGAGCCGCCCGTGTACTTCATCGGCCCTCAGGATATGTTGCTTGCCTACTTCAACGCGATCACAACGATGTTGCGAGACGAATAAGACAGGAGAGACCATAGATGCCGAAAAAGAACAAACAGCTAGAAAGGATGATCGACCTCGCCGATGCGGCGTACCCGGACGGCTACGTGCGGATGTACCACGAAGACCGGAAGCGCAATAACGGCGACTCGATGGCGAGGTTTATCGCCTTGGAAATTGAGTCCCTCTGTGAGGGCGTAACCGTAAGCGACGGCTTGCTCATGGAAGACCTCATCCGGGCTTTCACCACTGCCATCACCGAACTGGAGGCGGTCAGAAACGCCTTCGAGAACGCATCCCTCAACCTCAGTGTCACCTTGGGAGACAAAGCATGAATCTGAACCGAAGAGAGACCGCTACTGTCCTCGCTGCCCTGCGCCTCTTCCAGCAGAGACAGGTGAACTGCGACATGGAGCGGGTATTCCCCGAGTTTTTCAATGACGAGGGGCAAGTGCCTCTCGCGCAGTACGAGATCGACGACCTCTGCGAGCGGATCAACTTCGCGGAACCGTGCCTGCCCTTGACGGCGCCCACGGCGAAGGTTCTGGCCGAGGATCTGGACTACAACCTCAGGCACAACTCCCGCGACTTGCCGTACTCGTTCAAGCACCCGAGCGGGCTGCGCGAGATCCGCGAGGATATCCTCCACAAGCTGGAGAGGCTGCAAGGCGAGATCCGTTCGATTGTCCAGAGCGCCAAAGGCTAGTGGCGATTCCGCGCCGCGACTCCGGTCGTGGCGGGGAACCGCTGCAAAGCGGGGCGTTCACGGAGTTTTGAGCCAAGCGTTTGAGGGACTCTGTCGCCGCCCACCGGCTAGGGGCATACAGAGAGCCTAGAAAAAGCTGCCGCCCCGCCGGGGGGCGATATCCCCGGCACTAACAAAGGAGAGACCAATGCACAAACTCATTGCCGCAATAGTCCCCGCGAGCGACGAGAGGGATGCACTGATACACGCGGACGGCATCTTCTCGGAGCTGTGCGGAGACGGAAAGCCCTACGACTACCACTCCACCTTCGATGAGGGATGGGCGCGTGACCGATGGGGCGAACTCTTTCCTGCAAAACCAGTGGGAGATCCGGTTGCCGATCAACTGGTATCCGAACTGATGGAGAGCAGGAAGAAGGAATTCATGCGGGGCATCGAAGCGCTCCGCGCCCGCATGGAAGCCAAGAACGACGAAGAGGTCTACATGGCCCTCTGCGACTACGGCGAATGGCCGAGCGTGGATTACGCCTTGCAGCTAATGTCGGGCGGGCATAATTGCTGTTACATCTACGGTCTGTCGGGCGCCGTCCTGAACCCTGTCGGCCTGAAGAGCCTGATCGAAGAGTACGAAGACCAAACCGAGAGCGGCGAGAAGCTGTGGGTTGTTCCCGCCGACGTTCACTACTAGGGGGAACCATGACGATCAGTGTTTTGGTGATTGAAAACCGGGACGGATTTATCATCGAAGCATGGCGCAATGACAAGCTCGCCCAAGAGTCGCTCTTCGAGTATGTGAAGCAGGAGTGGCCCTCCGAGTTTCCAGACGAAGCCATGCCGGAAGACCCCGGAGTGGCGATTGACCAGTACTTTGAAGACAACTACGACGAGTTCTACTACCTAGAACTCGTCCCACTCAAAGGGGAAGAGGCATGAAAGGCTACCAAGTCCAGCTCTATGCCGTAGTCCGCGTCAAGGTTCCCGTGCAAGCCGAGAGCCAAGAGGAAGCGATCACGGCAGCTATCGAGAAAGTGTGGGGTGACCGGCCCGACAGGGGCGCCCCTCCGCTCTACAAACTCTTCAACCGGGACTTCCCATGCCCCGAGGTTGTTTACACCGAATTCGCTGAGGAGGTTCTCCGCTACCTCGTGGACGAGGACGGTGACGAAGACTTCGAGAAGTCCGAATTCTACATCGACAACCCCACGCCTAACGCCTACACGCCGTACATCGTGGAACCCGAACGATGATCGAGGGGGCGGCGCATCTGCGGGTGTGCCGTCCTTCCGCTTATTGAGCGGGGAAAGAGAGAAACCATGAGCGAGCAAAAAACGATTGTCTGCCCACAATGCGGGGGAACCCGCATGAGGGTCGGACAGTTCACTTGGAACTACCAAGTGTGGCAGCAGGAGACCGAGGACGAGGAAGAGGATTGGGGATACAGTAACTTCTGCGACTTCGCAGGCGACGACAAGATTGTGAGCGTGTACTGCGATACCTGCGAACGGCAAGGAAACCCCATCGACCTCACCGATCTCGCGGTCCAGTGCGGCCTCACTGTTTACGAAGAGGACAAGTTCCCGAGGAGGGTCGCATGAGTGAGGCATGGAAAACCAGACCGAAGGGCGATCCGACTCACTGGAAGCACCTACCGGGGAAGAAGGTCGAGCAACGGCTGGAGGAGCTGGGCTGGGATTGGGGCGCTACGGGTGGGAACTGTGACGCTTACTTCCTTTACACTTCATCGAAGCCACTGACCTACTGGATGCTGACAGACGCGGGAGGCGCCTCGATTCCTAAGACCGGGGGAGCGAACTGCACCCTCGGCCTTTACGTTGACTGCGAGCAGATAACGTGGCTGGACGTTCCGCTGTGGGCCATTCTATCCAACACCTTGCTGTTCCTCGACGCCGGGCATGAGAAGCATGAAAGAGCAGAAGCGATTGTTCGAGACCGAAAAGCGCCGCGTTCCTAAGCGCTTCCGGTACATACCTCAACGAGCTGGTAAACCGAAGTACTCAACGGAGGACTATGTCAGGGCTTTCAAGCGATGGGAGCAGGGACAAGAACCTAACCCGAACGGAGATACTGATTCGTAGGTTCGTTACAGTTGCGACTTTGATTGCTTTCGTGACGATGCTTTACCTGTCTTGCGGACGAGTGCGTTGACCCCTCACTCATCGGGGTCGGGGATCTCATCACCTTCTCCGGCCCCGACCGCTTCCGCCTCTACCTCAATCGGCGCTTCCTGTGGAGGGAGTTCTTGCCTAGCTGCCATCCGATCCATGACGCGGCGAAGGATGTCCTCGGAGCTGGTAAGTCCGTTGCTACCCGATCCGCCGGCGTTCACGGTGAGCGACTTCTGCTCCACGTTTACGTTGATGCCGCCTGGCCGCTCCTGCATCCCGACCGCCTCTCGGAACTCTTTGAGGGGTCCGACAGGGGAGACTCCAGAAGTCAGATATTGCTCGACAGGAATATCCAAGGCCGCGGACAAGAGGCGCCGGTACTTCTGGGACTCAGTCCTTTGCAGCAGTATCCGGTTCCGGTCGTTCTCTTGGGAAATGATCGTTCTGGTCGGAAGGCAGGATCGGACGTGCTGGATGTCCAGCTCGATCTCTTCCGGCGTTGCGGAGAGGAACTTAGCGATCTCTTCCTCCGTGTAGCCGGAGATGAAGTGGCTGTAGGCCTTGTTCGCCCGGTCGGCGTTGGGGTAGTCGGTGATGTTCGCCCGGCGAACCGAGGGGGCTGGCCCCATCTTGGTTATCGCCCAATCAAAGTTGTTCGCCATAACCCGATTGTATGACAGAAGAGTAAAGGAGAGCAAATGGGACACATTTTTTTAACCGAGGAGCGGATCGCCATCATCATGAACCGCGCAAAGCAGAGCTGTGCCAGAGACTACGCCCTCCTGTCCGTTGCGGCCTGCACGGCGCTGCGGGCATCCGACCTCCTTCGGCTTCGCATAGCCGATGTCGTAGAGGAGGACGGCGGGGTCGTTCTGGCTCTTAGACTGAAAATCAAGAAAACTGGCAAGATGATCGAACGGCCGCTGCGGGAGGATGCCCGGGCAGCGCTCGCCGCTTACATCAAGGAACGGGACGACAAGAACCCCTACCTTTTTGTAAGCCTTCCCTCGGCCAACAAGCTGAGGCGGAAGCAACCACTCCACCGGGAGAGCTACTCGCTCATCATCAAAAAGTACCTGTCCGAGTTCTACCCGCACTCCGTACTTCAAGGCTGCGCGACCCACACGCTGCGCCGATCAGTGGCCAAGTTGGTCTACAAGAAATCGGGAAGGATCGAGCCGGCGACTCTACTGCTTGGTCACAGCAGTCCAGCGAACACCATGCGGTACATCGACTCGGACGACATCAGGGACACTGCAAACGGAATCGTTGACAGCTTACAATGGTGATAGTATAACCGGTCTGTGAGCCCAACAACTTATGTGCGGGGTAGAGCAGAGGTAGCTCGTCAGGCTCATAACCTGAAGGCCGGGGGTTCAAGTCCCTCCCCCGCCACCAAGTTTTGCTTGACACCGAATCGTCACGGTGCGAAGATGGCGATGCCTAGCAACGTACATGGTCTCTCTTGGGGCGCGACTTGATCGGGGTCGCGCCCCTTCCTTTTTCCCCTCTATGACAGAGACCGTCTCCGTAGTGATCGGGACGTTCGGCGATCGGGACTTCTGGTGCCATCTCGCCCGAAGAGCCTTCGCGTCCGCCGAGGCTCAGGACCCAAAGCCCGCCGAAATCACGATGGTTCACGAGGAGTCCCTCAGCCTTGCGAGAAACAGGGGCGCCCGACTGTCGAGCGGCGACTGGCTCTGCTTCCTCGATGCCGACGACGAGCTGGAGCCCGGCTACATCGCAGAGATGCTGAAGGCCGAGGGAGACCTCCGATACCCATCCGTCAGGTACATCCCGTGGGACAGCTCGAAGCCCCCGGAGTCGTACACCCCCACCCAGATGACGGTGAGACCCCTCCTGACCGGTAACTACATGGTCATCGGAACCCTCGTCAGAAGGGAGCAATTCCTCAGAGTGGGGGGGTTCGATGAGTGGCCCGCCTACGAGGATTGGGCCCTCTGGATCAAGTGCTGGATCGACGGCGCCAAGGCGATGCCCGCAGAAAAGGCCGTTTATCGGGCTTATAGGCGTCCGGACGGGAGGAACGTGGTCAAGAACCCAGCCGTTATCTTCTACCAGATCAAGAATGCGTACCTCGGTCTGGCCAAAGAGAAAGGCCTCGCATGAGCCATGAAGTGTGCCTGATCTGCTTCACAGACGGCCGCGGCCAGTACCTCAGACGCACCCTCGAATCCTTCACCGCAATGGTGAAGGGTCCCATCACCTGCAGGTTCCTACACAACGACGCCGGGGTCGAACCCTACAAGCAGTACCTCACTCAGGAGTGGGGGAAGCACTTCGATGTGATGTTTCACCACACGAACCGCATGGGGTTCTGTTGGTCGGTCAAGGATGCTTGGAGCAAGATCCCCCTGAAGTGCGACTACGTCTTCCACCTCGAGGACGACTTCGTGTTCAACCGCGAACTCGACCTGTCAGAGATGATCGACGTGATGGAGGAGAACCCGCATCTTATCCAGATCGCCCTGTTGCGGCAGCCCTGGAACTCCGATGAGCAAGCCGCCGGCGGGATCTGGCAGCAAAGGCCGCAGGACTACACGCAGAAGAGCAAGTGGTTTGAGCATAGGATTGTTTTCACGACAAACCCGTGCCTCTACCGAAGGTCACTGACAAACCGCGACTGGCCACTGGTTGAACACTGCGAGGGTATCTTCACCCATCAACTCTTCAATAGCGATCCAAACCTGAGATCCGCCTTCTGGGGGCAGATGGGAGACCCGCCATACGTCGAACACATCGGATACGGCAGGGTCGGAACGGGATACTGATGAGCGAGAACAGTTACACATCTACCGGCGTGAAGTTGGCTTACCACCCGGCTGCGATAGCGGATCTGCACCGCGGCCTGAACCACCCGATCGTCCTCCACATCATGCCGACCGAGATTTGCAACCTAGAGTGCGTCTTCTGTTCGGTCGCGCAGCGGGGAGCCGAGGGTCGATGGCTTCCAGACCTGACGATGACCCAGATCAACTCCGTCGTTACCGCATTGAGCCCACTGGGACTGAAGGCTGTGATTTTAAGCGGAGGAGGGGATCCCACGCTCTACAAAGAGATCAACGCCCTGATCTACTACTTGTCCGCGATGGGGCTAGAGATCGGGATGATTACCAATGGCATCCTGCTCCGCGACCGGATCTGGGAAGAGAGATTGCGGCTTCTGAAGTGGATCCGGATCTCAGCGAACACCCTAGACTATCGCAGAAGGATCGACATCCCCCCGCTACCCGACAGCGTGACCTTAGGCTTCAGCTACATCTGGAATCCACTGACGACGGGAGAAATCATCGGGAACATCCGCCAGCTTTGCGCTGCCCATCCTGTGCGGTACGTCAGGGTCCTATCTGACTGCCAGCTCGACTCCCCTGAGCTGGACAAGGCGCAGGACAAGCTGGCCAAGATCGTCGCAACGCTGGGGCCTCCGTTCTTTCACCAAAACAAGAGACACGCCATGCCCGCGGAGTGCCACTTGGGAAGGGTACACCCGGTACTCTACACTGACGGGTACATTTACCCTTGCGATTCTGTCGTACTGAACTCCCCGAAAGAGGACAAGAAGTTTCACTCAGACTATGCGATCTGTCGCTGGGACGGTGTCAGGGAGTTCTACCGGTCACCCATCGCCGGCTCGCTTGTGGACACCCGAAAATGCCCCCATTGCGTATTCGCCGCACAAAACGGACTGCTAACGTCAATCGTAAACCAAAAAACAAACCTCACGGAGCCGTCCGAAAAGGTCGAACACGTAAACTTCGTGTAGAGCTCTACGACGAGGAGTATTTCGAGCGAGGCATCGCAACCGGTAAGTCGCTTTACGTCAACTACCACTGGATGCCGGAGCTGACGATCCGCATGGCTCACCACATGACGCGGATCCTGCCGATTCGCCTTGGCGAGACGGTTCTCGACTACGGCTGCGCCAAGGGATACCTCGTTAAGGCGCTGCGCCTCCTCGACATCAACGCCTTCGGGTGCGATATCTCGAGCTACGCAATCAAGAACGTCGACGATTCGGTCAAGAGATACTGCGAGAAGATCCCCCCAGAGCTTCCTCCAGTCCCGTTCCCGGGCCTTCGGTTCAGTTGGATCGTTACCAAAGACGTTCTCGAACACATGTCGGAGCGGGACATCCACTGGTTCCTCAGCTCGACCGCTCACCGCTGCGACAGCATGTTCCATGTGATCCCGCTTGGGGACGGCTGCAAATTCACCGTGCCGGAGTACGAGCGTGACACCACCCACGTCACCGCATGGCCCGCCGACAAGTGGATAAGCAAGTTCCGCGCTTACGGATGGAACAACATCACCTACGGGACCGAGGTCATGGGCATCAAGGAACTCTGGACCAGTCTCTACGAGACCGGTAACGGTTTCTTCTGGCTGCGACGGAGGTAGCCGTGGAGCAGTGCGTGGCTGAAGCCGCCAAGCTGTGGGGCCTAGTCGGTGTGCCGGAGCTCGAATGGCTCGCCAACGAAGCCCGGACGATGGAATCCATTGTCGAGATCGGGTCCATGCACGGCCAAAGCGCCTACGTCCTGCTGTCGCTTTGCAAGGGACCGGTGTACTGTATCGACCCGTGGGACGACCGGAACAGAAAGCTCTACCTCAACCCGCCCGGGCGCCAGCTCCGTCAGTTCATGAAGAACTGCGGTCACTTCCATAACCTCAGGGCGATCAAGGGTCGGTCGCCGGCCGCCGGGCGGCAGGTAGTAGAGCCGATGGTGGACATGGTATGGATCGACGGGGACCACAGCTACGAGGCGGTGCGGGACGACATTCAGTACTGGCGACCCAGAACCGCCAATCTTATCTGCGGTCACGATTACAGCAACGCTCAGTGTCCGGGGGTCAAGAAAGCCGTGGACGAGTACTTTGGGGGGACGGCTCAGACGGCCCTCTACCGGGACCCGATCTGGTACGTGAGGATCTTGTGACAGATAAAAAGGAACCACTGAAGTTTCGGATGGTCACAGTCACACCGTCTCTGCGGCCGTCCATGTGGGCCAACGTCGCTGCGAACATCGTCAGGCAAATCCGCAAACCAGACCTTTCAATCCTCGTCCGACACAAAACCAAAGTCGAACCTTCGCTTTGGAAGGAGGAGCTCGCCGCCGCGGGCATCCCCACAATAGTCCTCGATGCCAAGGACTGGTTCCGCTTGGGAGATGTACTTGGGATGGGCTTCGCCGAGGCCGCGAGAAACATGGACATCGGCCTGATCTGCACGATCGACGACGACGACTACTACGGCAACTGCTACCTCGCCGAGCTGGATGACTTCTTCCGCGAACACCAAGATGCGGCAATCATCGGAAAGCAGATCTACCGCTGCCGCTGGCTGGACAACTCCCACGCCCCGAGGCTGATGTGTCCCCGGTGGACCCCAAACCCCGAGCAATGTGCCTCCGTAGCCGGCCCGACAATATCAGTAAACGTGAAGTTGTGGAGAGAGAACCCAAACTTCAGACACCCGATACACGACCCTGTCGCAGACGTTGGGATCATCATGGCTGCCCACGCCTGCAACCTGAAGGTCTACACAACAACCCCCGACCACTTCTGGCTGCAGCGCTACGGCCCGGAACACGGTCACGGATGGGTGTGGGACGGAGAGTAAATGACGAGAATCTGGGGCGTTACGATGGTCGCCAACGAGGAGGACATTATCGGCTACACCCTCAGCCACCTGTTCTCACAGGGAGTGGATGGTGTGGTTGTTTGCCTTCACAACTGCACCGACAGAACCGAGGAGATCGTTCGAGACATGGCCCTAAGGCGAACGATCGAGATCCTTCTGGAGCCCAAGAGCGCGTTCTATCAGGGAAGAAAGTTGACCGAACTCGCCAACTACGCGCATAGACTTGGGGCAGAGTGGGTTATCCCGTTCGACGCCGACGAGCTCTGGTACCCTCTGGACCCCAAGCTAAGCCTCTATGGGTGTCTGGGTGCCGCTACACCGATCATGCAGAAGAGAGAACGCCGCGTTGTGGCCGCTACCATGCTCAATCACTTCACGACCAACGCCGACCAGGCCGAGCCAAATCCGTACAAGAGGCTCAAGTTCCGTCATGTCAACCCTAACCCGCTTCAGAAGTGCTGCGTCCTGTGGTCTCCGACGCTTGCCGTGGACGAGGGAAACCACCGGATCCTGATCGAGTCAGACTACAGTACGCCGTCTAGGGTTAACCCTGTAGATGGAGAGGAGATCGGGATCGGCATCAGGCACTTCTCGGCGCGGTCGGAGGATGTCTGGATCAGGAAGTCGATACTGGCCGGCAACCGGCTCGCTCTCACAAAGCTCGATCCGTCCATCGGGGCTCATGTCAGGCAGTACGCCGGGACCGCCGCTGAGTATGGAGAGGAAGCGCTGCGGGAACACTACCGCAAATGGTTCGTCTTCGACGTGTCACAAAAGCCCTACGAAGGCCCGATGGTCTACGACCCGGCACCTTACACCGGAGACCTATGAGCTACATCGTCGCCATCCCCAACCGCTTCCCCGAGGTCATCCAGCCGCTCATCGACTCAATCCAGAAGTACGAGAAACAGACGGAAGTCTACATCGTTGCAGATGGACACAATCGGGGCTACGGCTACGAAGTCCTACACTACAAAAGCCCCAACTTCGTCTTCTCCGCGGCATCCAATATCGGAATCATGAAGGGCGTAAAGAACGGGAAGGATGTGTTTCTCATCAACGACGACATCCGGCTGATCGAGTTCGACACGTTCGGCCGGCTCTACGAGATCATGCAGGTTCGTCCCAAGCTGGGCATCTTGAGCCCACTCATCAAGGGATGCGTCGGCCAGGCCGCGCAGCACTGGTACAAGCGACACCTCTACCACCGATCGGAATGCCCCGTCCTGTACCTCAAGGGAGGTTCCCCGTTCTGCTTCCCGTTCGTCCTCTTCCGGAAGGAAATGGTCCTCGAGACTGGACCAATGGATGAGTCGTTCGTCGGATACGGCGGCGACGACATCGCATACTCGCGCAAGGTCCGTAAGATGGGATGGATGACCGGCGTCACACCTCTAGTCACCGTCGAACATGGCGACGGAAGCCCCGGAATGGGGGAGGCCAGAGGGCGATCTTGGTCGGTCAGCTACAAAAAGCGGTACGGATAAACTCCACGAGCCGGGAAAACTCGCCGTAAACCGCCCTAGAATATTTTGTATTACAATCACCTAGGTCATGGGCTGTATTTCGAGGTCAAAACTCTCGTTGGGGCCTTGTACGCGAAATACGTGAAGCTCGGCTACCTGACGGTCGTTTTTGATCCTTCCGCTCTTCTCGATGCCGTCTAAAACTGCTTTTACGCCATCCACGTCGCCCTTCCCGCGCATCCAGATCGTCACACTGACCGGTCCTGTGGTGTCTTCCTCGAGGATCCGAAGCGTGTAGAACCCAACCACCTGCTCGAACTGCTTCACCTCCGAGCTGGGGCCGATCCAGTAGAGGGGTCCTCGGATGTACTTCTTCAGGCCGGTGACGTACTGCTGGATGGTCCCCCAGAACGTCCGGTTGAAGTGGATCTCGTAGGTATTGGCCTTGTTGGGGATGCCGCAGGGAATGGTGTGTCTCATTTGTCGTACCACCTGTCGTCGCTTGGTTGCTCTGGCCTCTGGTCCTTGAATCTGGAGTACGCGGGCTCGAATCCCATCTCGATCGTCCCTTGGGGCCCGTTCCGCTGCTTGGCGAGAATCACCTCGGCCGGTAGAACCTCGTCAATCGCCGCATCCATCTGCTCCCGGTAGAGCATGAGGACCACGTCGGCATCCTGCTCGATCTGGCCCGACTGCCTCAGGTCGGACAGCTGCGGGCGCTTGTCCCGCCGCTTCTCAGACGCCCGGGACAGCTGAGCTGCGGAGATCACCGCGGCGTTCATGCTCTTGGCCATAGACTTCAAGGCCATCGAGATCGAGGATACCTTCTCGACGTCGGGCGCCTTCAGCAGGTGGTGTGGCGGGTAAACCAGCTGCAGGTAGTCGACCATGATGACGTTGATTTCCCGGTTCAGCCGGCGGATCCGCGATCGCATGTCCGCTACGGTCACAGTAGCCGAGTCGTCGATCCAGATCGGGTAGGTTGAAAGCTTGCTGGCGGCGTTCCCAAGCCTTACCCAGTCTTCCCGGGACATGAAACCCGTAACCATCCTGCTCAGCTTGACCTCTGCCATCGAGGAAAGCATCCGGTTTACCAGTTCCTTCTCGCTCATCTCCAGCGAGAAGATCACATGGCTGACCCCGGCAGCCGCCGACCGGGTAGCCATACCGAGGAGCAGGGAAGTTTTCCCGTGTCCGGGCCGACCAGCGACAATGGCGAGGTTCTTGCGGTTGATTCCGGTTGGAATCAGGGCGTCTATCCCGCCGAACCCCGTCTTGAATCCGTCGGCAGCCTTCTTCTCCTCGACCCTCTCCAGCTCGTTATAGGTCTCTTGGACAATGTCCGATATCGGACGTGGGCCCAGCTTCCGGTCCAGACGGGCCAGAGCTGAGTCCATCTCGCTGAAAGCATCTCCGACTATGTCTGAGAACTTTTCGTCCTGAGCCGCACACCGGACCATGAGCTCTTGAGCAACCTGCAGACCGACCCTGAGACCGTACTTCTCCCGTAAAATAGCAATGTACTGAGGAGAAAGGACTTCCTTGAAATGAGGGACGGAATCGGTCAGTCCAGTTAAATAAAGCGGTCCTCCTACCTTGTCCAGCTGCCCAGCCGCCCGGAGCTCCTCCATAACGCTCAGAAGATCAGGCTGTCTCTCTGATTCGACGATCTTTATGAGCGTCTTCCAGATGATCCTGTTGGCTTCGGAGTAGAAGTCTTTGTCCTCGAGGTCGGCATCCAGCCGGCCCGAGGTCATCACGTAGCCGAGGATCACCTTCTCGATTTCTACGGCATTGGGGATCTCGATGTCGGCCATCAGTACTCGTCCCCCCAAGTGATCGGCTTGGTTATGTCGGAGATCCTCCGGGCCATAGCTTCCCCCCAAACCTCGCGGAACAAAGCTTCCGTCAGGTTCGTCGCCACGCACAGGACAACCTCGTTGGGGTTCTCGTAGCAGTGGTTGATGAGGGTGAACATGTAGTCGTAGGTGAAGTCTCCCGAGTTCACCTTGTCGAACTCGTCGATGAAAAGGTGGTGAGGGCCCCAGTAGTTAGCGCTCAGGTTGTCTGGACCCAAAGCCGACTCGTCTGAGAGTAGCCGGCCGAATTCTTCTCTGCGGTAGCGCTGGATGATCTCCCGGGCGGTCGTGAAGGTGACGCGGCGCCCAGCAAAGGCCGCTTCCTTGAACAGAGCCCACATCAGGTGCGTCTTGCCAGTCCCGGTCTCCCCGCGGAAGAAGTACCCGGAGAAAGGGTTCTTACGCAAGATCCCTATTACCGTTTCCTGATACTCCGGGCTGACCGAGAGTGTCTCACATGGAGTCATGTGAGCTAGGTTGGCCTGAGTCAGGTACCGTTGCGGTACCCGGCTGCTGACAACGCGCAGGCCGCGCTTTTTGGCTTGGCACCGGCATATCCTCCATCTGGTAGGGTCGTCCGGATGGGATTCCGCACCGGTGTCGCGGCAGATCGAACACTCAGGCTCGGGTGAGATTTCCTCCTGTAATTTTCCCTCCCTTATCAGCTGCGCCCGCCTTTCCGCTACCTCTCGCACTACCTCCTCGACGGATCCTGCTAAGCTCCTCATCGGCTCCTGACTTGCCATAGCTCCTCCCGAATGGTCTCGCGTATTGGCCGGCGATTGCCTGATCGACTCGCTTCAAGTCCTTGGCCAGCCATTCTGGGGACATCCACCCGTGGTGTTCTGAATGGGTGGTTGAGGCGAGGTGCTTCACGAAGTCTACCCACTTCGTTTCGGCCGGGGACCCGTTTCCCGCAGCCATTCCTGTGAAGAGTTCTACTAGGGGTTTGTAACAATCCAATTTCGAGGGATCGCCGATATGGGAAGTTACCTCCATGAGTAGTCCCCGGTTTTGGTTCCACAGCTCCACGATGCTTTTGTTCGTGAGGGGGGTTTGGGGGGAGTGTATCCCTTCTTCTGGTTCCCCTTCTTTTGTAATACCTTCTTCTGTAAGCGATACAGTACCCGATACACGACCCGATACACGACCCGATACAAGGCAAAGAACTTTTGACTGATAAGAATCATACTTGCAAATAGTTACAAGGGTGCCACTCGATACATGACCCGATACATTACCCGATACATGACCCGATACAACGCAAAGAAGATTATCTGTAAGCCGCCGGAAGACCGTAACGCATTGAATCATTTGCTCTTTCTCGAGTTTGTCGAGCCAGAAATGCACCATCCTCTGCGACTGGTCGTACTGTCTGGCCAAGTCCCGCTCCGAGACGATCCACTGACCCCTCTTCAGGGGGAATTTCTTTCCGTGGTACTCGACGTCGTGGTCCTTCCAAGCGGCGTCAAGGCAGAGGTCGATAAAGAGGAGTCGGACCCAGTAAGGTTTTCCCTTGAGCCACGGGTGATGACGGATCGAGCGCCAAAGACGGATGTACGAGTTGTTCTCGTCCCGGGGGTCCTCTGCAGACTCCTCAGGTGGAGGCGGTGGTGCCGTACTTGGGACGTACGTGGGCCGTTCATGGTCCGTTGAGTCTCCGTTGTCTTGGTGTGACAGGCAGCCGCGGACGTAGTTGACTCCGGCCCGTTTCTCGATCGCCTTTGAGAACGCGCCGGCGATGGCATCGCCCTGACCGTTGGCGATATCCCATATCTCTCGGAAGGTGTGACGCCGCTGGCTTTTGGTTTTACCGGCGCCATAAACGACGTTCTGTTCAAAGAGGGCCATGATCCAGCCCTCCAGATCGGTTTTGGTGTAGTTCTCTGCCTTACCTTGAGCGCCGGTTGCTTCCAACCAGGCTGTCAGATCGGTTCCCATGACGGCCCCCACGGTACTCATCTTTGTCCCTGTGGCACTCCACGCAAAGTCCCTGAGCATTCGCCCACTCGTCCCCGCCCAACTGGGACCGCTTGACGATGTGGTCCCGGGTCAACGGCCGGATCCGGCCGCAGATAGCGCAGCGGTACCCCTGCCGCTCGAACAGAGCTTCCCTCTGCTCCCGGTAGTCCTCCCGGTTGAGCCTAATCCTTTTGGGTTTTGGAAAGTTCATCTCGCCCCTTCTCGACCCATGTCGCCACCTGAGTAATCACCCGATTGTAAACCGAATGATCGTCGGTGTTGAGCTGTTCGAGTAGACGGCCGATAACCATGAGAATGTAGGAGGTTCGGCCCTGAACGAGACCCTTCCCGTCGTCTCTGTACCCGGATTGCCAGTCGACGCAGATCATCCTGATCGCATCGCTCGGGCTCCGATCGGATCCGAGTATCATTTGCATCGTCTTTATCGCTTCGTTGACCTCGAAGATGCCGTCGCCGTAGAACTTGAACGTCTTGAAATGGACTTCCTCGTCCTGCTTTCCTTCGCCATGGTCGCAGTCTCCCGACAGGGCAGACCTAACCCTAGCAATAAAGGTGGTCGTTTTCTCTTCGATGGCGTGGAGGAAGTAGTTCTCGGGGAGGGCGCCAAAATGCTTTTTCACTCTGGCGAGCTGGCGGCACTTGGTAGAGCCTATTCGCTCGAGTAGGTCTGTCGGGTACTGTCCGAGTTGCTCGGCGATGTCGATCAGGTCGTAGTACTGGGTTCTGCTCTGTGGGAAGGCGCCCTTAACCCACTCTGATTCATCGGTGTAGCCACGATACGCCCAGTAGGCGTTACGTTTAGCCTCTAGCAGGTTCATGGCCAGAATCATGAACTTGCCTTCTACCTTTTTCTGAGCCTCACCAAGCCATGACCATAACTCGTCAATCCGCCTTAGCACCTCTTCGGCCCGAACTGGATCGGGGGAGGGAATCACTTCCAAGGGCTTGCCTCAAAAGCGCAAAATTCGGAACAGGGAGAGGCTCTCCCTTCTGAAGAGCCTCGAACGATTCGGTTTTGGAAAGGAACCCGAACACGGGGTCTCCCACTCTGCCAGTGGCTTTCCAACAGATCAGTATCAGCTTTGCAGCCGCCGGGTCGATGCCTAGCCGTTCGCAGAGTGTCTCGAAGGCCGGGTGGCCAAACAGAACGACCTTAGCGCTCAGGCGGTGCTGCCAAGATACTCGCTTGGCGAGATAGTCTCGTTCCGCAAGGCGGACGATGTCAATCAGAATCCGCAGTCCCTTCACGGTCGAAGCGATGTCAGAATGGGATATCGTCGTCCGTGATGATTGGCTTGCCTGCTTCGTCGAAGAGAGGGGACTGCCGCTCGGTCTGGCTTCGGGGCGGAAGGGGGGCAATCGGATCTTCTTTTGGGCCTCCGTCTGGTCCGTAAGATCCAATGCTGGGTTCATTGTCCTCCTCTGTCCCTTTGGGTGTGGACCGTGAGCCCGAAGCGAGATTGATCTGGGTGATGATCACCTTGGTACTGATCTTCTCGGTACCGTCTTTTGCCTCGTACTTGCGGATGTCTAGCTTGCCGAGGATGAAGACCTTCGACCCTTTTCGGAGATACTGGTAACAGAATTCCCCTGTAGAGTCAAACGCCACGCAGTTGAACCACGTCGTTTTCTCCTTCCGATCGCCCGTTGGGGTTGTGTATCCCTCGTTGCAGGCGATCGAAAACTCTACCCGGGCCTTGCCTGCTTCTGACGTGTGCTTCTCGGGGTCCCTGCCGAGGTTTCCCGACACGAAGAAGTGATTGAAGTCTCTTGCCATAGTTGTCTCCGCGTTAGCTCAGTTTTACGGTGAACATTCCCCACGACCCGGGCGTCCTTGATCCCGGTCGCCAGTCTGAGAGACCTTTGATTTGACCAGATATAGTAAGGATGGTCTCGAGGACTTTCGGTGTGATCGTCGGGTCGGTGATCGCCATGCGACCGGTACAGGTCCAACGATCAAAGCGTGGACGAACCCGAATGTGCTTGGCGGTACCAACCCTAGCCCTCTTCATGAAGAGACTGAAACCCATCTGTACCGCTCTGTCGACGTGTTCCTTGTACGTCTTCAGTGGCATCATAGCCTCGATTTCACTGAACGGAATCAGTCTTCCGTTGGTCTTGAACTCGAAAAACGGATCGAGAGATACCAGACCGCTTTGACTGGTAGCCTTGAAGGTCTTGTTACCCTTACCAATCGGAACCTGAGCGGCGCCGTCCATGATGCACCGCATGATGTTTTCCGACGGCATGGCGACATTATTCCCGTCGTGATAGAGACATCCGATCCACCTGAATGGTGGAGTGCGATCGTCTCCAGCCTTGCTGAGCTTCTTGTTGGCCGGATCGTTTTTCCATTCTTCCATCTGATCGGCCCATTCGATGTTGTCCGAGTGCATCAATAGCGGTGTGGTACCAGTGAATTCAACTGTAACGACGTCCATTTAGTCTCTCCTTTGGTTTGTTGTTGGTTTATGTTGCGCCATTGGCGCCCTTGCCTTGCCGAGCCTTGCCGAGCCTTGCCAAGCCCCGCCTCGCCTTGCCATGCCGAGCCATGCCGGGCCATGCCGCGCGAAAAACAATATGATTGCGTATCAGCGCCATTGGCGCCCTTGCCCTGCCACGCCCCGCCACGCCATCCCATGCCGCGCCCTGCCATGCCGAGCCGAGCCGCGCCCTGCCATGCCGAGCCGAGGCTTGCCTCGCCCCGCCGCGCCAAGCCGTGCCACGCCGGGCCGCGCCGGGCCTCAAAACAAATCAGGATGCGTCTTGCAGCCTCGGCTTAGGCAGACTCTTTACCGGAGCAAGGTCTACAGACAGCTCCTTCTTTCCGGAGTTCAAAGCTTCGGCCAGCTTTGCTGCTGCTACAACTTGGTGGTCAAGTCGTTTCTGACCGATAGGGTCAAGCCTGTCACGGTTTACCCATGGAAGGATCTTGATCGCCCTTCTAGTCTGCCTGATCTTCTGTTGGATCTTTGTCTCACCGTGGCTCAGGATCCCAGAAGGATCTAGCACCCTCACCCCCATACCGGGAGTCCAGACCATGAAAATCGCATTCTGGTGCTTCTGCGATGAGATCCACGAGTTTACGACCCCGTAGTACCTCGGAGATCCCCTCTTGTAACCGATCACCTTCTCAATCTCTTCGTGGGTGATGGTCCTTCCTTCCGTCAACGTCGGAACAGGGAACACATCGTTCAGCTTGGCGATGTCGACAGAATAGGGAAGACCATTTTTCCATAAGCTGATTCCAGCCATTACGGTCTCCTATGTGTAGATTTGAACCGTCCCATTGCTTATGTGGATCCTCGAGTCTGCTAGATCCTGCAGCCGAGGTTGGTGAGCGATGAAGTAGACTCTTTTGAAGTGGCCGAGCTCCCGGGCTCTCCTGAGCATCTGGATGTACCGGGGTGCGTTGGCGTCGTCGAGAGCTCCGGTAACCTCGTCGCGGAACAAGGTCGACCAAGAGATCCCAGACTTGATGCGGTTGAAGAGTGCGATCCCTAGGCTTACCGCCTCCGAGACGATCACCTTCTCCCCGCCCGACAGGTCGTCGATCGAGCCCTGCCGGCCGCGCTCCGAATCAAGCACAACGATATCGAACTCGTCCTTGTAGCCGGATCCGTCCGCTTTCAACTGCTGGGTAATGAAGCTGACAGAGAAGCGTGGGCCGAAGCAACTCAGGAGTAGGTCGTTGACGATTCCGCTTACGGCCGGTCCCGCCGAGTCGATCTCGAGCGACTGGATCCCGGTTGGTCCGAAGGCGGTCTCCAGAAGTTTCCACGACTTCGTGTGAAACTGGATTGCTCTGAGCTCGTCTGAAGCCTTCTGGTATTCGATCTCCGCGGCGTCGATGTATGAGATGGTAGACCTAGCCCTTCCGATCTCCTCATCCAGAACCGACGCTTGCTTTCTGACCGACTCAAGCTCTGCGGTTTTCCCCTGAACCTTCCTTGCTACCTGAGAAAGCAACCCAAATGACTTGCGGACGTTGTCCAACTCGTCTTGGGCCTCAGACTCCTCTTTCTGTACGGACTCCAGCTCTGCCGCCCGCAGCTCCGACTCGGCAGACAACTCCGAGCGCAGCGTCACCGAACTTTCAAGTTCGCTGTGCTTCGATGCCAGAGCGGAGTTGTTCAGAACAATCGCCGATAGGCGCTTAACCTCAGACGAGGCTTTCTGGACATGTTCGTCTGCGACGGACAAGAGATCGGCGTTGAAGGGTGGGATGCTTCGGATCACATCGAGAATGGACAGCTTGAGTGCTGTCTTGTTGGCGTGGGCCTCATCCAGTTCTCCGATGTGTTCCTTGCTTTCGACGGCACGGACCAAGAACTGGCAGGATGCGAACTCTCCCTCCGCGTGGCAGGGGACGGTTTCGATGAGGGCCGCGTCGGCCTTGGCTCTCTTCAGATTGGAATCAATGAGACCAAGGTCCCGCTCGGCGTCTGCCAACTTGTACTTTTGCTCCGAAAGTATCTCCGTGTAGTTGTTCTTCTGGACAAGAAGGTCTCTTCGTGTCGCATGGGCGTCTGCCAGCTTGGCCGTCCATAGCTCCATCTGCCCTTCTGCCTCAGCGACCGCTGCCTTCGCTTCGCGGATTCTTGCTTCGTTGTCGAGAAGGTCTTTGAGATCGCGCAGCTTCCGCTTGCACTCTGCAAGGCGGGTTTCGACGGCCCCCCGGCGCCGCTGGATCGAGAGTAGCTTAGACTTGGCCTCTGTCTCTGATTGGGTATGGGCCTTGAGTTGATGGTATTCGACCTTCAGCTTCTCCAGCTCCGTCTCTACGGTTTGAATGGAGAGCTCAAGGGACGAACGGCCGGCCTCAAGAGACTCAAGATTGGGCCGCGGCGTTTCGCTCCTGCGCTCCGCGTCGGTCTGACGAGCAAGCGCTTTGGCACTGTCGATTCGGGCCGCATCGAAACGATCTTTCGCAAGGGAGGAGATTCTCTGCAGTCGCTCAGCGTCAATCATCCGGATGAAGAGTACCTTCCTGTCTGCCTTCGACAGTTCAAGGAAGCTGCCCCGACGGTTCTGAGCGGAGAACGCGCTGGCGAGGATGAGCTGGCCCCGGCCGCAAATCTTCTCGATACTCTCGTCGTACGGACCGACCTTGCCGTTGATCCCGGCTAACGGATGAGCCCCTCCATCGACAAGGAAAGCTTCCATCTTCGAGCGCAGGGCGTCGATCGTGAGGATAGCGCTGTATTTGTCTGGGCCCATGCTGAAGTTGAGGACCAGCTTGGCATCTTCTCCGTGGCAGTATTGGTAGATGCCGGCCGGGCGCGAAGGGAAGGAGCGATAAAGGGCGGCGAACACGCACTCCATGAGTGTAGTCTTCCCCGCCCCGTTTGCTCCCGTGACGGCGACAATGTCGCCCTTCAGCTTGGTAAAGTCAACCTCGGTGTGGCTGTTGAAAACGGTGACGCCGCGGACAATCAAGCTATCAGGAATCACTGGCTGCCTCCTCTTCTTCCAGCTGACGCAGCTTGTCGATCATGTCCGCTGCGGTAGGTTCGTCGGGTTTTGTCCCGGTCGCTTCCCAGTAGATAGTCAGTTTCTCCAGTAGACCCTCTGCGGCTACGATCTGGTTGGCGCGGACGGCATCGCGGGGACGGACCTGAGGCTCGATCTTCAGTTCCTTGACCTCGAGCTCAGTGAACCACTCCCTGAGACTGTCCTTGATGGCGTGAATGTCGTCCCCCTCCTCTAGCTTGACGAGGACCCGTACGAGGGCGCCCTTACATCTACTGTGGTCGAACTCACCCTCGAAACGGTGGTTTTTCCACTCCAGCTCTACGGAGAACCGGTCGATGGTGTTCAGCCTATGCCATTCAACGGATCCGGCGTCGGTGTCGTAGACGGTGAAGAATTTCTCCGGCTGCTCGCCGTAGTTCATGGCAACCGGACTGCCGTTGTAGAAGAACGTATCCCCTCCGATGCACTGGTGAAGGTGGATGTGGCCGAAGATCCCGCCGTCGAAGCCAACGTCGCGGAGATCCTCGACTCCCAGTGTGACGCCCTCCCCAATGAGAGGCTGACGGTTTTCGGCGATCGAGCCGGCGATGGTGATGTGGCTGACAAGTACATGCTTCATGTTCAGCCTCGCGTGGATGGAGCGCTGGTAGGCCAGATACTCCAGCGCGAGCTGGCTCACGGTCACATCGCCTAGTCCCATCGACGCCTGCGGGTTCATCGCTGTCCATCCGCTCTTGGTGAACCACGGAAGGAAGTAGAAAACAACTCCATGATCGGCGTCGACGAACGTGAAAGGGTGCGATTGCACCTTGATCGTGTTCTTGGCTCTGATGAGCCCGAAGATGTCGAGATCGCCCTCAATGTCGTGATTGCCGTAGAGCAGGAAGACCGGGGCTACCCCAGCCAGTCCGCGGATCCGCTGCGCTGCCCAGTTCCTACCTTCGACGTCGCTCTTGCGGTCGAAGATGTCTCCTGTGACAACGATCAGGTCCACCTGCCGTTCCTTGAACTTATTCTCCATCTGGACGATGGACGAGCTTACCTCTTCGTCGAGACCGGCACAGAAATGCCAGTCCCCTGTTGATCCTATTTTCACGGGGCCTCCTAGATTAGGTCTCTCAGTGCCGGGAGTTTTCCAAGCGCGGCTTCGATCTGTCGAAGCGACTCGTCGGAAAGATCCTCAAGTGGCGGCTTGTCGGGGCTGAGTTGCGATCGGCTCATGCCCTTCTTCGCCGTGTACAGGTCTTCAATTCGACGGATTAGCGCGTCCCGTGCCTCGCGGGCCTCGAGCGCTGCCAGATCGGCCTCGGTCTGTCTGCGCTGTTCTTCCTCCTCCTCTTCGGGAAGCGGGGGAAGGTTCAGCGGTTCGTCTACACGGACCGGAGGCAGGGTTGGAATCTGCATCCCCGGCCGTAGGTCTCCGGCTTCGAGCATGTGACGCGCCTTGTCCTCGTCGATCCCTGCTCTCAGATATCCGAAGACGATATCTTCTACCTGCAGGGCCTTCGCCTGAAGGGCAAGCTGGATCAGCTTGTTGTCCACGTTCATGTCCGGAACCATCTTCAGGATTACAAACGGTCGCTGGAGCTCTTCTGGTTTGTAAGACGACTGGATGCCGAGGATCCCGCGAATGACGCGATTCCTTGCCTTCGTGAAAGCCAGCTGGTCGATGTTCTTGCGGGCTTGGGCGAGCTCTAACTCTGAGCTGTACGACTTCGCCTGATCGGTGTCGTCGCGCAGATCCAAGTGGTACCCGTCGGTCAGTTCCCGGTAGGTCCCGTCCAGATCCATGATCTGAGCGCAGGCTTGATACTGGACGACCCGGGGGTCTGGAATCATGATCGGGTTGCCCCTTTTGTCGACTTTCCCGCTGTCGATCAGAACGTCGACGTCCATTTTCTTCGTCCAAAGCCACTTGAGCCCGGCCAGTTGTTGCAGCCGGCGCAGGGCATAGGTCGTAAGGGCGACCTTTGCGCTTTTCTTTGAGAAGTGGAATACCTCCCCGCTGTCCTCTATCGTGGAGATCATTGTGGCCCTGACGGAGACCTTCCAGCCGGGAGGAATGAAGTTCACGTCGGTACGACAGAATGGGTTCAGGATGTGAGCGTGGTCCCGGTAGCGAACAAGAGCAGACTTGAGTTGCTCTATATCGTTGATCAGCCCTAGGCTGCCGGGCAGTGGTTTGGCTACTGCGGTGTTGTTCTGTGGCATAGCACCCTCCAAAAGAGTAACTTGGAATACTTCCCTAATCAGCAGAGGGTTACTCTACTGGGGGCTACTATACGCCCCCAGTAGAGTATGTCAACAGAAATTTACTGCGGACCGGATGGTACTACTTCGGCTCCGGCGTACCTGCGGAAATCGCAAGGGATACTGCCTTGCTGGGTCCGACTTCGATGTCGAGGAATCCGGAGATTTCCTCGATGCCGGAGCCGAGGTCCGCATCGGCTGTGACGGTGACCCGGGCGGATCCGAGCGGCCCGACCGCGGTCGCCACAGCTGACAGCCCGTCAGTTGCGGCCACAACCTCGACGACTGCACTGTCGCTGCTCACCCACACCGGGGCGCCGTCGACCTTCGCCGGATTCCCTGCCGCATCCACAGGGGCGATCGTGAGAGCAACTTTTTCGATGTCCTGAAGTGGTAGTGCCATTCCTTGAACCCTCCAAACGACCTTGCCTGTGGACAGGTAGATCGCGTTGATGTTTAGAACCTGAGCCTTTGGGCGGCGCCTGCACTTGCAGACGTACTCCTCCAGCCCGACCAACTCCTCCATGGAATTGATTTCGATGAGTATCTTCACTGGGTCTTGAACGTCCCCGTTGCCTTCGTTTCCGTGGTTCCAACGAGATTGTACACGGAGTACGAGTACACCTTGTTGGACGACAATCCTGTGATCCGGACATAGTGATCAGTGACCGCAACCCTGTCAATCACTAAGCTGACGAACGGACCTCCGGTGTACTGATACTCGATCCGTGTGGTCGCCGGAACATCGGTCTTCCACATCATCCGGACAGAATTCGTCGTCGCGTCGTAGGCAATCGGGCCGGTCACGGGAGCCTGGTAGGTCGGCGGCGTGGGGAGGATCGTCGACGCGACCTCGTTAGAGTACCCGCTTTCCTGACCGGCCGTGTTGAAGGCCGTCACCGCAAAGTAGTAGGTGCCGGTCGTAAAGCCAACGAAAGAGTAGCTGGGCTTTGACTTGTCGATCGTCGTCGGTGGGGTTTTGTAGGTCCGCGGCGCCGTCCCCCAGTAGACCTTGTAGCCGGCGAGATCAGTCTCTAGGTTGGCATCCCACGTCAGACTGATCGTGACGCTGGCCAACGCCATTGCTCTCGGTACTGCTGGCGTTGCCAGAGCCGTCGGGTTCTCAGGCGCCGATCCGAACACAGCCGCTACGTTAGCGGCACCGAGCAATCCCAATAGTAAAGAGCTTCTTGAGAACGCAGCCAAAGCCCCCCGGCTTCTTGACAACAGACTCGTAGAGGGCTTTGTAGTGGTCACGTTGTTGTCTGGCAAGGTCTCTCTCCTGTATCGCTATCTGAGTTGCCTGTTTCTCGAGGTCGACGGTGCGTTGCCATGCGACCTTCTCTTTTTCGTAGAGGTCCAGCTCCCGCTGGATCACCTGCTGGAACTGGATGTTTGCTTCTCTCGCTGCCTTCAGCTCGTACAGCTGGCTCAGGACCCGTCGCTTCTCCCCTTCATTTAGGGGGGGACTTGGTGAGCTCGTCTGACACGGCGCGAATGGCACCATCAAGCTGATCAACAGGAACACTCGCAGCAACCACATCGCACTGCTCCCTCGAGGTTTGTGTCTGGGCAATGATCTTGTTCAGGGAATCTTTGATCGCCGAACGGGCCCGGGTGAGCTCTACGGCTTGCAGCTGGAGGGTGTCCCTCTGCTTTGCGAGATCCTCCTGCTTCAGCTGGATCGCCTTCTCCTGTGCCTTCCATGTCTCCTGCATCTTCTTTTCCATGTCCTTCGCGCCGGCGACCCGGCCTTCCGAGACTCCCTGCTCGAAGGCCCGGTTGCTGTACCACCGAAGGAGGAGGAGAACGAGGAGGGCAATCCCGACGTATCCGATGATCTTCTTCACCGGCGCCGGTAGGCCTTTCCAGAATCCAAGGACCCACGTAATCATGGCGCTTAATCCCCGAACGGAAACTTGCTGACGATCCACTTGACGGCCGCGGGGGCGATCAGTTCCATGAGCGAACCTAGCAGGAAGGCGATCCCGTAGTCTAGCGGAATTGACTGCAGGTAGTCACCGAAGAGCCACTCGATCCGGGTGATGTAGGCGCTGCCGAACACCCACACCACTCCGATCGTGGTCACCCAGCTGACGCCGTTGGCGATCGACCCCTCAAAGAACCACTCAACGGTTGCGTCCTTCCATTCCCACGGATGCCCGGCACTGGTTGTTCCGGTTTTGTTCCCGTCGTATAAGTACTTTGCGTACTTGAAACCAAGGGTCAGGATCGCTCCCAAGATGTAGGAGAACCAGATGATCCCCTTAGACATCGGCCCCTCCCGGTTCCCCACTGATAACGAGGAAAACCTTCCCGATCGAGAGCGCGGCTGCCAACTTAGCGTACAGGTCGCCAAACGCTAAGCGGCTCTCTCGAATCTCGTCTTTGCCCTTGGTCCTGCCGACGAGGATACAACCTTCGGTGTCCGCAGCGGTGTTGCCGGAGTGGATCCGGATCCCGTCGAAGCACGGGACATTAAGAAGGAGCGGCATGAGGCGCTGGAATCGGTCGGACCAGTTGATGACCACCTCGTACCGCCCCCGGGGAATGGCGGTCTCGCCGTAGACCTTTGGCCCGAACCTGACAACGTCTTCGAGCGTGAAGCACTCGAACTGGCCGGCAATCGTTAGCTCGCCGATTGTACTTCGTTCTGTAAACTCTTTACGGCTTAGGTTTAGTTCCACTCCTTATCGCTCCCGTCGACTGCTTCAGGATCCCGTGCATGATCTCGTTGTTCTGGTGCATCAGGGCGATCAGTTCTCCGTGTTGCTGTGTCATCTGACCGAGGATACCATTCACTTGCCTAACGATCTCCGTGTTCGACCTGATGAGCTCCGCGTTGATTTGAACCTGCGCTTGGATCTCGTAGACACGACCGGCGCTTATCCTGTCGTGAGCGATCCCCAGAATTTGCAGGACAGCCATGATGACGAAGCCAACGATGATCGCCGACCTCCACCGCACGACGTTCAGGTACTCTCTAGCTTCTGGACTCAGTTTGGCTTCCACCATTAGCGCCTCCGGAGATACTCTATACCTATCACCGTAACGGTAGTAGCAATACCTGAGATCGCCCCCCAAAACCCAGACTTTAGCTTGGAAACGGCAAGCTCCAGCCGGAGTTCGTCGATCTGAGCGGACATCTTCTCATTGTGTTCCTGTAAGCTTTCCAGTTGCTTCAGGACGTACCGCGACCACTCCCTCCAACCGTTGTCGGTCCCGGTCATGATCGGCGAACTGATTCTGTCATCGTTCGGCATCGAGCCTCCTCCAATGCTCAAGCTTTGGGCAGTCCAAGCAAGGCATCGTGTGTACTCTCATCAGTCGTAGTACCAACCTGATCTCGTCGGCGGTTGCTGGCTTGTCTAGGACTATGAAAATCCCAAGCGTCTTGAGCTCAGAGAGAAGCTCCGCGTCTGGCCGCAGTTCTGTAGCGACAACGACCGGGGTGTGTGGATGATACCTTCTTATGAGTCTAGCGACGTCGACTCCCTCGCTGTCGTGAAGCGTCAGGTCCGTCCAGATGAAATCGAGCGGCCCGGACAACATGGGGATTGCATCCTTCGAGGTGCCGGCGACGTATGTGTCAGCCTCAACTAGATCCGTTATCGTCCTTGCGGACCTTCGCGCATGGGCCTCGTTCCGCTCCAGCAGTAAGACCCGAACCCGGTGTACCAAAGCGTTATAGATGTGCCGGAGCCTTATTAGGTTCTCCCGGGTCTCGCCGAAGTCTATTTTCATAGAGCTTAACCTCATGGAGAGCGGCAGAAGGGCCCGGACAGTTGAGCCGTGTCCTGACAATTCCCCCATTTTTGCCCCCCTTTCTACATTGGAGGGGGAGAAGGCAGTGCGTTCTCTTGGCTGGCCGGGACAGCTTCATCTTCCGGCCATTTCAGGGAAGGCGCAAGCCTGAGTTCTTCCTCTTTCAGCTTTTCGAGTTCATGTCCTATCTGATCCTGCGTGAGCCCCTTGGCGCGGCCCGCCTTTATGGCGTCTGCTGCCTTCAAGGCCGATCGGGCCATGGCCAGCATGGACAGATAATAGGCGTCGATGTCCTTCCGCTTCCGCTCGGGCGTAGCCTCCGGCCTCCTAGAGTTGATAACCATCCTCACTTGGCCATGGTACAGGCGGATGATTTCTCCTGCCGCTTTCAGGGTAGCGTACTCTGCCCACTCGTCGTCAGTAAGTTGTGGAGCGGACACGCTGCCGGGATTCTTTATGCCCTCACGGAAGCTCTGGTACCTCATCTCGAGGCGCTGTAACCGCTTCTGTAGCTTCTGTAGACTGACCAGTCCCCCGCTGGGGTACCTTACTCCAAAAGTGCGGGCAAGGCTAACGTCTACCATCTTGGGCGTGGGATCGGTTGGCCCTGAGTCGGGAATGAGGCGGTCGACCACCTCTCGCGTCACGATGCGGCCGGCCCCCGCCGTGTAACCGAACATGAGGTTTTCCAGCTTCACCGGACTGACCCGGAAGTCGAAGATATCCTCACCGAAGACCTTCGTCATCTCATGGTATATCTTGGCGATCGCTTTCGACGTCGTGACGGCAGCCTTCGACGTGTACCATTCAGCGCGATCCTCCGGCTCAAGGAGCTGCATGTGCGGAGTTTCAATCATCCGACCGGTAAAGAAGCTGTGGTTGAAGTAGTTCTCGAGTAGCGGCATGATGCCCGTCGCCTGGGCGAACGGGACGGCCGGTAGGACCTGAGTAAATGTATTAGTGAGGAACTCGTCAATCGCGCTTTTGTCCCGACGGTGGATCCACTCGCACATGCGCTCTGCGGTGTTGCAGAAGACATAGCCCCATAGGAACGGCTTTGGAATCGGAACGTACGGCGTTACTTTGTACAGGCTCGTTCCCTTGGTGGGAAAGAGCCAGCACGAATCCTTCAGCCACCACGGCAGCTCTTGGTACTTTTCGTCGTCCTTATTTACCGACCATAACAGGACTGAGATAAGGGCCAGCGCAGAGCCTTTGATGGCAGACTCATATGGCCGCTCCTTGATGGTTCGTCCGAACTTGTCAATGTCCTGTACCGCGGCATTCCAGAACGCATGGGTCATGGAAATCGAGAGCATCTTAGCTCCCATGCGACTGTAGTCTAAGGTCGCCTCGCGTGACTCAAGGGCGGCTTCCCTTATTGGCATACCCTTGTCCCTAGCCAGCTTGTACACCGCGACTCTGGTCATTTCCTCAGAAAGCTCGGAGAGAACCCGTAAGGAATCAATCCACTTTCTCGGCTTTATCGCCGTAAGGATGGGGTGGGTCACTAGGTCGGTCAACTGCTGCCTGATGTGATCCCTGTCTAGAGAAATCATGGCGGCGTGAGCCCCACCGCCACGGATCCATTCATGATACAGATCATCACGCTTGAAGACGTGCCACAGCCCCATCAGGGAGTGCCATCCCGGGACAAATCCAAGGGGATGCTTTTTGGAGTAAAGACTGGTCTGCATGAATGCAGTCGCGGCGTCCCGAAGTATGTTCTTCGGCGTGAACTCCGGGTTGATTCCGGTCGCTCCCAGTCGAAGGATCTTCGCCGGAACAGCGAGGACCCTCATAAGGACGTTCACCTCTTCAACGTCTAGACCTTGCACAGCGTTGTACAGCTCCGGGTTAAGCTGAAGCAACTTAACCTTTCCTCGTACGTGGACCGTTATGATGTTCTCTTTTGGAGAGGGCGCCTTGATCGGCCTGAAGACGGTCGCAATCGCATCGAGGTCAATGTCCGGATCGGACAGGTTAAACCCAGCCGCCTCGAGGGCGCCGCGTATCTCCGAGAGCGTGAACGAGGTTGGGCGCATGTCAGGCGGAACCGGCTCCGCAACCCAGCCGGCACCATCCAGTTGAGACAGACTGTAGAGTGCTTGGGCTACTCTGTTCCGGTCTGCGAGGTTGATCATCGTGTACGTGTTCTTGATGATCGTCTCAAGCGGATCGAGAATTGGAAGCCAAGATCCAGTAAACTTTTTCAAGCTTCCCGGTTGCCACAAGTTCCCGACCCCTTCTCCGGCCATCCCCTTTGAGCCACCGGATTTTTCCCCGATGCCGGCCTCGTAGAGCCGATGGAACGGAACGTAGAACTTGTTCATCTTCTTGATCTTCTCGTACGGACCGGGATGATTCGGGTCATAGCTTCTCTCAAGCATCCCGCTATCTGCGTAGTACCTGAGCAGGCGATCCTGATAGTCGTACATCCCTTGGAGGGCGTTCCATATCATCGCCGCCTCAGGAGTAATCGGCTGTAGCGTTCTGGGATCAAAGCCCTGAAGCTGAAGACTAGACCTAGCTTCATCCAGCGTGATGCCGACTTCTCTCCCTTGCAGTCCCTTTTTCTCTAACGTGCGAAGGGCGATGGCACAAATGCGAAGGTCGTCCAGCCTGTCTCGGACAGGCTCCAGAATAGCCCGGAATCCGTCGCCGGTAGGTGATAGGTTTATGGGATCAAATGTGTCTACGTTGAGGAACTGGTCGGCTTTTGCTACCCAGCCAGCCCGCAGCCTAGCCAGAAGGTGGGGATCCTCTACCTTTAGGTCTGCCAGTTTTTTACCGGCCTCCTTCTCGATTCTCTTAACTACCTTGTTTAGCGGATTGAGATGATTGATAACCTTCGTGTACAGTCCGCTCCACCAGTTGGTCTCGTAGATAGGGGCATCGAAAGAGATGTGGGCGAGGATTTTAGCCGACGCCGGCTGCGCTGCCCAGCGAATGAAATCGTCTCGCGCCGTGGTAAGAGCCTTCTTTACATCTGGATTTAGGTCGAGCGTCCGCTCAAAGAACTGAGTGAAGGATGGCGCCGAGGCCCTCGCCACTGGATTCTGTGTCACCCACAGCCTAACGTACTCGGCAAACCCTTCGGGAATCTTGGATCCGCCGGCGCGTGGCTTGGTCGCCAGCGGCTCCAGCTCGGTTGCGAAGGGTGCGAGCGCGGAGTAGTTCAAGTCCCCCTTGGAGAGACCCCACAATAGCTTGTTGATGTGATGCCCGGCCTCATGGAAGGCGACGTTCAGGGGTCCGAGGTCTCCCGGCTTTTCACCGACGCCGCCAAGTTTCTTCCGCAGGCGTATGACCTCGGCGCGTGGCTTGTAGATCCCCAGCGCCTTCATCCTGAATCGGCCGAACCTCATTGGTACGTTCAGTGCCTTAGTCAGGTCCTTGAGGATCTTGTGCTTCGTCACAAGGTCCTTGCGGCTTAGCTTCTGCGGGTTGGGACCCGGCTGGAAGGCAGTCGAGCCAGCGACGGGCGGCAGGACCGGTGGAGTCGACGCCATCGCCGAGGGCGGCGGCAGTAGTGGGACGGTCGTCGCCCCGCTCACGGGACCTTCCTCGAGCGAGAGCGTCGGGCCGTTCGGGTCGCTGATTCCCTCTTTGCCCGTGATCTGGTCAAGCTCCTGCTGCATCCTTAATAGATGCGGCATGTATGCGTTCGCTTCGATCTTGGCCTGCACCTCGTCGTACTTCCGGCTCTCAAGGATGTGGTTCTTTACCTCTGTGGTCACATCCAGAACCGTGTTTCCCTCTAGGAGCCACTGGTCGAGATCGTTGGTCTGGATCCAGTTGAGTAGGCGTTGGGCCATGATCGGCGCCTTGTGAACCATGCGCTGATCTGACACGTCTCCTATTCCGTCGATGATCCGCTTCGCCGACTCCATGGCCTGCTCGACCCAGAACTGGGCGCCCTTGGCAGCCTGGAAGTTATCCGTCGGCGGCTCCATTTCAAGGCCGAGGTCGATGCTCTTCTTGCCGTCTCCTTGGTCGTACGGCATCAGTGGGGACGGACCGCTACCGCCCCCAGCTGATCCCGGCGGGGTCGTGGGATCGGCCGTACCAGTCGAGATGACCCTGTCCGCTGGGTACTTCTCGATGATCTTGTCCAAGAGCTTCGGGCCGTCGTTCTCGTCGAGTGGGATGAAAGCCCGGGGCCGCATAGATCCTCCGGGGGTCTTGATAACCTCGACGATGGCGCCCCACTCGCGCAGCTGCGCCACCAGAGATTCCTTGTAGGCGCGGCTCATGTTGATCTCCATCCGTCGTTCGCCGTGGATGGGATCACACATGTAAATCTGCCAGTTATTCGTGAGCTGGACGTTCGCGCCGGAGCGGATCATGTGGAAGAGAGAAGTGCCGGTCTCGGCCTTCAGCTCTGTCCCAAGGCCTAGCCTCTGCTTGAGAGCGGTGATCTCGTTGGCCTGTACTTGGAACCCGATTATTCCACTACCGTCCTTCAGGATCGCCCGAACAACCCGCACATGACGGAGTCCGTTATCTCCCATGATCTTGTCATAGACCGGGAAGATGGCGCCTGTGACCATGTAGATAGGCGCCCGGAACGTCTTAGGGATTGAGGCGAGCTCCATGTTCCAAAGTGTCCGCGCCCGCTCGATGCCCCACAGTGGGACCGTGATCCTGCCAAGCAACGGCGGCGCCTCGCCCTCCATCCTCTCCACCGCTTCTCGCTCTTCAAGCGAACGAGGGGGTTTGGGCAAGCCCTGAGCGGCCCGCTTCTCTTCGTGTTCGATGATCTCGTAATACCGAGTTTCATCCTTGGGATTAGACCAACGGATCGGTGCTTTCTGGTTGGGCGCATTCGGATCCTGCGCCACTCTCAATGCGCCCGGCGCCGGCTCGATGTCCTCCTTGGCATAGTTCTTTTGGAACTCTTCCAGCGGGACCCGTTCCCTGCGGAACTTCACGCTACGAAGATCGACATAGCGAGACCCGTCCTGAGGATCAATCCAAGTGTAGGCTGCGTAAATCATGCCGCTGCGCTTGTTGGTGTAGAACCCCAACATGCCAGCTGACCGCGGGAGATCCTCGAACTGCTGTCTGGGCGACTCGAAACTTCCCTCCATTTCGACGAGCTGAGTCTCCGCTCCGGAGCGAGGGTCGGTGTAAAGATGCTCTGCCCCTTTAATGTCGATCTCGGTGGCGCGGATCTTGGATACGCCCTCGTCGAACCGTCCAGCTTCCTTTGCTGCCTGCACTAGGCGGGTGTAGGTGGCGTAGAAGTAATCGAACACCGCGTTTTGGACGGTGACCGGAAGGACCATGATCCGGTTAAGGAAGTTCTCCGGGTTTCTCCCGGCGGTCGGACGAAGGTGAAGTTTGCCCTGCTTGTCCTTTCGGACATAACCCAGCTTCGTCAGAATCTCCTGACCGCTCATGTCGGGATGGTAGAAATTCCCCGCCATGAGGTCGGCTACCGTGTGCATACAGGCAGCCTTGCCGTAAGCATCCGTGAAATCTTCGATGTTGAAGAGTGACCCGGCCAAAGCCTCGCGGTGTCCTTGGGTGAAGGCGCCGAGGCTCGCCAGCCTTCTTGATACGGCATTGATCAGCCGCTCTTGCCCGCGAACATTCGTCCGCACAAGATAGATCATCGGTGCAGACGCTTGGTTGGATCGGTGGGCGCGGCCGAAGAACTGCATCTGTTGATCGGCGGACCACGACAGTTGGGCGCAGAACATGACGCGGCGTTTCTTGTTCACTGCCGCCCTTGATGCGTGAGCGCTGATCCCTGCGTTCCCAGCCGCAGTGATGACCAGTACGTCTGTCTCGCCCTTCTGGAAGCGGCGCAGCTCCCAGTTGTTCTTCGTGTCGCCCTTCGTCAGCTTCAGTCCGTCCGGTTTGACCGATACGTGCTGCCCGTTCTCAAGCCTATGTTCTCTCCCCGAGATTTCCGAGATGCGCGACCATCCGCCGAAGTGCTGGCCGATCAGGTCGATTGGATTGTCGGGGAGAACGAGGCTATCGCAGAGAGCGAGAAGCTCTTGCTGCTTTTCCACGTTAGCCTGGTTCTGCTCGCCGGTCGGGATGTGTTCGAGTTTACCGGTCATCGGATCCCGCGAGACGTCGAACTCCTCCGTCGGGAAGTACTCCTCGATGAAACGCCTGACCATCTGCCGCGGGCCAAGGTCGATGTCGTCTAGGCTCTTTCCCGCAGCCTTTCTCTCAGTAACGATTTCCTCCATGAGTGTTTCGTTGGTGCTGAGGATGTTGATGATCGGAGCCATCCCCTGTGCGAGACACTCATCTACCTTCTCGAACATGGATCCGATCTGGTAGGTAGTCATCAGCTGGAGGAAAAAGCGCTGCTGCATACTGTAGTACACGCTGAAGCGAGTCTGATCGTGCCTTTGGTGGGCATTCTTCTCGGCCCATTCCATTGCCTGAACAAGCTCTGAGAAGAGCGATGCCGCATTGTTGTACTGCTCTACCTGGAACTCATTCAGCTGGTGATCGACGTAGCCATACTCCACCTTCTCCCAAGGCTCGGCGTCTGGACCTCCGTAGCTTAGGGACCGGCTGATGAAGAGACCTACCGCTTTGAGGTCACGCGCAAGCATCTCCATGGACTGGAGACCGCCGGCCCGCATTGCTTCGGTGAAGTCGTCAAAAGTCTTGAACGGAGATCCCTCGGCTCCCCACAGCATGAGGCGATCCATGTAGCCCATGTTCGACGGCTTTGTCGCACCGGTCGCTGAGACGTAGACGATCCTCGCCTTGGGGAACACCTTCGATAGTTCCCCGCCCATCTTCCCGGCATTGGTGCCGCCCGTCGACCCGGAGTGGCTTCCATCGTCGGGGATGGCATTCTTCATCTTGTGGCTTTCGTCAAAGACGATCACGCCGTCGAAGTCTTTGGGGTCTCCCTTTACTTCCACTTCCTTGCCGACCATCGAAGACGGGATCCGCTCGCTCAGGCCGGTCTCCGGGTTTGTCCAGAAGTCTCCAGCTTCGAGGATCTTCTTTGTCCTCGGCGTGAGGAAGTCGACTATCTGCCGGAATCTCTTTGGATCCGAACCCCACCCGATCGAGGCGGTACTGTACTGCGTGAACAGGATCCCGTCGTCTGTGACCGGAGCCTCATCGGCATAACGCGGATCGTTGAGGTGGATCGTCTTCATCGGCACCATGACTCTGTTGATGTCGCGTTGGGCCGATTCGAGGAGCTGAGATGTTGCGGTTAGCCAGAGGGCCCGCTTGTTTCCCGTCTCCCGCAGGTAGTGATAAATGATGCCGGCGATCTCGCGCCCCTTGCCGACACCGGTCCCGTCACCAATCCAGAACCCATAATGCCGACCATCCTTGGTCAGATCGTTCAGGGCTTGGACTGCAAACGTGACGCACTCGAGCTGGGCATCACTAAGGCCGAGCGGCTCTTCTCCCTCGGGAACCGGGGGCGGATGGAAGACATCCTCGGGGAGGTTTAGCTTTACCTTAACGTCTGGGAAGTCGACCGACGCTTGCGGTCCGCTCTCAATCAGCGGCGCCGGATGGGGGGTTACCCCCTCGTACAGTGCCTTCCGAACTTGGTAACGGACGTAGACGGCCGATTCCTCCTCGCCCATCTTCCTGTCCGTCGTGACTATCTTTATGTCGGCGGGAGGAGGTTGAGGTTCGACAGGAGGTTCGTTGCCACCTCGAGGCCCCACACCTTCAGTGTCCTCGGGTCCGGGTTCACCGGGACCGGGAGGTCTGGGAGGAGCCGGAGGATTTCCCTCTCCACGAGTTCCGGGCGCGTGAACGCCACCTCCCCCACCGCCTGAAGCCCCTCCTCGCCCCCCAGGTCGTCCGCCTCGAGAAGTACCTCCTCGCCCTCCTCCACCTCCAGAGCCGCCACCAGTGCCTTCACCAGTGGGTGGTTCCCCGGGGGGAGTTGGAGGTGTTGGAGGAGGAGGGAGGCTTGGCGGTTGGCTTCGCTCAGTTGTACGGCCATAGATGTCATCCTCGGCTATCTTCGCCAGAAGGACAGCCGCCTCTGACGGAGAACATTCCTCTCCTGTTACGATCTCGGCGCCCTTGGGTAGCGGACCGATCTTGTCGATTACGAGAAGCCTCTGCGGGAAGGAGGTCCCCATCTTCTGGTAGAACTTCCCCGCGAGTCCAATATCTGCACGGACGGTGTACTTCTGGTCGACCTCGCCCCACCATCCGACAAACTTGTCTTTCCCCCGGGCCATCCCCTCGCCGATGATCGCCACGAGGCGACCGCCGGGGGATAGCTTCTGGAGGGCCTGCATGATGTGGCGGGCCCCGTGAGCAGTATTCTTACCGGTCGGACCGGCAGAGAACGGGGGGTTCATCAGGACGAGGTTCGGCCGGAGATCAGATACAGCCGTTCCCGTAGTGTTGATGTGCAGGGCATCGACGTCCGTGGTCGTGAAGCCACGGATCTGTAGCATCTGCAGCCGGCGCTCGTCGATCTCGTTGGCCGTTACCTGAGCCCCGCGGATCCGGAGCATGGTCGCAAGCATCCCCGTCCCGGCGCTCGGCTCCAAGGCGCTCATCGGACCTGACGCTATTCCTAGGGCGTAGGCAGCTACGAAGGCCTGAGCCGGCGGCGTCGAGAACTGCTGGAGGTCGATCTGCTCCATGGTCCGATCGGACTGAACGGCCAGCCTCGACTGGAGCTCCATGAGCGCCATGAGGGTTTCAATCGGGTTGCCGAAGTCGACGATGTTCGACATCTCGATCGCCGCGGAGACCCCGGCCTCGAAGGCGTCGTACATGTCGCGGAGCTCGTACTTACCCTCGCCACGCTGCCCGCCGAACACTTCGTTGGCCATCGCCTGAAGCTTGCGGTTGTTGAATGACTCGCCGGCAAGGATCGCAGCGCGGACCTTGGCTACTAGATTCCTGTACTGCTCCTGCTTGGTCTGGGTCTCGGGCGGCGGCGGGGGCGGCGCCTCAGGTCGACGGAAACCCATGATCCGGGCGTAGTTCTCGACCATCTGGTAAACCTGATCGAGATACGGCCGTACCCATTCGGCGCTGTTGGCGATCACGGCTTCCGCCCACTCTTCCTTGACGGAATGCTCTCTGTAGAAATGGGCTCCAAGCAGAACGAGGTTTTTCCTCGTAGCCGGATCAAGACTGCTTATGTGACCGGGTCGACTTCCTCCCATGTCGGCAATGGAGGCCAATCCGGATGAGTCTCCTCCCTGTACTCCCGTATCCATTCCCAGTACTGCTTCGGGTCCTCCCCCTGATCTTTCATCCATTGCAGAAAGGACTTCAGGTCTGGCATGTACCAGGCGGGGGACCCCGTCAGATGACCCAATCTTGCCAAGCAGATCGCCCGTCGCTCCCCGCGGGGCAGAGAGGAGATCGAAATATCGTCGAAACGCTGTGGTGGCCGCATATCCGTTAGCCTTGAAGTGTGCGGTTAAGATGCCTCTCCACTTGGTCTCTTCTGGAACCAAGGATGTCCGAATGTCCTGCATGAATGCGGCAAAATCCTTTTCGTGATTCCAGTGTACCGTGTGGACAAGCTCATGTTCGATTAAGGTAGAAAGGATCCTAGTGCAGTGGACGGTGATCGCCTCGTCGCGGGACAGCAGTCCACTCTTTTCAAAATGGGTGCCGGCATGAACTAGGTTGTGCAGGTTAAGCAATATGAGGTATGGCTTGGACGGATCGTGATCTTCCCCAAAAGCCTTTAGGTCGCCATGGAATATGATCCCGTTGTAACTCGATCCCAGACCGTATCCGTGGAACTTGGCCTTCATGATCCTGTCGGCATGATCCGGATGCAGGACGGCCGTTCGCTTCTGAAGCTCCTCGAAACAAGCGGCCGTCAACTCGATTGTCTTTTGCACAATCGGATCGCTGGATATCGCCTTCACTACATCGGGCGGCAGCTGATCCTCGTTTGAGTCGACTACCTTGAACCGGGTTGACCCGACGTTGTAACCCTTGTAGACGATGTCGTCAGTCTTTTGCCGTTCCGCTGCGGCGGCTTTGACGATGAGTGTATTTTTTATCCACTCGAAGACCAGAGCATCCGTCGACTTTGAGAAGTCGTTCCGGTTCATCGCCAGCGGATAGACCAGATCCTTATGGGCCGGATCCGCTTTTGGGTGAATGTCGATGACAAGTTCTGGAGGAAGGTCTAGGTCCTCGTCAAGGCGGTAAGTTTTCTCGAACGTAGAGAACCCGTTAACCAGAGTATGGACGTTAACGTACCCGACCTTTTTGTGTACGCCGGGTTGGTAGTATATGTCTCCAGAAAAGTTGCGGTCCCCGATCTCTGAAAGCTTAGTCCACTCTCCGAATTCCGCAGGGATTACCGGAGACTCGTTGAATAAAAAGTTGATGTCGAACTCTGGCAGCCGATTTCTGCCAAGCCAGTCTTTACACCATTGCTTCAGCAGGGCCGGGTAGGGAGACGGTTTGTTTAGTGTAATCTCGATCTCTGTCCCTGCCTTACGCTTGGTTGTGGGGACAACCGAATTCAGAAGGAATCCCTTAGTCTGGAAATCATCCCCTGTTCCCTCGAACCAAGTCTCTTCCCACCGTCTCGTCTCGGGATTGAAGTTGACGCTTGAAACCCGAATCGTATCTGCGGATCCGTAGATGGCGACTTTGGCAATTCCGAATCCTCCAGAACTATTCTCGAGGACTTCTCCGTTTTCATCGAACTTCAGGGACGCGAAAGGCTCTACAAAGAACGTACCCATCGTCGCCTTCGACATGCCAATGCCGTTGTCGACTATTTTTATCGTTGGTTTCTGTCCTCTTTCGGCTTTGACAGTTACCCCTATCGTTCCCTTTCTTCCATCCCTGATGCCCCTAAGAGCGTCGACGGAGTTCTGGAGCATCTCGCGCAACGCGATCTCGGTAAGGTCTGACCCCTCGTAGGTTTTGACTCCTAGGATGTACTGGGCTCTGCCGTCCATCTTCTGGACTGCCCACTCCCGGCCCTGAGCATCCTTGACGATCTCCATCGTCGCTCTGGGCGGGAGGTAGCCTTGGTCGCGCATCCACTCGAATGCGTCCTTGACAGCCTTGGCGTCTGGTAGGGCGCCGGGCGGTTTTGTGCCGAATGCCCCTTTCAGTTTGGCGAGGTCGTCGCTTCCGAGCCCGCCAGTGAGTACCTTCTTCAGGTCCTCGCCCTTTACCTCCTCGGTCGGAGGAGTGGTAGGCGGCGGCGTAATCTCCGGGCCTTTCTTCTCCTCCGTCGGTGGAGGTGGAGTTATCGTTGTCTTTTTCCGCTTCTTCAGGATCGGGCCGCGGTTCTTCTTTACGATCTCCGAGTCCTGAAGATTGAAATGGGCGATGTGTTTTTCGATAAGCTCGTCGGCCCCTTGGTGCAGCTTCCAGTCCTTTTTGTTGTCATACTGCTTGCTTTTGTCGTACAAGGCCTGAAGGAGAATCTCGGCCTCGTGTCCGGACGCGACAAAGTAGTGGCCTTTCTCTAAGTCCACCTCGAAGGTGTCGAGGAAGGTCGGTCTATCTGGGTCCTCGTTCTCCTCCCGAATGGCCAAGAGGACTTCTTCCTGCTCGGTAGACTCGTACTCAATTTCCTCTGTCGGGCCCTCGGGGGTGGTCGTTTCCGGCGGCTTCGTCCCGACGCCGGCCTGTCCGAGGATTTCGTTCAGCGTCTCCTGTAGGCTTTCCCTGACCTCGTCGGCCTCCTTCGGTGTCGAGAATGGTCCCGCGGATTCGACGCCACTGGAATCGTAGACCCTGAAGTTTGCTTCGTTGTCTTCGTGGACCGTGTACAGCGAGATGTTTCCGATTTCCGTGCTGGGCTGAGCCACAATCTCTCCCGCAGCAAAGTCGTAAGCTTGCTGCGGCGTCATCATGTGGATCTGGGCTTCCGTGAAACCCAGAACCCTCAGACGGTTCTGGACGGCCCAAGAGTTGTGCAGTTCCTCCGGGGCATCGGGGAGGTCTGGGAGCGGATGGCCCGGCTTTGGCTTGGTGTTAACAGGGGTGGTCGGGCGCTGCTCACCCTCCGGCTTTGACTCTCGGTAGGCGTCGAGAACCTTCTTCAGTTTTCTCGGAGAGATCCCGTATGAAGAAAACACGTTGCTCAGGAACTCGAATAGGGAACTCCCCGTCGGTTCGTGTCCGTGCCATGGGTTTGCGACGTACTGCTCCCATGCTTCCTGCTGTGCCTTAGGAAATCGCTTTGCTGCAAATTGAGCCAGCTCCTCGAATCCAAGTGGAAGGTCAAAGCCTAGGAAATTGCCGTCCCTCAGTATCGGGTACTCATCTAGCACCTGCTGTGGAACCTCGCGCCCGATGCTGAGAGCCTCTTCCACAGCCTTGAAGTGGTGGTCGTCGTAGAGCTCGTTGTGAAACTGAGCCTCTTCAACCGCAAGGGCGAAGTTCCTGACGGCCTGATGGGCGACGTCCTTCGTCAGCGCGAGCTCGTCCGGGCTAATGTCACGCTCGTCAATGGCCGGATCGTTGAAGAGCTGATCGACCTTGTTGTGCCACAGCTCGAACCACTCGGCGAGCTCGATTTCGCTATCAAGCAGGCCTTCTCTTACCCAACCTCCCAGCAGGTGCATCTCATCTTCCATGCTGGTGATCGTGTTACGGTACTTGAACGTGTAGAGACCGCGATTCTCCGGCCGCAGGAACTTCGGAGCGACCTGGTGGACTAGCGTCATGCGAAGATCGTCGAGCCCACGCTCGAGGACAGTGGGATCCTCGTGCTGCGGGTAGTCGCTCGCGTCGTACTGCTCCCTAGTCATCTGGTGAGGCTCTAGCTTCTGACTGGGCGGGGCGTTCTCGGACTCAGGCGGCGGTCCCGGCAGACCTCCCTGCGCCGCCTCCGAAACCATTGCGGCTATCTCTTCGGCGGTTCCTACGTGGATCCTGATCGGTGTGAGCGGTTTCCCCTCTTTCGCGTTGAACTCGTTACGGAATGCTTGGACCTGACGCGGGACGTCCCACCTCGGAACGACCGCATGGCCGGCTACGGTCATCGTCCCGTCAGGATTGACCGCCCATACGATTACGCCTGCGTCGGCGTCGGCGTCCTTGGGGGCAACGATTCCGAGGAGCTCATAGAGCTTCCCGGCGTCAAGCATCGAACTAATGTCGTCCTCGCTGTACGAGTCCGATCGGTAGACGAGGAATCCGTCCTCGACTTTCGGATGGTCGGAGATATCAACCAACCGAAGCGGGGGCATGATGTTCCACAGCTCCAGAGAATCCTTCTCCTCGTCGGTTAGCTTCGCCATCGTGGATGCCGCGATAAACACGGCATTGCGGCTGCCGTTGGCAAGGTTAGCCAACTGCAGTTTGATGGTGTCGGGATCCTCGGGCAACGTCGGCTGAGTAGCCGTCGGCGGCGCCTCCGTCGTTTCGGGCGGCGGCGGCTCCCCAACCGGAGCGCCCTCGATTGGCTTGCGAACTATCTTCGACTTGGCGGCTAGGTACCCAAGGTTGTCGTTCGCCTGGAATACATACTTCGCCTCTCCGGTTGTTGGGTCGTAGATCAGCTCGCCGTTCTGGTCGTGATCGTATCCATAGATAGCGCCGGCGAAGGCTCCGATCTTTCCGTTCTCCAGAACGTGATAGAGCGACTGACCGACTCTCTGGTATTTCAGCCCATCTGTTGTAACGAGCTGGTCGCCTTCTTCCATGACCGCAAGGATCGTATGACCCTGAGCGACGATCTCTCCCTCTGCCTGCATCCGGGCCGACTCGTCACCGGCTAGTGGCTGGGCTTCCATGATCTCTGTCATGCGACGATCCAGCCACGCCTGTACTTCCATTTCATCAAGACCGTGAAGCATCCCGACTAGGACAGAATCAGCCGGCGTTGCCGCCTCTCTAGTCTCTGGCGGCTTGGTTAAGCCGGGTTCCTGCGGAGCAACCGTTTTAGGAAGGAGTCCCCGCTCTAGCCTCTCTACCTCAGAAAGCTCCAGCTGCGAGAATTCCTTGCCGAATAGCCGGCGCGAGATTCGATCCGGGTCGAGTCCAAGGCGACCCATGATCTCGCTGACTCTGGCTACGGCAGCGGTCATTACCGCATCGCCCGGGTACGGTGTATTCGCCGAAGTCGGAGGAACGAAGGTTCCGTAGATCGCCCGGTAGGAACGCTCGATAGCCAAGAGAGCGCTCTCCGGCAATGTGCTGGAGTCTATCGAGGCCAGAACCTCGGCCGGGATCGGGTTTCCTGTCTCGTCGAGGTGTGTCCCAATCTCCTGCGCGATCGTCAGTCTCAGGTTGGGATCCTTGTTGTCCCACCATTCAGCCGCAGCCTTGATCTGCTCATCGGAAGGACCACCGACCGGTTCATTCGGCTCGAGCTGCCTGCGGATCCAGTCGGAAGGACCGGCCGCATCCATTAGGTCAAGGACCTCCTGCGGAACCGGGGAGACAGGATTGTCCCTGTACTGCGACAAGGTGTCGGAGGCTTGGCCAAGCCATTCGATCTGTGATTCGACGCGGCTGCGCTCCGAGGCTCTGTCAATGTTTAAGATCAGGTCCTCGCGTTCCCGGCCGATGCGAGCCACGGCGAAGTCGATCTGATTCGGCGTTGGAACTGGGGGCGCCGGCTCAGGCGGAACACCCTCTACTGGGGGGACGCCGCCTTCTACTGGGGGGACGCCGCCTTCTACTGGAGGGACGCCGCCTTCTACTGGAGGAACACCGCCTTCTACTGGAGGAACACCGCCTTCTACTGGAGGAACACCGCCTTCAGGCGCAGCCGGAGGGGGAGTTTCGGCGGGAGGTGTCGGAGCCGGTACAGTAGGGAGAACTCCCTTGTGCTTGTCGAGTACCCCGACCAGCACTTGCCGCAGCTCGAGGATGTTCCACTGCGCGATCTCTTCATCCTTGAAGCCGGAGTACCGGAGGACCCGCATCACCTCGTCCGTCACTCCATGAGGGTTGCCAGTCTCCGCTTTGGCCGGGGCCCGGCGCATCCCACGTTCGAGTGCGTATATGGCGCCCTTTACCGCAGTCGGAACCGAGAACGCCGCGATCTCCTGTCCGAACTGATACAGGAAGTCGTCGATCGCTTCTGCTTTGGCAGACATGGGATCCGTGAAGATCCGGATCATGGGAGGAGCCTTGTCCCCCTCGCGCAGCTGCCCAATGAGTGGGAGGTTGATCTCCCGCAGGACATCCCCCATCCGCTCTTCAAACCACTCACCGATCAGCCCGTGCCAAGCCATCTTCTGCTTGAACTTGTTGAAGAAATCGTCGAGCGTCCTAGTGGGGTCGCGTTTGAGCCAGTCGTAGACGATGGCTGACTTCAACGCGCCAAGCTTGTTGATCAGGGGCAGCTTGGCGAACTGCTTTACCCAAGGCTCGATGGCTTCTTTGAGTGCCTTCTGAGCGTATTCACCGGGAAGGCCCATGCGCTCAGTCCAGTTCTCAATGACTTGCTGAGGTAGAGCCTTTACGAGGGCCGGCATGAAGTCGTCGTCCCATCGCTCCAACTGGTCGCGCAATCTCTGAAGGTTGCTGGGGTCGCCTATTTGGGTGGGCAGTTGGTTCTCAAGAGTCTGCTGGAGTAGCCTCTGCGGCATGACAAGCGTATGCACGGTAGCCGCCGCAGCGGAAGTAACGGCGGTTCTCGCGGCCTTCATCGCCGCTTTCCCTGTGACCTTCTCGCCGAGTATCGTTGCTTCCTTCTTGGCTAGATTCTCAACCGCTCTCCCGGCTACCTTCTTGGCAACCCTCTCCATGGCCTGGTCGAGCAGAAGCTTCGTCCCCGTGTACGCCCCCCCGGTAGTAGCGAACTCCAGCGCGTAAGCAGGCATGTTGGCCGCAATCTCAGCGGCGCCATAGAGGAAGGTCGTGTCTCTTCGGCCCTCCTCCTGTTCCTGTAGAAATCCTTCTATGACTTGAATGTCATGCGGGGTCTCCCGGTTGTCTCTGATCGCACGGGCGGCCTCGAGGATTTCCAGAGAGTGTGCGGCATCGAAGAGGGGTCCGACAAACGGGGTCAGCGTCAATGCCTTGCGGGACGGCTCGAACCTGCTCAGGTTCTCGTTGTACTCGAACATCTCCGCTGCGAATGTCTTCAGATCCTTCGGCCCGGTCCCCTTAGCTTCAGCGTGAGCCCTTTTAATCGCAGCGTCGATACGGCTCTGCCTTCTAGCTTCCGACTCGAACTGCTTTGGATCCATGTCCCCCAGAAGGTTCTCGATCTGGACGCGATCCCGATTGGCAGTCAACACCGCATCTTCGGGTTTCTGCGTCAGGTCCATCTGTACCGTCTTACCCGGCACAACCCGCTGCGGGGCTTTCATGGCTTCGGCTAGGATGTCCCTGACGTTCCCCTGCTGAGCCCGCATCATAATTGGGATCATGCGGGGATCCGTAGAAGAAGCCAGCTGTATCCCTTGCGTGGCGCCGAATGCCTGTAGGTCGTCGATCTCCTTCTTCTTCTGCCGAGCCCGATCCGACACTTCTTTGAGGTCCGCCACGAGGGCGCTGTACCTCTTCATTTCAGAATCGTTGGTCTGATCCGGACCGTCTGGAAACTCCTTGGCGAGCTGTTCGTCTGACAGCTTCATCTCGTCGACTATTGCCGTGAGCTCCTGATAGGTGGAAATCAGCTGGCCTGCCAGATCGGTCTCAAGCGTCGGCGGTCCAAGAATGGACTTCCCGGTAAGAATCTCTGCCGGTTTCGAGATGTCGATCTTCCCGCCCTCGAACCACGGCTCCCCGGGCTTTACCGGGGCGACGGGAGCCCTGCCCGGAGGTGCCATGTCAGAGGCAAGGGGGGGCTGCTGCGTCATGTCTACGGCCGGTGGTTGGACCTCCGGCGCGGTCTGTGGGGCCGGCGGCGCTGCTGGAGGAGTACCCGCGGCGACTTGCGGTGGCGCGAAAGGAGTCGGGGGCTGCGCCAGTCCGGGCTGCGGGACTGGAGGAGGCTCTGTCTTTGCGAGAGACCCGCCCTCAGCTGCCGTTCCGGGGCCAGCGATGCTGTACTCCGGAAGCTTTCCGCCCTTCATGACGTAGTTCCAGGCGTTCGTGTACGCCCTGCCGCCCTCCACGGGGTCGTGGACCTGTCCCTTGCGCCCGATGTACAGCAAAAGCTCTAGGCCCTCGAGGCCGAGCTTCTTCCCCTTTTCGTACCAAGGCTTCAGATACTTCAGTGACTTCGGGATGACGTAGTCAGGATCGAACTGCAGGTCGATGGGCTCGCCCGTCCCCATGCCACCCGGTTCGTTCCACTGGAAAAGACCGCGGCTAGTTCGACCTTTCCCGCCGTCGTTCTGTCTGACCGCTTTCGGGTTTCCACCAGACTCGCCCATGATGATTGCTCTGGTGATCTCCCTCGGGATTCCGTACTGATCCGAGTATCGGTCGGCCTTTTCCCAGACCGTCTCTTCCTTGGGCTGCGTTACTGCGCCGGGGATCTTCTGCCTCTGAACCGACGGTACGAACGGTACCGGCGCCCCGAGCTGAGGCGGCGGCGTAAGGGAAGGCTCTTCCTGCGGTTTAGCGGCAGGAGCCGGCTTTGGAAGAGCTTCCTTGGGTGTCTCTGTGGTTGGGGATCCCAGCGGCCCTGTGACGTCTGGCAACTTGGATTCGATCCACTGCCCCCACCCCTTGATCCGCTCGCCAAGGCTCTTTTCGGGCGGTGCCTTTGGCTTGTGTTCCTCGTCCCACTTGGCGTAATACTCTTTCCACGAGTTGTAGTCTCTGCCAAGTACGTCGTCCTGCACGTCCTTGGGAGCCTTGGCGAACCGCTCAGGTTCGATGATATTTAGCAGGTGCCGCCTAGCCCCCGGCGTCAACCGATGGAACTCCTCGTTCAGCAGGAGATCCCTTCCCCGCTTGTACTTCTCACGGAAAAGCCTGTTAGCCTCCTCTCGAGATTCCTGTGGCTTTACCGACTGGACGCCGCTGGAGAACGTACTGTCTTCCTGCGAGGGATCTAGCTCCTGCGGGTCAACCGGCTGCGTAGCCATCTATCAGGCTCTCCTACTGAAGATCAGCTTTGGGGGTAACGGGCTTCTGAGCGCCACCCTTGGTTTCTTTGTCGACAAACTTGTTTGCTTTTTCCTCGTCAGTTGGGGCGGGTTTCCCCTCCTGCATGGCCATCAACGTATCCAAGTCTGGGAAATTGTTGTCTTGCAGGAACTTGTCGACCCCCTTCCTGACCTCACGCTCGAGTCCCGCTGGATCCGTGGCGGCAAGTCGCATGAGCTGGAGCGGACCAAGCTGCTCATACGCATTAGCGTGAGCTGCCCGTATGACCGAAAGCCGCTGCGCGAGCGTGATCCTCTTGCCATTCAGGATCTCGTTCTTTATGGTCTGAGCTTCGTTCATGAGCTTGGTTCTCTCGTTGCGGAGAGAGGCGTAGGTAAGGTCTAGCTCCTGCTTCCCGACCTTCGCTTTGATACCGCGGAATCGCTGGTCGGCCAGCTGGTGTCGCGCCTCTTCAACGGATACTCCGTAGTTCGCAGCGTATTGAGCCGCGTCCGCATTCTCTTTCTGGAACTGAGTTTGGGTTGCGGTCGTAAGTGATGCCGGGTAAGGATCTCCTACGTTTTCTCCGGCTGCAGTTGTGGGTTGAAACATCACAACGCCGCTTGTCGGATCGAGGTACGTTTTGCCCTTGCCCGGACGGTCCCACGGATCGTAGCTGGTACCGGCTAGTGAGAAGCCTTTTCCGGTCATGATGTTGGCTGTGATTTGCGCCCTCTGTTGCTCTGAGAGCTTGTTCCATCCGTCGCCCATCTCCTTCTTTAGGTCCTCGAGGTCTTGGCGGGCGTACTTCCGCTGTATCTCGCGGGCGGCGTCTGCCTTATCGGTGGCATCCTGCATTTCCAGTCGTGTCTTCGTCCAGTTCCACTGACTCGGGTACCATTCTGGCTTTGGCGGCATGGCCGCTGCCAGCCGGGTAATGCTTGCCTTCTGTTCCTGTCCTGCCGGCGTCTGCCCACCGGCTTGTCCCGCAGGCGGTTGTCCCGTGGGCGCTCCCGGCGGCTGACCCTGTCCTTCCCGCGGGGGCGCTGTCATCTGTGTCGGGACGGTCTGCGACTCAACCTGTCCCATGGTCGTCGGCTGGCCGTAAGCAGGCCCGCCCTCGCGGGCCATCGGACCTTCGCCCGCGAATCCTTGGGTCGTCCTTCCGCCGCGGAGCGCGGTATCCACTCCTCCGGTAGGACCCATGGTCGTTGGTCGACCATAGATCGGAGGTTGCGACTGCCCCCGGCCGGCCAGCGGCCCGGCATTCGTAAACCCCGTGGTCATCACTGGAGTTGATGGACCAGCTCCGGGTTCCATCGACGCCATACCCGGAGTCATGCTCTGCTCTGGCGGCGGCGTGTTAATGCTTTCCGGACGCCCCTCCGGCTTGGCCGGCTCTTCGGGCGGCTTTGATAGCCCGGTCCCCGGCTGCCCGGCCATTTGTGTCACAGCGCCGGCCCTGTCTTGAGGAGAGGATGCGCCCTTCCCCTTGCTACCCCCCCTACCGATTCCGAGAAGAAGCCCGACCTTCGCCAGCCCGCCGACCTTCTGATTGATCGCTTTCTCGGCGTCAAATGCGGCCTGATGTGCTTGCGCCTCTAGTTCTCTGGCCAGATCGTCGTTAGCCATCGGGCCTTTGGCGCGTTCCATCTGGGCGTGTTTCATGTAGTCGTCAGACGCCCGCATGAGCGTGTCAAACTGACGCTGCCGTTCCTGATGGCGTTGGGCGATGGTATCCTGATAGCCCTTCATGAATCCGCCGAAAGCTTCTCCCCATCCGGGCATAACTACCTCCTGCTGGCCTTCCGGCTCGGCTTACGGGCTTTTGTCAGGCGTTGGACCTTTGAGACGATTTCGGACGGGATAACAACCTCTCCCTTGTGCAGCTTGTACGCCCCGGTCTTGTTGATGCGTCCGCCCTTGCGTTTTTCTGGGAGAGGTTCCCGAACCACCCGAGAAGGAATCACGGGACCCTCTTGACCCTCCGGCAAGGGCTCCATGGCTTCCTGAGAGTATCTACTACCACCCTTGCCGATAGCCTTTTTGAAGCGATCGACGAGGCTCCCGCCCTTTTCTTTTGCCGCGAGACCGGCCGCGGCGCCGCCGGCTAGTCCACCGAGAAATGCGCCCATAACGCCTCCGATATTGGACTACATCATTGCCACAAGGGAACCGACACCCTGGCCGATACCGGCCGCGTTCTGGGCCCCGAGCTGGGCGAGGTTGGTGTACATGCCGCCCGCACCTTGGAACTGATTGCCGGCTCCTCCCATCGCCCCGATTCCAGACTGGGTTCCGAACTGGGAGAAGGCGCCAAGGCGTGTCAGGGCGTCGGACCAAGCTGCATTTGCCATACCGGTTTTGGCTCCGGCCTCAGACAGCCTCATGTCTCGCATACTGATATCGCGCAGACCACCCGGCGGGAGCTCGTTTTTGATCTTGTTGTAGCCGACACCGAACTGGCCTGTCGCCTGATTCATGGCGGGGGCCATCGCCCGCTGCATACTCTGTCCGCCCTTTACGATGTCGGACCACGTTCCGCCGGCAAGCTTCCGATAGGGCGAGGTCTCACCCCAGAGCTCCTTCGCCATCCCGGTCATTTCCTTGCCGATGTTGGCAACGCTCTCGGCCTGAATCCGGGCCGCGCCCATATCCCCTTTACCCATGGCTAGCTCCTAAGCCCGGAGAAGTAGTCTTCAGACGTAAGCTGGGAGACTACCCCGGCACATACCTTGCCCTCGTACGTGGTGTAGCGAGGGATCCGGCAGATTTCCTTGAGGCCAAGCCTCTTTACGAAGAGCAAAGCCGCACGGTTAGGCTCCGGCGTAAGCCCAACCAGCGTGTGCAACCCCAGAAGGTTGAACCAGTAGTCGAACAGGATTTCGTGGCACGGATCGGTGTAGGCCGGCTTCTGGTAGTTCTTGAAGAACAGGAACGATCCGATCGCCTTGTTGAGCGTCCCGCCGCAGCAGTTCTGTGTCTCTGACAGCCACGCCATTCCAACGACGTCAACTACGCTGTCCGTCTGCTCGTCCATCAGCGCAAAAACGCTGAGGAAGGTTCTGGGGCTGGACATGAAGTTCATGAACTGCAGGAGAGTCATCTCCGGGTTCTCGTGAAACACGATCTCCTGCAGACCGTCTTGGTGAATTCTGAAGTACAGATCGACTAGGCCCTGCTGCGATGTCGACCCGTCATCTACCCTGTACGGGACCAACGTGAAGTGGCCCCGTCTGAACTGAAAATCCATCTTCTCGGCAACGGCTCCTTGCATATCTCCCCTCCGGCAAAATCCCGTCACTACCGTAACATATTGAAGTCAATCTACTATCTCGAACAGACCGCTGCTCAAATAGGTCTGGACGTCCTCCCGCTTGACCCTCACCCTCTCACCGTAAGTGCCGAACATCCGGCCCGGCCGGTCGGGCTGTGGGGAGAAGCTGAAAGGACGAAAGGCCTTGTAAGCCATCGTCACGATGTCAGGAAGGTCTGTAAGCCTCTTCTTCTTTCCGCAGCATCCCATGTCGTTCTATGGCGTTGGCGTCGGGAGAGGGGCTTTTCCGCCCTTCATGAGGTTGTCCCTGATAGCCTCTGCCGCCTCCTTGCTCTTGATGTATTCCTTCGTGACGAATTCGGTTGACGCCGCGGTCTGCTGGTTCGCCGGCCCGTTCAGGATCTTGTGACCCCCCATGTCCATGTTGTTGTGCTGGACGACCGGTCCGTTCATCGAGTCTATCTTCTCGATTGCCTCGAAGATCCTCTTCAGAATGAAGTTGAGCCTCTCCCATTTGATCCCGTCGGAACCCTTGGGGTCGTAGGATATCTGGTAGTACTCTGACATAACCCTCCTAGTACGTCTGCGGCGGCATCATCTTTTCCTTCCGGTAGCCGTCCTCTGTGTTGACGTCTTTCAGCTCGATGTCGCTCTTCTCCCAGTGCAGCTCGAAGGCGAACGGAGACGTGAACACGAACCGGAATAGTCGCCCCTTCAGGCCCGCTTTGAAGTCAAGCCGGCGCTTGGTGAACGACCGCACGAAGACTTGCTCCATGGGAATCGTCAGGTTCATCCTAAGTTCGTTGTCCACGTACACATCGAGGTTAACGTCCCCATCCGGGTTGAGCATGGCGACCCACAGGCGCCGAAGAACCTTGAGCCTGTCGAAGCTCATTACCTGTTCCCACGAATCGGATATCGTGGTGTCAGGAACCATTTGGTCAGTGGCGAACGACTCCCCGTAGTACCTGAAACACAGTGGCAGGCAGCACTCCGGATCCAGAAACGACTCATCCACCGTCAGGCGCCCGAGCTTCCCGAACAGGTCCCGGTCAAACGACTGCAGGAACCGCAGCCGCTTCTCTGTCCGTACGGTGAATTCCTGCACGATCACGCCGTCGAGCCAGAAGTAGAACTGAACCGGCCGGTTCTCCGTGTCGATGTCGATCTGGACGTGTTTCCAGAGCTTACGGAACGGGAAGCCGTTGTCCTGCCAAGGCAACTGCAGGGTATTGATGCAGGGCGGCTCTGGGATGACCTGAAATTCGTAGTCGTAGACCTTGACCTCGTTGTCCGCAAACGGGACCACCTTGAGCCGGGCCAGCGTCCCCCGGATGTCCGGGTGCAGGCCGTAGTAGATTTTCGTCTGTCCGTCCGCATTGAGTCCCTGAGTCAAGACCTGGGCGACTGCCTGGTCGATCTGAACCTCGATTGATTCTAGGTCCAGCCCGAACGTGTCCATCTCGATCCACAGTTCGCGGAAGAACTTAGGACCCGGTTTCCCTTGATCCGACCAGTCCGTGACGAAGGTCTTGTGCCGAGGCGGCTCGATGAAGAATCTGTGGACTACCTTGTAGAGCCGTATCGAAGAAGTGGCGTCGACGGCCTGTCTCGCTAGGATCCTGATCGAGGCGCGGGTGGCAAGCTTGCTGTCACCTTCTCCCAGCAAGATCGGCAGAACCGTACGCTCGCGCCCATTCGTCCTGCAGATCCCAATCGGCTCGTGGGCGGCAGTCTTCGCCTCTTCCCCGGTCAGGTCGAAGCCCATCTGCACTGTGATCGGGGTGCCTTGCGTGTCGGCATCGACGACTATGTCGATGAAGCGCTTTTCCTGATCCGGCATCCCGAGGTCGTACTCACGGGTATCTAGGGCCCAGAAGATCCCGCGGTTTCCGACCGGCTCGCTGAGCTGGTCAACGTACCCGTCCTCTAGGTGGAGCGGCCAGATACCGCCGTAAGCCGCATTGTATGGACGGTTATCGACTATTCCCTCCCATTCGTACAGCTCGCCTCCTACGAGGAAGTTGTTCTCCGGCTCGGTGAACAGGCAGGAGCAACCGTACAGGTACCAGTGCCACCTTTCGTAGATCGTATCCCAGACGAGGGTGCAGTCCGGGGTGGTCGACGGGTCTGAGGTCGAGCAGTAGCTAAAGTACAGCTTGTTGTCCCAGAACCCCATGCACCCCTCTGACTCCCTTCCCGGGTAGATCGGGGGGATTTCGTTGGTCGTTTTGACCAACGGCTGCGGGGGGGCGGGGACAATGCTCAGGTCGATCTCGCCGAAGAATATCTGGTTGATCGGCTCGCTGATCTTGCGGCCGGATGGGAACTCATAGATCCCATCGTAGGCCTGCATGAACAGAGCCCGAGTTCCCTTGGCCAGCCCAAAGGGATTCTTCAGGCCTTGGTTGACCGCGGTTGAAACCGCACGGTAGTTTCCAGCAGATCCAACTACCCGGTAGACTTGAGTCAGGGTGAAAACGAGCAACTCTCCGTCATGTTCCTTGACGCGCTGGATCTTCTCCGACCCGGTCCCAACGTAGATGTAGTTCGCGGCCGGGAAATGCTCCACATCGACGTTCTTTGAAAAACGCAGCCGGTTGGGCGGCTCCGGAATCTCAACCGGGTATCCGTCCAGCCCGGTAGCTATCATCGACCCGCCCCACGTCCAAAGGCGGTTATCAAACAGTTCGACCCCGCGAACCTCGTCTGGGGGCAGCTGGTTGTCGAGATCGGCAAGGTCTCCGAGCAGGCTGTCCGGAATGTTGTCGTCGTAGGGGTCCGGAATGGTTGTATCGCCTAGGGTCCCTACATACGGAATGCTGTCGACGAGCTGGAACTGCTGAACCGTCCCCCCCATGCGATACAACCGGATGTAGTCCGGTGCGGCTGCGGGAGCGTCAGTGGCAGCCGTTTGGGGGAAGACTATCTGAAACTGGGCGTATTCTGCCGGCGCGTTGTAGGGAGTCGCGGCTACCGGGGACAGGTCACTCTCTGTGTTTGTCGCCGAGTTGTAATAGGTGTAGGCCCAGATCAGATTCTCTCCGAACAGCTTCCCGGTCGTCAGGACAGAGCAATCGTCGAGGTACACCGTCCCATCTGCTGAGGGCGAGTCTACAAGCCGCACAGTGACTCGCATCGCCGTCACTGTGTCCCAGTTGAGCTCCGGGTGATCGGCTTCCTTGGTCCCTACCCGGCCGAAGTCATCCTTTCGGATCCGGTACCCCTGCCACACACCGACGCCAGCCTGCATCGTTTTTGGCTGGCCAAGGGAGTAATCGTTGAAAGCATCCTGATTGGTCTCGGGATAGCTTTCAGCGTAAGCCGAGTCTGAGTAATCTGGGGAGCGGTACTTTGACTGAGTGTAACCGTAGGTAGTCTGAGCTCCGTCGACCGAGTCAACGTAGCCAGTGTCGCTTGACGGCTGAGCCGCGGCCGTCAACGCGCTGGTAGCTACTGCCTTCTCATAGCAGGTGGAAAATGAATCGTCACCCGCAACTAGACTCAACCCGAACGAGATGACGATTTCTTTGACATTGAGCGCATCCGCCTCGGTGGGAAACTGGAACCAGAACTCGATGGCTTCGGATCTGTCGTTGTTCCCCAACTCCATGACGTATTCATTGGGGTAGTTGTTCGGGTCGATCATTGTGATCGTGGCGTACCCGACCTTTGTCCCAGATGCGATTGTGAACGACACTCCCTGACTGTCATCTCTGATGCCATTTGCCACCGCGTCTAGGGTGGCATCATTAGCCGTCCACGCATCGTGATCCTCGAAGTCAGCAATCCGGGTGTAGGCATTCGCTAATGTCAGTACGGTGACCGCCTCTGTTGGTGCGGGTATTCCGATCCTTCTGCCGGCGGCTTTACCGCCCGGATGCTTCAGGAACTTCTTCCCGTCCGCCATGAAGACATAGGGCTTGCTCTCAAACCCAGAGAGCGTGTAGTTTGCGAAGAATGCCCGGGGATCCGTGTCGTCCGACAGTGAGCCGCCACCCGGTATCTCGGAGAAGTCGGTCCCGAGCGCCACCGGCCATACGTCTTCGTCGTTAGGGTCGATGACGGGGGCAACCCACCACTCCCTGTTGGCGATTGCGTAGCGCCACTGGCGACCGTCTCCATCTCTCAGGAAAAACAACGAGTGGGGGCCAGTGGAGAGACCACCGTTTAGGCGGGAGAATCCCTTGCGGACCGAGATCGAGTTCTCCCGATCGGTTACGACGTTGACCAAGGCCTTGTAGCCGGTCAGGGGAAGTTCGTCCGGAATGTTGCGTAGGACAATCCCGGTGTTACCAAAGGTGATTGGTACCTGCTTCATCTCCTGTGGCATCTTACGCTCCCGGGAAGTCCGTTACCGGAGTGCCGTAGATCAGGCGCTTCGCCAGCTGCACCCCGACGATATACCTCGCATGGGCGTACGCGGCTCTGGCGAGGTCTTGGTTGTCTCCGTCCCTTGCCAGCGCCAATGCTATCACCTCCCATCGGATGTACGGTTCCCAAGGGTCGGCCACAGCGATCAGTTCGTTGAGGTCGTGGCTATGCTCGTCTGGGATCAGATCGTAGAAGACTCTGTAGGTGCCTCCTGCTGCCGGGATCTTGTCGAATTCCCATTGCACGATCGGCAGATGGTCCTCGTGGTAGTACCGCGGGTGACCGACTGTGTTGCTCCTCCAGTCGGGATCCTCTCGCTCGAGATCCCATGACGTTACCCGACGGAGACGCTTGCGGTCGAACGAAAGCCTCTCGATATCACCCATTTGCGCCGTCTTCGTGACCAGAGGGGAACTTCCACCCGGGAGTACAACCGTATCATCCTCTTTGATGATGCCGGTCTGCCGCAAGAAATCCCGTTCGGCATGGGTGACGTACTCGATCATCTCCTGCTGTGTCCAGACTCCGGCCCCGAAGTTCTCGTCCTCCTCTTGGAGATCGAGAGCAACCCGCTGCAGCAATTCCCTGACCGTGGTCGCCATTTACTGTTTCGTCCCCTCTTGCGCCCCGCGCCTCAGGGTAGACTCCGAGGTTACGGCCTCCCTGACATCCCACGATGGGAAGCTCCTCAGCACGTTGCGGCCGGAGAGCTGCTGGACAACTTCAATGAACCGGATGTAGAAGGAACCGCCTTGCTGAAACTCCGCACCGCCCTCTTTGAACATCGCCCGAGATACGATGTAGTCCTCCAAGGCCCTTTCGTACTCAGGCCGGCACGGGAGGGGAAGCCCATCGTCATACACGCGATCGTACTCTGCCAGACCCTCGACGTAGACAGTCCCGGCCAGTAGCGGGCGCGGGTAGATCAGAATCTTGTTCAAGCCCAACGATGACCAACTGCGGATGTCCCTCCTCACCTCGTTCGCAGCTTCCCAGTCGGCTTCGTTGTCCATTGCGTCGACCGGCTGGCGGTGCAGGTAGTGGCTTCCGTGGCGGGCTGATACCGGGGAGATGATTCCTTCCGGAAGATCGTAGACGTTCTCTGCGTTGGTTACGTCAACCTCGAAAGTATCCTGACTGTCGAAGGCGATCAGGTTGAGTTCGTTCAGGGCGTCGTTGAGGAATACGACAAGCTCGTCCCTCGTCCATCGGACCGGGGCTTCTGGTAGAAGTTCGTTAAGGCGCCGGAGCGCCTGGTCGATCAGCTCTCTCGATGTCGCCATGATCCACTAGCTCGTCCTCAGCGTGACGTCCGGGTAAACGACTAGGTATCCAGACGCGAGCGTGTAAATGCTTCCCTGTGAGGTGACCATCTGGCAATCCCATAGAAGCTGGTGCTTCCCGTTCGTCAGACTGGAGGTATCCGTGGGGGATATCGTCACTGTGAAACGCCCGTTGACCGCAGACGTCACCGATATTCCGCTGCCGATCGACTTCTGGAACACCGCGGAGCCGTCTTCGTCGGTGTAGTTCCACTTGGCGGTGAAGTAGATGGCTGCCCCCGTGATGTCGTAGACCGCCCCGTTGGCGACGACCGAAGCCAGAAGGCTGACCGTGTCTCCGCGATACATCGTAAACGTATTGGACATTTCTTCACCTTAGCTGAAATCTGATCGTAGCGGTTGGCGGCGACTCCTTCGTGAATGTGGCTGTCGGCACACCGAATCCCGTGTCAAACGGAACGCATACGGCATCTCCCCCTCCGGGCTCACCGGGCTCCGGAGGCTCTTCCCCGGTCGGCTGGACCGTCGCGGAGGTTTCGGGGACCACCCTTACCTGAAAGACGCTCGTCACTACCAGTGTCGTCGGCGGCTCTGTGGTACCCCAGATGATGACCCCCGCCGTCTGCGAGACGAGCATCAGCGGGTTGTCGCCCTGCACCGCAGCTACTCCGGCCTGTGAGATAAATTTAGTCGGGTCGTCGCCGTGGATTACTGACGCGCCCAATACCGTATTCCTGACGACTGGGTCATCTCCCTGAATGAGGGAGAGACCGTCCGTCGTGAATCTTGCTACGGCATTGCCGCCGGAGAGGAAGATCGCGCCGGCTTTGAGGATCCGATTTATCTCGGCCATAGTCAGCTTGCCAACTGGTACCCAAGCTCAACATCGTTGGCTTGAGCAACCGTAAAGGGCGATCCCGTTACTGGATCGACGTATAGGAACGACTGGCGCCACAAGAATTCGACGTCGTAAGCGCTCTCGTTGTCGCCATAGGAGTCCGTTGCAGACCTACGGGCGACAACCTTCAATCCGTGCGGGAGAGAATCCAGCTTTTTCCCCTCAACGCTGATGCCAAGGGCCCTGACGCTGGTCAAAGCATTCGTGATCACGGCCCCGCCATAGGTGAACGTATCCTTGTTGCCTACGGTATCTGCCGAGTTGTATGAGTTGCTTCCTCCGGTCGACCAGTCAACCGGGCTCTCGTTGACCATCGCGTAATTGTCCGTACCCTCGAACGGCGTAAAATCGGAGTAGAATCCGTCCGCCACCGGAGCGACCTCGAGGACCTTGAGGTCCCCTATGAAGCTCTTCATGTAGGTTCCGGTGGCATCCATGATCACGACGTCGTCAAGAAGGTGGTAGTCGACCGCAGTCGGCCAGCCCATCGAAATCGGCCCGGTGAAGGTCCCGCCGAACCTAATCTCGTCGATGATCGCACTGGTCCCGGGAACGGCTGAAATGAAGTTTCCCGTTCCAGACCAGTGTATTACTCCGTCTATCCGACACTCCAACCAACCGGTGCCGGATCCTCCAACCGTGAAGTCGACTTCGACCCAATGCCAAGTCTGCTCTGAAAACTCGTGTGTGCCGTGACCGACTAGAACATTGCCGCCGTCGTAGATAAGGATGTTCTTGTTGACAACGTGGACTCCGGCGTGACGGTTGTTGTAGTTCCAGAAGTCGACGAGCGCCATCTCTCCGGTGCCGTCGGTTTTGATCCACCGTCCGCATCCGACGATAACCCTCGGTAATCCTCCGAATCCGGCGAGTTCAAGACACCCGCTGCCTGTCATCTTCAGGCAGCTTCCGATGCCATGCCGAGCGTAGTCTGCCCCTTCGACACTGAAGTTGCCGGAGGAAACCCAGTAGTAGCCGTTATAGAAGCGAGCGTACAGACCCCACGAGGCGGTGGCACCAAGATCGTTATCGTCAGTCAACTCAAAGCCGACAGCCCGAACGACAGCCATGGTTCCCCCTACGAGTTGATCTTGTAGCCGAACTCCGCGGCATTCACCGCTGAGCGGGTAAACGGATATCCCGTATTCGGATCAACGTAGATGAGAGATTCGAGCCAGTTATAGGAGCTCGGCACTGGAACGACTGACCCGACTCCGTCGACTCCGGAAGACCGGCAGATGCCGACGAAGGTGTGACCACCACCGTCGATACAGCGAGCGTAGGCGGTGCAGCCAACCGCCGCGATCGTGGTGTTCGGGTTGGTGAGCGGGGTTCCGAATGTGAAGGTATCCTTGTCTCCGACGGTCTGCGAAGAGTTGTAGGTTGTGTCGTCGTCCGGAGGGACCTCATTGACCATCTCGAAATGGTCGGTCCCAGAGAGCGGGGTGAACTGCGTGTAGTATCCGTCCGCGGTTGGGGAGAACTCACTGACCTTCCGGTCGCCGATGAAGTCGTTACAGTAAGTTCCCGTCGTGTCCATCACGATCAGGTCATCCCACTGTTGCAGCGTGACGCCTACGGGATTGGCGTCGGATAGGGCGCCATTCCTCTGACCGCCGATCGCCCATCCGTCCGCGCCCGCCGTCGTCGACGTGATCGTGTTGATACCGGTCAGCGAAAGAATAACCTGCTCGTCGACTCGCATGACGATTGAGCCGGTCGTTCCATGGAAAACGACCTTGATCTCAATCCAATGCCAAGTCGACTGGCTGACCTCGGTACTCGCCGTTCCCAGCAGGGTCCCGTTGCCACGGTAGGCTTTCACTGTACGGTTCAGAACCCGGATGTAGCACTGGATCGTCGTGCCGTCGAAGAACTCCGCAATGTTGACGTCGGTTACCGTGTTGTCGGTCAGGTAGTAGCCGAAAGACAGAATCATCGTCCCAAGGCTTGCGCCAATCCCGTCGCGGATCTCGCACCCACCGCCCGTGTCCAAAAGACACTTTCCCAGAGCATTCCTCGGGTTGACGTCCGATACGGTGACCATCGACGGAGCTAGGCTGATGGCCCCGAAGCCGTTCCTACGGCAGACCGTGAAAAGTTTGCTGTTCTTCGCAGCGGTACTGTCCATCAACTCAAAGCCACAATACTTTCGGATAGCCATCGTTCACTCCCCTACCTGATGAACTGAATCTTCAAAACGAAGCTGATAACCTGCCCGAGGGCGACTGCGTGACCCGGAGAAATGGTCTCGTGGAGAATCAGATTTCCACCGACTAGCGCGTCATAGAGTCCCCATTCCGTGATGGTTTTGGCCGCATTTGCCGCCAAACTGCCGGAGACTTGGTAGGTGTCACCGGTAACCGAGATCGTGGTGATCTGGCTAACTCCGGCCACTCGCGCCTCTGAGGCCTCGGTAAAAAGGGCTAGGTCGTTGGCGCCGGCGGTCCCCGCCCCGGTTCCCCACGCGATGTAAAGCGGCTCGGTGCCGTTCCCCTTGACTCGGGCAGCGACGATCGCAAGTCCGACGTTGGTAACGATCTTGGCCATAACCTACCTCTCCAGTACGTTGCTCCAGCGAACCTTGAAGTGCATCTCGCCTGCCGCCTTGCCGTTCCCGGTAGACCAGAACCGGTAGTAGTAGTCCCCCGACAGTTCCACGTCCCTTGAGATTTCGTAGACCCCGACTCCGGTCTTTTGAACCTCAGGATCGGTTCCATAGACCTTGGTCACCTTCGACCGGTTCGGCAGCCTCATCTCAAATGATACGGTATCCGGGTCAACTGGCTCCCCGTCCGCATCGACGAAAGTCGCGGAGCAGACGATCCTGTCACCGATGTCGTACGTGTTCATGGCATCTTCCTATCCGACAGGCGGGCGTCAACCGCCGTATCTCTAACTAGGGCCTCCCCGCTTCTAATGCTCACCTGCGCCCTCCACGTTCGCGCAACCTCGCTCGCAGCCCTGTAAACGAGGGTCTCGAGCTCGTAGTCGCCCAGCTTAGCATCCCACTCCGGGTGATCCCTCAGGATCAAGGTTGCGATCTTCTTAATAACCTCTATGAAGAATCGCTGGAGCGTCTCGATGTCGAACTCGAGAGCGACTTGAAAGTCGGCCATCGCCCTCGGCGAGAACTCAACCTCGATCGGAAACGCGATCGTAGGATTGGTTATCATCGTTGCCGAGATAGACTCATCAACAATCAGGGCAAAGGCGATCTCCCGGGAAGCGTCAAGTGTTACTGATACCGCGTCCTCTGCCTCGAGGCCTAGGGCGACATCCACATTGAAGATCAGCTGCCCGGGCCAGTAGTTGGTCTCCCAGTAATCGAGATCCCAGAACCCTGACGCGAAGTATCCAACTCCACCTTCAGACACTCTAACTCCTACGGTGTCAGCGTCATCGAGGTACGGTTATTGTTGGCATCCGTCACCACCACAGCCCTTGTAGCAACCCCGTTCGGCGTCTTGAACGTCTTTCCGGCATTCGCCGTGACGCCAGATAGTACCGACAGCAGAATCGAAAGGATCTGGTCGTAAGTGTAGTTCCCCTGTGATTCTGCAATTCGAGCGCCAAGCGCCGCCGCGATCGTACTTTCCGTCACCACCTGAAGGTCGAATGCCGTAAGCTGGATTTCCTTCATATTCGGCCCGATGTTCAGTGCCGTGGTCGTGGCCTCGTAAATGTTGATCTGGACCTTTGCGGAGGCGTCGGCAGCTCCGAAGATCGTTGCCGAATCGTGGAACTGGATCTCGTACATCCCCGGGAAGTTGGTCGCGTCAACCGCCTTGAACCTGCAGTACGTCGAGCCCGTGGGCGCCTGGTAGGTCCCGGGAGTCGTGATGTCCTCGATGTTGGCCCCCGTGTAGGTCACGGTTGCCCCCTGCTCCCTCCGGTAGGCAATCACGAGGTTCGTACTGGCGTTGGTCAGGCCGGTCTTTCCCGCACCTGTCGTACTCGAGTTGTCGGGGATGAAAACCCGAACCATCTGAGATGTGGCTCCGCGGGTTCTGATGTCCACCTAAAAGCCCCCTCTCATGGCGCTGAATCCACCGTAGAAGTCCGGGTTGATCAGTAATCCACCGGTTTCCTTGACGATGACCTCAAGTACAAACTGCGACACTCTTGGACCCGCGTCTGAGTAGAACACCGTCTCAGTGGCGAACTGTGAGACTCTCGGCGGGTCATCGCTTCCATAGATCGTTTCTACCGCTAACTGGCTGACCTTGTTGACCGAATTTTCTAGGACCGAGTACAGCAGAGCCTTTGTGATGTCTATGCCGGCAGGCGGCTCTATGACTGACTCTAGTACTCCCTTCGCTACGCCAAGCCCGGTTGTCGGCTCGAGGACCGAGTAAAGTACAGATTTACTGACCTCTACACCTTCAGCCATCTAACATCCCCTCGGACTCTACGTGGCAGACCTGAAATTGATCTGGGCAGCGTCCAGAAGAGTCGGGGTTATCGCCGCCGCGTTCCACTGCGTCATGTAGCGTTCGTAGGTTTGCCATCCAGAGGCAAGGGCTTGCCCCGCGTCGACGTCAACCGTCCCGCCGGACTTTACCCCAAGCTTCAGTGTGCCGACTGTTGCCGAAGACGTCTTCAATGCTCTGGCGGCAATCTTCGTAGCTATCACGTTCACCGAAGAAGACGGCAGGTTCGACAGCCCAAACTGGGCATCCTGAGCGTCTGAGTCGACGACGATCAGATCGGCATCGCTGATCGTCGTTTCGTCGATATCCGTGTACGCTCCGGTCCAAGCATTCGCATCCCCGGCGCCGTTGGGGTAGTGCGTTACCAGTGACATAGCCCGCGTGTCAGTGGTAGCCACGATCATCTCGGAGAAGTACTCCGTTCCCGAACCGGACAGGTGGGTGTAGATGACTACGATGTCGAAATCGGATACACCCGAGATCGACGAGTCTCCGGTGAAGGTGAGGGCCAAGACGCCATCGACGTAGACCCTTATTGTGGAAGAGCCCCCGTAGCTCGACAGCTGCATGTCGATCTTCTGAAGCGTGTTGTTGATAAGCACCGTACTCGCCGATGCCGCAAGCTCAGTTCTCGTGGATCCGTCCCATGTTGCGACACTGACCTTTCCACCGGAGCTTGTTGCGGGACCAAGGAATATCCCTTTGTCCGTTCCCAGCTTGCCGATCCCTATCTTCATCCGGCCGGCGTTGGCTGTGTCTATCTTCCACCAGACAGACAGCCAGCAGGACGTTACACCACCGCCAGAGAAGGTCGTCGACTTGTAGTAAACGTAGGGGGAGGCTGTAAACCTCACCGAGCATCTGCCGTACCCGGAACGGAATGTCGTCGAACCGGTCTCCACCGGAATTGTGCTAGCGTTTGGAAAGTCGATGTCCTCTCCACCGCACCATAGGATCGACATTACGTTTCCCTCTTGTAGCCGAACTCGGCAGCATTAAAGCCGGCCTTGGTGAATGGATATCCCGTAGTCGGATCCACATAGACTGGACTCTGCAGCCAGTTGTAACTCCCGGCGACTGCCTTTTCCGGGCCCAAGCCGTCGGTTGTGCCGGTTCGAGCAACCCCCTTCACGGAAGCGCCGCCCTCAACCTTGGTGTAGATGCTGCAAACCACTGCAGAAATCGCAGACGCCGCGGCTAGTTGTGTGACGGAGAAGGTGTCAATCTCTCCGACTGTTTCCGTGTAGTTGTAGGTTGTGTCGTCGTCTGGGGGGACTTCGTCTACGTTGGCGTAGTTGTCTGATCCGGCACTGCGATCCCATTGCTTGTAGGATCCGTCGGCAGTAGGAACGCACACTTGAACGATGCGTGGGCCGAGGAGGGCATTGCAGTACGAACCGGTGGTGTCCATGATGATGATGTCGGACCATCTGGCCGTATTGGCGTCCCAGTCCCCTTCCGTTCCGGTCCCGTATCCGAATCTGATTTTGTTGCAGTAGGCGTTTGCGGTGTACTGGGTGTCCTGACCGGTGAGATTCAGAACCGTTTGATTGTCGACCTTTACCAGAACTGCTCCGACCGAGTTGTCGATCGTTACGTCCACCTCTATCTGGTGCCAAGCGTTTGCCGGCACCGACGCGCCAGACTCTTCACCGATTTTTGTTCCGACCCCACTGCTGGCACGGTAGGCAGATATCTTCCCATTAGCACAACCTATGGATAGCTGGGCGCCGTACCGCGCATCTCCGTCCGAGAAGGTGACAAGGGCCGGGATCCCGGGGCCCCACCACTGCGAAGCGTAGAATCCGAATTGAACCAGAATCCGCTGGTAGTTTGCCGGGAGAGCTTTCACGAAGTACTGCCCGCCGCATTGCGGGTGAATCAAGTACCTCGCGTTTGCGGTCCTGCCCGATCCCGTGCCGATCGAAGGACTGTAGCCCACACCAAACGAGTCGTACCGTTTGGTGATCAGCGAGATGTCGTATGGGAATCCGTCGACGAACAGGAGGGCCATGGCTTAGACGCTCGTCATCGTAATCGTTACCATCACGTTGACCGTGTCACCGGATCCAACAATCTTCACCCCACCGGTAAAGTCGCCTTCACCGAGCAGGGTTCCGGTGCTGTCTGCCTTGACTGGATTGTCTACGAGACCGCCGCCGCGGACGGTCATGTCGGCATTGATGTTGAAAACCGCCTTGGACCCGGAGTTGCTGACGGCCCCGCCAGAGATGGTTCCCGGCGTGAATGCCGGCCGGGTCGCGTTGCTGTAGGGTTGACCCTCCACCCATCCGCCGTGGGTTGCGAAGGTGTCGGCTGCGCTATAGCCGGTAGTGAACCCCGCGTTGTTGACGAGGAAGACGTACCAGGCCGGAACCGCAAGCCCGGTCTTCAAGGTGGCATCGAGGTAGGCGTTCAACCCCACGGTCGGGACAAGATTCTCGATCTTGTCGTACCAGATCCGCTCGCTGCGATGCGGCAGCGGACATTGATCATGAGGGGTGGTGCAGCGGGCCCCATCTTCGTGATAGTGCCGGAAGCACTCGAAGTCGTAAGTCTGCGAGACTCGGATGTTCTGTCCAGCTCTCATCCGGCCGAGTTCCTTTGCGACAGCCTCGCGGACCTTCGACAGGGACACCCTAATGGTTCCGTGTACGGCTTCGTCCATGACACCCCCCAAACGTCAGAATTCTTCGTACATGACGTTGGCGATATCTCCGTCCGCAGACGCCAGAACGTAGATCGCGCTCAGGTCGAGACCGTTCTGCGGCCCGCCGTCAATGTGGAGGATATGCGAATGAGCAGAGGCCACCGGCTTGATGAGTTCGATGCCGTCTAGCTGGGAGATCGTGTCGTCTCCGACCATCAGGTATCCGTCGTTGTCCCTCTTGGCCTGAATCCAGACCTGTCGGCACTTGATGGACGTCGGCCAGATCGGGTAGGCGACTTCTTTCGCGGTACAGGTGACATACACTGATTTGATTGCCATCGCCCCTCCCTAGAAGCCCTGACGGTTGCGCCCGCAACCCTCGGACGGAAGGTCGTCCTCGTCGAGAACGAACGGTGTGCTGAACTGCCCCCCGGACTTCACCCCGCAGTCAGGCACCTTGAAGGCCATGGCGGGATCGTCGGCCGATCTGCCGTCTGGGATCTTGTGGCCGGTAGGCGCCTGATTGAACGTGGGATCCGGACGACACTCGTCCCTTGGTATCTCTTTTCTCATACGTCCTCCACCGACAGTTTACTGTTTCTCTGTCAACACCCGGTTGAAGTCCTTAGACCCCACCGGTTTTGGCACACCCATCTGGTTGACCTCAAACGATGTATCGCAGTGGATCTTGATCCCGGCTGCCGTGGCAGACTGGCAGAAGTTGAGGTCGGCAGTGAACTTCTCTTCCTTGTCGTACCAGAACCAAGGCTCCCTCATCTGCCAGAGTATCTCGGTCCGGATCATGATCACACCGGTCCCTACCCCGTCGCACTCAACGAGTGCGTTTTTGGGGTAGTCCAATATCGGATTCATGCTGCCGTCCGGGGCCCTTTTGAAGAGCAGGGGGGCATGGTCGCCACCGGACCTGAAGAACAGCGGTGCGACGATGTCCACGTTCCGCTCGAGCAGACGGTCGAACACATCGGCCGTTGGAAGCATGTCATCGTCGATCATGGCGACGTGACTGAGACCGTTGTTCTTGGCGATACTGCAGGCTATGTTTCTGGCCTTGGTGATCTTCATCTTGGGGCCGGCAACCATCCACCTGACGAGGAATCGCCCTTCGGCTTCCGCCCGTCCGCAGGCTCCAGCAAGAACCAGAAAGTGAGAGAATGGTGTTGGTTGGACTCCCCAGTAGGAGGGGACTAGGGCAAGGATTTTCGCATCTGGCATGACACCTCAGACATAGCCGTAAACCGAGTCGACGTCGTGGCTCTGCCAGTAGTTCGCACCATGCTGCGTGAACGGATAGCGAGAGTACGCCCACTGAAGGTTCTGCATGTAGATCGAATCGTCCGCCAACGCCGCGGCTGCATAGTCAGCCTCGAACTGCATCTGGAAGTCCCTCGCCGTCCCGGGGTCGTAGTAAGGGCTCTTGGGATTGTACTTCAGAACGTCCGCAATCGCACCATTTACTAGGACATGGCTCGGCATTGCCGGTGGCGCCGTATCCGTATCATCGACGAGGTTGGGGACGGTCCGGTAGGCGAGGTACGGGAACCCCTGCTCCATGGACGGAGCCGGGTAGAGCTCGTACTGAAACCGGCCGATCTCGTCTGGGATGTAGTCGACCATCATGTAGCAGAAGCCGGTCGTCTGCCGCCAAGTGTCGTAGGTATTGACCACCTCCTGAGGCATGTTGAGCCGGAGGCGCCAACCCTGCTTGTTGTTCACCACGGACCAGACCATCCGCAGGTTTTGTTCCAAGGAGACGTAGGCCTTCATGATCTGGTAGGCGGATCCGGGTCCGAATGTAGCATGGCCCCAAACCAGATCGAGGGTAAGGTACTGACCGGTCACAGCGGGTCCGTGTACCCCTTTGATTCCGTAGAAGGACGTCGTCGTGCCGATTCTAAACTGCCGGCGGGCTAGCGAGCTCTTCCAGATCGTCTCCCCGGCCGCGTGTGCCTTTGCGGGGATCGCCTTGAAGCTGGTCGCACCAACGCTGATGACCAGCATGAACTCCCGCTGAGTCCCTCCGGTCGGGTCGCCTATGGTGTCGCCGCCATCGAACGTCAGCCAGTCCCCGGCCTCAATTCCAGACATGCTGGCCGGGTAGACGTCCTGCAACTCGTTGACGATCGTGATTGCTGTGCCGAGGGTTGTATTGACGAGGTCGTTGCGGGGCCAAGACGTGGCGACCCCTGTGACGAGGGCGGACCCCTGCGTAGCTGTGACCGTACCGGTAGTGTAGGCTGCCGGGACTACGATCTGGCCGCGGACTAGCAGGCCGCCCCACATTCGGCGGTCCTGTAGTTGACGCAGACGGGTATTGATTCGCCGCTTCGCCAGTTGCGGGGGACAGTCCGGGTTGTAGGTCAACACATGGTCGACCATCTGCCGGAAGTTCTCTTGAACCGCCCCGCCGCCGGCGTAGGGCTGCATCGGGCCGACGACGGCCATAGCACACCCTTTCCGTAGGCTCACCCCGGGCGGGCGCCCGCCCGGGGCTTACCTCATGCGTGTCCGATCGCCAGAACTAGAGCGTTCGTCAGACCACCGCTGCAAGCGAAGGTCACTCGTCCACCGCTGTACGTTGCCCCGGTTGTCACACCAGAGGTTCCGTTTTCGATGAAGCAGGCCTCCACCTTACCGAGACCAGTGTCCCAGTAATCGGTTGCACCGGCAGACGAGAACGTCGCCAGAACTGCCATCCGGTTGCCGAGGTTGAGCTGGATCTTGCTGGCTTCTGTTGCCGCAGCCATCCCTTACCTCCTTACCAGATCAAGTTCTGGAGAAGAACCGTGTTTGTGCCGGCCGTGCCGTTGCGAGCTGAAAGCGCAAGGGCATAGACGCAGTCGGTGACGGTTTGCGCTTCGGCGATCCGCGCAAAGATCCCGTCGTTGGTCGAACCGGTACACATATCGCCAGCCACGGTCGAAGCCGCGGTCTTGGCTGTGCAGGTTCCACCAACCTGAATCCATGTGTAGTAGCCGTCGGTGACAACGCCACCGAAGATGCCGGCGACCGCATTCTTGCCGCCGAGTGTGTCGGTCCAGTCCATCGTGACCGTGAAAACGCCGTCGGTGGTAGCCGTCGGCATCGTCAAAGTCTTCCAAACCGCCACGCCGTACGCAACGCTGGCGACGTTTCCGGATCCGTTGTCAAACTTGACGTACCGGTAAACTTTGCCGTTCCACCGCAGCAATGCGCCCAAGGGCGCCTTGGCCACAGCGTCGTTTGCTGCACCGGGACCGCTCGCTGGAACCTCGACGGTCTCCAGTGTCCCGTAAGTGAAAAGACCCTCACCCATGACACTTTCTCCTTTCGAGGTTACAGGGAAGTTACCCCAGACAGAACGAAGTTGAGACGCGGGGCCGGGAACAGGAGGTTGCCGGAGAAGAGATACTGACCGGCGACGTCATCCGTGTTCTGCGCTTCCTTGAACCCGGTGAACCCGAACTGGTACTTCGGCAACGTGCTGATCCAGAACTGGATGTACTTCGTGTTGAGACCGAAGATGTATCCAGACGGAGCGTACTGGTCGACGGTGATGCTGGCGCCGTTCCAGCGCAAGCTCTGGAATCCGATCTTCGCCACGTCCGAGGATTCCTCAAGGAACCTCTGCTGCGGCTGGACCTTGTTCCAGACCATGTCCCAGATGGACTGAGACGTGACGATGAGGTCGATGTGTTCGTTGCCGAACCATGACGCACCGTACGCGGTCTGAAGTCCAAGCATCGTGAACGGCTGGAGGGTGTTGACGTAACCGTTGATGCCCTGGTTGTTGGTGCCGTTGGCAACGCCCAGATCGGAGCGCGTGATGCCCCCGTACGAAGCGTAGGTGTTGCCGTTGTCGAGGGCCTGAAGCATCCCATCGAGGTTGATCGTTGCTGAGTTGACGCCCGTCCCGTCAAGGAAGAGGTCGGTGCCGAGGAGCTTTGCCATCTTGCCGCTGGCGTTGACCATCTTCGACTCGACGTAGTTCATCGCCGCGTCTGGACCCCGAGCGATCACGTTGTCAGTGCCGAACAGCGTGACATTGACGTAGTAGTACTTGGGGTTAACCTCGATCGCGGTGTCGGTCTGGACGTAGGTGATGTTGAAGGTGCCGCCCCTCTGAAATGCGCCGCCGTTGAGTTCCGCGTACGCGATCGGGTGCCTGATCGTCGTACCACCCTCAAACCGCTCTGCATTTCTGGTTCGGAGGCGGGTGAAGACTGGCGAGGATTTGTAGACGTTGTCTACCAACCGGGGGACAATGTGCTTATTGACCTTCCCGGTTATGTCGTCCCATGTTAGGGCCATCTCACTGACTCCATTGAAGTTAGGTTACAAGCCGTCCGCTAATGCGGATACTCCGACCGGAACATTACCGATCGGCTGATCTGCACTCGCCTCTGCCTTGTCGCCTTCCTTCTATGGCTCCCCGCGAGATAGCGGTTCCATTTCGGGCTCGGGCGCTGGCACTTGGGGTCAAGTGCTGCGCGGCCGGCCGGGAACGCCCCGACCGGCCAGCAGGAGGTCTAGAATTTCCCCTCTTGCCTGAGCTCCTGAGCGACCAGATTGGCAAGTCGGCCGGAGCCGTCCGCCATGACGTCCTCAGGAATATTTCCCGTTTCCTTCTTCTGCAACCGGACTTGGAGCGGTCCCAGATTGGGCTCCCCGCCCCCCTGATCCAGAGGAAGGTTAGAGGTTTTGATTCTTTCAGCGTACTTCTTCTCGTACTCGGCCTCGATTTCCTGCCGGATCTTCGCTTCTTTGAAGTCCTTGGTCAGGTACTCGTAGGCCCCTTGGAGGTCTCCGTTGCGCTTCTGCGCTTCCGAGATGAGTTGGTTGCGGTCAAGCCTCTTGCCGTAGGTCTCGAAGCATTCGGTCTGCTTGTCGATCACGTCGAAAATCGCCGCACCGAGCCCGTCGCCACGCTTGACGAGCTCCTCTTCCATCTTGTCGGCCGTGACGAGCTTACCCTGCTCAAGCATCTGGTCGAACTGGGTAATCCTCGTCTTCGCTTCTGCCAGTTCAGCCCGTGCTTCCCGCAGTGCTTTGTTCAAAGCCTCGTCCTCGACTCCCGTAAGGTCATCGCCCTTTTTTGCTTCTTCGAGCAGACTCACCCGGTTCTTGAGGTCGTCGCGCTCCTTGATCGCCGCCTTGAATTCGGCGTCGGCCTTCTGGTGCCACGACTGCCACTCTTTTTGTTTCGCAGTGAGCTCGTTCATCCTGCGGCTGTAATCAGACTGCCGCAGGCCGTTCTCGGAGTTCTCCAAGAGCTGCTTCCGTGTTGCTTCTCGCTTCGTTGGATCGGTAATGAGGCCGACCAACGCCTCGAGTTCCGCTGACAACGGCATAACATTCCTTCGCTTCTACCCCTTGGCAAACCCCCAAGTCTGCAAGCGGTAGACCAGCGTTGGACTACCTAGCCCATCGGGGGCATCTGCCCGGGTCCGCCCGGAGGCGGTGGTGTTCCGGGCATACCCGGAGGTCCGGTTTCACCCGGGCCACCTGGCCCCTTCGGGGCTCCTCTTACAGCCGCCACTCCACTGTCGAGAATCGCGGTTGCCCGCGCAGCGAAAGGCGCCATTATCGGTTCTGTCGAAGCCATCTGCTCAAGTACCTTCTTTACCGCCTCTACCTGAGCGACGATTGCTCCGTTGGCGTCAGGAGCTCCCGGTGCCGGAGGACCGCCACCGGGTCGCCGAGCCGCCAGAGCGCCAAGCCCCGGTGGGGGCTCGGGCGGTGTCCCCATCTGACTAGCGACGTCAGGCGGGGGTGCGGGTGGTCGATCCAGTCCCATAGGCATGGGTTACCCCACCTTTCCCTTTTTCCCCGATTCAGACTTCTGGTTGGCCGACGTGGGCTCAGTCGCCAGAGGCACGAACGTACCCGGGCTCTGGATCCCTGCCGGCTGTGTGTTGTCGCCGTGGCCCTCGAACTTGCCCCCGGCTTCTTTCTTTTCCTCGGCCATGTTGAATCTCCTTTTGCTGGCTTTAGGTGATGTGCAACTCCCGAATTCCGGCGCCATCAACGCCGGGAACCCTTTCGCCCATTCAGCTTGCGATAGTGTCGCAGCTCTCTGGACTGTTTCTTGGCCTCTTTGTCTAGCTTGTCCGTATCCCCGTGCCGCAAAACCTTGACGAGATGCTCATGCTCTCGAACGGCTTCCTTCTTCGGGATACGGACTTCGGCCATTTTACTTCCGGCCAAAACCCCTGCCGGCCTTTCGGACCTTCTTGCGACCCTTGCCCCGGGATTTTGCCTCGGCCTTTTCCTCAGCCGCGGATTCCTTGCCACCAAACGGCGGCGCCCCGGCGACCGGGGCAGCTGCACCCTTGACGAACGGAGGTTTCATCTTCCTCTCCCTCTGGATGATTTTCGTGCTGATTTGCGTCCCTTGCGAGATTGCCCGGATACGCTAAGTCCGATGGCGATCGCCTGATCTCGGTCCTTTACGATCGGACCCTCGTCTGACCCGGAGTGGAGTGTTCCGGCCTTGAACTTGTGCATCTCCTCGCCCATTGCAGCCCGTTTCTGCTTCTTCGATGCGGAAGGCGGTAGCTTAGGCACGGGACGCTCCTCGTGAGGCCTTTCGGTTCGGCTTGCGCTTCGAGGCCCTTCCCTCGTCAGCCTCATATCCGGAAAGCGCTGAAGCTGCGCTCCTCAGGAGTTCGGCCGCCCGGGCTAGGCGCTTGGGATCCTTGCGGATCTCGGCATGGCGAATCATGTCGTGGGCATCCTCGCGGGCGCGGAACTCATCGTCCATGCCCAGCGCCGCAGACGGGGTCGGCGGGCTCGGAATCTTTGCAAGGCTGGCCTTCTTCCCTTTGGTCGCCATATTCGCCTCTCGGGGCGGCCTCGGTTCGAGGAGGGTAGATGTTACCTCTTGCCAAGACCGCCACTTCGGGAGTTTGCCGTCAGAGATAGGCTACTAAACCCTTGTCAAGCCCCCCTATCTCCCTCGGCCTCTGGACCTTTTGCGGTTGCCCTTGCGGACGACCATTTCCCCCTTGTGGAGGACCGCGAGGCCGGTATTTTTTACCCGTCCGCCCTTTCGGTACTTCGGCAGCTTCTTGAGCTGCTCCGGATCCGCCTGTCCTCCAGCTCGGCGCTTGGCGAGGTCTACCACAGCCGAAACGCCCTTCTCGCGGATCGTGTCCGCTGCGGTCCGGGCGGGGGCCGCGGTTTTCTTTGCCGGGCCGACCCAACTGTCAACCTTCTCTTGGATCTTCCGGCCGGCTGACTTCACCGCCTCGGTGGCTTTGCTCAGTATGCCTTCATCCGGCATCTCGCCTCTCCTTGCTAGGACACCATGCAGATGCAGGTGACCCCATCCCCCGCGGTGTCCGCGTCGATGTAGATCACCGACATGTTGGTCCCGTTCACCTCGATACCTATCCCTGCACTAAATGATGGCTGAGTCCTGTCAAGCCTCGCCATGATGTACCGCAGGTTTATTCGGTCGTCGGAGGATGAGAGAGTAACGTAGACGTCGCCAGCATTCGACTTGAGACGCTGGATCGCAAAACCATGGACGTTTACGGCCAAGGATGGGTCGAGGAGGTTGTTGGTGATCCTCTTCGGGACCCCGGGCGTGTCGATTACGATCTTGCCGAGTGGTAGAAACATTTGAGTTTCCTCGTGGCGATGATGTACCGCCGCCTGACACTTCCCAACCACCATTCATAGATGGCGGCGAGAACCTTGCTCCTAGGACCAACGTAGTCGATCTGAAAGATCGCAGCCCGTTGTTCCACGGCACGGGACGTGAAATCCTCAGGACCCAAGTGATACGCGAACTTCATGACGGCACCTCAAGTACTCCAATGCCCATCGAGGGCCCCGGGCATCCGGGGTACTCGCCCGGGTCGAAAAACTCGTGGTGGACGAATCTCCCCTTTATTTCCTCCCACAGCCGGCTGACGAAAACCCCAAGGCTGCGGTGATAGTCGCTGTCGAGAATGTCATGGAAGACGATCAGACCGCCTGGTCGAACAGACGGACTGTAGGCCTCGAAATCCTGTCTGACACCCTCATAGGTGTGGTCCCCGTCGATAAACAGAACGTCGACCTGTCCAGCCATTTCGGTAGCCCGGTGGATGATCGCCCAGTCGTGGCTGTCCCCCTCGATCTCGGTAACATGCTTTGCGAGCGGGGTCTCGTCGTACACCTGCCGGGGATAGTAGTGGGCGAGCTCGGTAAACCCGCCCCAGTCGAATCTCTGGTCAACCGCATAGACCATGCCATCGTGAGGGGCGACCATCTTGGCCCAAAACATGGCGCTTCCACCCCTGTACACGCCTATCTCAAGTACCTTCTTGATCTTCCGTGCCGACAGTAGCTTCTGCAACGCCATGAGCTCGCCCGGCTTTTGGGCGCAAGGCCAGTCGATCTTGATGCCGGCGAACCCGTACCGCTCTCGGATGATCGCCCGGCAGCGCTCGAAATGCTCCGGCGTCATCCAAGAGGCGTGATTCTCTTGGTGAAAGATCGGGAAGTTTCCGATCATCAGGCTTCCGTTGTTCGGGAGCGGCCCTTCTTTCGGGACCTGAATGGTCTGGTACCCGGCGTCCTGAACCTTGAAGCAGAAGTCCATGTCCTCAAATCCGCCGGGATTGAAAGTCTCATCGAACAGACCGACCTTATCGAACATGTCCCGGCGAACGGCGGCGCAGAAAAACATGACGAACCAGCGGTCCACGTCCGATGCGTACCCCTTCAGTGGGCCGGTAACGCCGAAGCGCTTGGTCCTCAGAGGCTCAATCAGTGTCGGCAGCCATAGTCGCGCCGCTTCGGGATTGTTGTTTAGGATCACCGCATCATCATTGATGAAGACGATGTACTCTCCACGGGAAGCCCGCACCCCCTCGTTGAGCGCTCTGGTAGCTCCGATCCTCTCTGGGAACCATACCAACCTGAATGGATCCCCCAATGTCTGGGCGAAGTAGCGAGCATCCTCCTCCGCTCCATTTGCCACAATGACCACCTCACCGTTGGTCAGATCGGTGGCTGCAACGATGCTCGACACGCAGGCCTGCAGATTCCTCGCCGAGCAAGTAGGGATGACTATCGAGAACTCGGCAGTCTTCTCCTTGAATCCGTACCGCTCGCGGAGGATGTTGAAGTTCCGGGCGAAGGTCTCCTGCCACTTCTCGGCCACCCCTTCGAGGGAATGCACTGTACCTTCGGCCGCATGGTAGATCGGGAACTCCCCCGACCAGAACTTCGGGTTAATGTTCCCATCCAGCTTATCGTGGGGAACCTGAACGATGCCGTACCCCTTCTGCTTCGCCTTCATGGCGAAGTCCATGTCTTCCCCGGCGCCCGGGTTGAAGCACTCGTCCAGCAGGCCGATCTCGTAGAACAGGGTGTGCCGGATCATGGCACAGAAGAAGAGGATGAACTCGCAGTTGGTTGCCGGGCTGCGCGTCTTGAGTGGTCCGGTGATGGCCACTTTCGGGTTCGAGAAAGGCGCCATCATCATGTCGATCCACTGGTTTTTGGACTGCGGGAGCAGGATTACGTCGTCGTTCAGCAGGACGATGTACTCTCCGCGGCAGACCTTGATCCCCTCGTTGAGGGCCCGTGTGGCCCCGATCGGCTTGTCATAGTGAAGGTACTCTACCGGAACGCCGACCTCGGTAAGTCCCTTGGCGAACCGGCGCGTTTCTTCCCCGGCGCCGTTTGCGACCACAACAATCTCGGTGTCAGTGAGATTGGTGTACTCAGCAATAGACGCCAGACATTGTTTCAACAGAGATAGGGTACACGTCGGTATGACGATGCTTAACTTCATGCTTGGCAGGCTCCCGTTCCATCTTCTTTTCGTAGTCTAACAGACACCCGCGCCGCGGCTTGTTCTCCTTCAGCCAAGTGCGGAAGGCGACCTCTAGGATCCTAAATTCCGCCCGCGACAACCAGAGAGTATCTACCGTCAGCCCTCCGGTCCCATCCTTGCCAACCTGATAGTACTGATCGAAGTCGCGTGACATCCAAGTGATCCCATACTTCTCCGGGTTGTCCCACACGGGGGTCCCGGGGTAGGGGACGAAATTGGAGACGAAGTACTGGTCCGGATCGGCGTCGACGATGAACTTCCTCGTCTCCTCGAGCGTATCGGCGGTCTCGCCCGGGAATCCGATGACGAAGAAGGCCCGGGAGACGATCCCGTATTTCTTCGCCCATTCGATGACGTTGTAGTTGTCCTTGATCTTCGCTCCCTTGATCATCCGGTCAAGGATGTAGGGCGACCCGGATTCGATGCCCCATGCAACCTGTCGGCATCCGGCGTCGGCCAGCCGGCGGTAGACTTCTTCCGTATCCGGCCCGGCCTTCCCAAGGCAGCGGAACGTGATACCAAGCGGCCCGATCAAGTCCAATATCGGAAAAAGTCGCTTCTTGTTCAGGGTGAAGATGTCGTCTTGGAAGTTGAACGCCCGGATCCCGTACTCGTCGATAACCCGCTTGATCATGTCGCGGACTTGCTCGGGCGTGGCGATTTTCTTGTTTCCGTCCAGCTTGTGCATCATGTCGAGCCCGCAGAATGCACAGTGGTAGGGACATCCGCGGGCTGTGAGCAGAGGGACCGACTTCTCCCCGTCGACAACCCGGTGGTAGGAGAAGACGTCCACGAGGTCGAACGCGGGGTAGATACCAGCGTCAACCTTCCCGTCCGACTTGATGATCCTGTGAAACTGCTTCCCGGTCGCAAGCTCAGCCATTGGGGTTTCGCCGGCCCCGATCACTACATGATCGGCAAACAGGTATCCCTCCGGCATGGCCGATGGATTAGCTCCCCCGACAACGATCTTGGCCTTGGGTGAAACCCTGCGGATCTCCCGACACAAAGGCTCGACAAAGTTCATCGAGGTGCAATAGCTGGTGATCCCGTAGAGGTCGGCCTTCCCGATCGTAAAGCTGGTCAAACCAGACATGTCGTTCACACGCACATCGACATCCGGAACTGCCTTGCGAAGATGCGCGGCAATCATGAGAAGACCCAGAGGCGGGTCCAGCCTGTCATCTGTGGAGTTTGGGTGCGGCGGATGGATCAGCTCAACCTTCATTACCCCCCCTTTGCGACCGTGTCGATCGCGGTGGCTACGGTTTCGGCGTCAACCCAACAGTCCTCACGGTACTGTGCGTTGTCCCACCATTCCCAGATATTAGGGCGGATGTACCTGACTCCTTTGAGCAGGTTTACGTTGGCGGGATGACCAAACACGTAGGGGTCTTGCTGACCGAATACCACAACTCCGCGTTTTCCCTCGTAGGTTGCGAAGTGCTGGAAAAAGTTGTCGACCGACGCCCATGTCGCGCATTCCTGCAGGGCTTTCGCAATGAGCTTCAGGCGCAGCCCCCAGCAGAATCCTTGGACGTTAGGAAACCGGTACTCGCCGGCCGCGCCGACCTGAATGACATGGTACCCCATGGCGACCAACAGTGAGATCACCGCCTCCCAGTGCGGGTAGTCCTTCGGGTTTTTCGCCCCGCTGCGGAGCGTCCTCGAGAACGGCGAGACCATGATCTTCTGCATCAGGCAACTCCGTACAGCCGCTTGAACCCTTCAGCGATCGGGATCCTGAGATTCTTGTCACCACAGTACTTGTAGACGTCATAGTTCTCAAGGTTCCAAATCATCTGGCCTTCGGCAATCGAGATTTCCACGAAGTCCTTCGGTTCGTCCTCGAAGACCTCCGGGTAGCAGTCGGCCATGACGATCTTCTTCCCGGTGGCTTTCTCGCGGACCAGCGGCCAGACCTCGTTTTTGAAGATGATGTGGTCGCCGAGGCCGCAGTTCAAGACGATCGGGACAATTTCAGTGGGATTGACGCCCCAGCGGAGCATACGCTCGACGAACTTCCGCTCGTCCGATGCCCAGTGGGACCCGTCCGTGTAGGACCGGATTCCGCCCTCCGGGTTGCGAAGGTGCCAAGTCTTGCAGACTGGCTGTATGAGGATCTTCCAGCCGGCGAGCTTCATCTCGTAGGTGAAGATAGTCTCCTCCCGATGGCCGACCGGACTCAGGTCGGTCGGGTAGTTCGGGGCAGCTTCCTTGCGAAACACAAACGAGCTGTAGAGGTGGTCAACCTCGTACGGCTGCTCGACCGTACTAGGGAACCACTGCTCGTTCATGCCGATGTAGATGTCCTCGATCTTGTTCGAGGCGATCTTCGGCTTCCTCGGGATGTAGTTGAGTGGGTCGATGATCAGCCCACCGACAGCCCCGACCTCCGGCCTCGGGCGAATCACCCGCAGGAGGCACTCGAGGACGTTCGGCTCGGGCGCCTGGTCGTCGTCCAAACGCCAGATGAAGTCAGTCTTCGCCATGCCGAGGGCCCGCTGGTGGTTGGCGACTTGGCCGATCCGGGCCCCGAAGCTAACCTCCCACTCGATGCCCTTGATGCTCAGCAGTGAGAATAGCCCCTTGTAAAGGCCGTTCTCGCGTAGGTCCCTCTGCTCTCCGTCATCGAAGATGATGAGTTTCTTCGGAAGGATGGTCTGGTTGCAGACCGCGGAGATCATGAGCGGAAGGGTGGTGAAGTACCGGTCCTTCGTGGAAACGGTTGCGGTTACTTGCATCAGACAGGCACCCCCAGCTCCGTGAGGATCGCCTCGATTCCGCCGACCTCCTTCAGGAGCTCAGCCCGCCTGTCCTGAAGCTCTTTGGGGTTGACCTTCTGCCGCTCCGGCATCTGGAGTTCTTCCCCGCTCTCCGGGTCGAATCGCTTGAAGACCAGCTCGTAGCCCTCCGGTCCGAACTGAATCTTCGCAAGTCCCTTCTCACGCACTCGGTTGAACCGTTTGATGTCGATCATAAAATCTCCCTCCCGGTATCGCTATCCACCGACCGACATTTGCCGGCCAGATCCAATCGTTCTGCACTTGCGCCATATCCCACTTCTTCTTCTCTGCCTCAATCTCGTTCTTGATTGACTCTACACTGACGCAGTCACCAGCGGGAAGCTCCCTCACGAAGCGGCAGGATGCGGAAACGCCCCCTTGAACGTAGATCGCCGGAAACGATCTGCAGACGAGCGGGCGCTTGTTGTAGACCAAGCAGGCTCCATCGCCGTAGTTCGGGCAAGGCCTAGTCACCATTTGGTACGCGGTAGTCACAACAGGAAAGCCGACACCGAAGAGAGGTTTTACGCTTTCTGGGGGAAACTGCAGTGTTTCGTCCGGGCTGAGGTAGAGTCCAAACTCCCATCCGAACCTCGGCTCGACAAGATTCTGCTCCCGGCAGCAATCCCCGCAGTTGGTACACTTGAAGTCAACGGCTACCATTCAACGCCCCGATCACTGATTCTACAGATTCTTTCAGTGAGGCGTCCATCTGTTTTACAGCGTTGACCAAAATGAAGACCATCGGGGCGTAGTCGAAGATCAGTACGTCAGTCGGTTCTCCCTCGGCGTAGAGCTGGGCGTTCTCTATGCGCCAGATCGTCCGCGGGGCGACCGGCTCTACTTCCTGCGCGATGATGCCGACGCGGTCGATGTTGTCGTATCCCGGCTCCCAAAGCTGGTTGTACTTGAAAAATACGGGGTTGATCTTCTCTACAACCTCGATCCCGTCGGTAAACCGCTCGATCTCACGCTTCAGGCGGATATCGGACGACTTTTTGAACCCCGACAGACCACTGTAACCGGAGAACCCAGAACCAGAGTAGCCGCTGTCACCCGAGTAGCCTGACCCGGACGAGTACCCAGAGTAGCCCGAGTGACCGCAGTACCCGGACATTCCGGAGTAGCCGCTGTAGCCGCTCTGCGGTGAGGAGTAGCCGCTCCGTCCTGAGACCCCGGAAATCCCCGAGTGACCGCAGTACCCGGATTTGCCTGGGAAGCCTGAGTACCCGCTATCCGTCGAGGAGTACCCGGATGTACCAGAGAAACCGGAATAGCCTGAGTAACCTGACGTTCCAAGACCAGCGCTTCCATACCCGGAGTAGGAGCTGTAGCCAGAGTACCCCGACACGGCGCTGTAGCCCGAGATCCCCGAATACCCTGATTCCCCGCTGTAGCCGGAGTAGCCAGACGCCTGACCTCCACCACCACCGCCAGATGTGACGAACCAACTTCTGGGAGATGGCGGGAGGAGACGAGGCGGGTCTTGCTGACTGCCGAAGTACGACTGGTACAGGCGCCAGACCTCATCGGCTGACAGCGCCCGATTCCAGAACTGTAGGTCTGATGCTCGGCACTCGTTCCACTCGAATGAGCCATAGTCTCTCGGGAGCCCGACACCGTAGCTCCAAGCTCTTTCACTGGCAAACGCAGTAGCCGAGCCGTGCGTCTGGGAATCCCAAAGCTTGCCGTCCACGTAGACGTCTAGGTACCCATTGTCAGACGCGCTCCTGACCACCCAAGTAACTAGGACCCACCTGTTTGTCGGACACGGAGTACCGCCACAGACCATCGTGTGATCTTCTGTGACATACCCAAAGAAGTAGCCTTCGGTTGAAATTCCGACCACGGCATTTGTGTAGCCACCGGCCGGACCATCAAGAACATCGAACAATGAGTTCCATTGAGTGGTCCCAAGATTCAGCACCCAGGCCGATACCGTGTACGCCCCATCCACCGCAATCGGAGTCCGTACGGTGTGAACCGGGGTATAGAAGTAGTACTGATTGGTGTAGCTGAAGGTGCCACCGAGCTGCGGCCCACGGGCGCCAACCGACCAGTAATCCGGTCCAGCCGGAGCCACGAAAATCTCCGGACCTGCTACGTTGTGGAGATAGTTGCCAGATCCCTCGTTGAGAAGCAACCACACCCCAAGCCCTTGGTTGAGCGGGTGGTCTGGATTAGCTTTCCATCCAGCCCCGACCGGCTTGGTCGGAGGTTCTGATGGTATTGACAGCTTACGGGTGACCGCTTGACTGCCGGATGAAACGAACCACTTGCGCGGCGACGACGGGAGAAGGCGCGGATTGTCAGGTGTCCCCCACGGGTGCCGCTGTAGGTACAGCATCTCGTCGATGGACAAGATACGGTTCCAGATGGCGGTTTGAATGACCGGAGCGCTGTAATTGCCAACTCCGTTTGCCTTCCCACCTGCGATGTTGAACATGTCCGCGTCGTAGTCGTTGCGATAGTAGATCGGACCCAGTCCAGTCCCTATATTCGCACTACGTCCAACGGCATAGATGTTGACATCCCCAGCGGCATTCCATGTTTGAAATGCAACAAACCCCATGCGTTGCTCAAACTCAGTCATGGTGAGGTCGGGACCATCCAGAGTGTGGTTGTTAGCCCCCCCATTTGAGTAGTAATCGCATGTCAGCCCATGAAGCGAACCTGTCCAACAGACCAGGCCGTATGACGCCGATAGGCTCCCGGCGCCCCTAAATCCGCCAATCGCCACGTTCTGCTCGACAGATCCATAAAACACAAACTCCGTCATGCTCGTTCCTTCTGGAACGTCCGAGAGCTGTCGCATCGACGTAGTATGTGGCCCGAAGCCCGTCGATTGTACGGCGTGGATCCCGCATCCTCTCCGCGTCTGGGCCCACCTAACATTCATCCCGGTGTCAGGAGCATTAGGAATGCCGTAAAACAAAGTCATCCCAGTGCAATACTCCTTCAGTGACGCCCCGACTCCCTCCAAGAGCGGGTACCACAACGTCATTCCATCGTGAACTGGGTGTTCCCTGTTTACCTGAAATTCGCTTCCAACCGGCTTTGTGAGCGTTTCATCGGGGATGATGAATGCCCTAGTAAGCCCGGAGTCTCCTCCTCCTGCCGAGTATCCGGACGACCCACTCAGTCCAGATCCACCCGAGTACCCAGATGGCGCCGTGTCGCCCGAATACCCAGAAATGCCGGAGTACCCCGAGAACCCGCTGTCTCCGAACCCACGGTACCCGGAGAATCCAGAAGGCGCAGCGCCCGAGTAACCAGAAGACCCGTACCCCGAGTACCCGGATGCTCCAGAGCATCCCTCCATACCGAACTGGAACACCCAGTTCTGCTCTGGACCTTCCTGAGCGGGGGCGAACCAAACCTCCGGCTGCGCTGGGACAAAACGAGGATTTTCTGGGGTGCCAAACGGGTGAGAGTAGAGCTCTAGCCACTCCTCCGAGCTCAGTTCCCTGTCCCAGATTTGAATCCAGTAGATGTTAGCGCCAACCGTTCTGGTTAGCTGGGCTGCTGAGGCGTCGTTGCCAGCGATGACAAACCTACCCGTGCCACCTGTGTCGTAGTCTATCGTCCCGGCTGTCTCTGCGGTGGACTTGACGTTCCTGCCGTTAACCCAGAGACGAACAGACCCGCCATCACCCCATGAACCGCCGACTTGCGTTGGAACCGTAAGATCGCCACAGTCGTAGGCGTCAGTTTCGTAGATACCAGCACAGTTGACGGCGAAGCTGACGTAGTTCTGCCCAGCGTACGCTGGATTCACGTTTAGGCAGTACGACGTGTATGGGAACGCGCCATTGTTGTAGGTCTTATCGAGGATCTTTCCAAGCCAGATGTCGCTCGTGGTCCTGCGGAAGTAAGTGGCGACCGAGATGCCTTTAGTTGGCTCGCACCAGTTTCCACGCTCGATCCATGTCGCCTGATCCTCGACGGTCGTTCCGGGGTATGCCCGACCCCCACCACGCTCACCAGTCCAGCGCGGTACAGCCCTAGCCCCCGCACCTCCGATTGTATTGAGCGGGAGCCTGTTGATGAGGCCAATGCCCTCCCCCGCTCCTTCCGTGAAAAGGAAGACCTCTCTCAGGCCACGATTTAGCGGGTGATCCCAGTTGACACCAACAGCAGAGTGCGGCTTGAAGGTATAGGCCTGAGGAGCCCGCATCCTGACCGGAACCACCGCGGTGAGAGGCCAGTAGAACGGCAGCAGGTTTGGCCCGAATCCCATCAGACGAACCTCGGAACTGTCGGAGTTCCATAGGGGAAGAGGCTGAATTGCCTGACTTCATCGTCGGTCAGGCACCTGTTCCAGAGGCAGAAGTACTCGAAGATTCCGTCCCAGACACTATTATTGGTCTGAGTGCCGATCGCCAATGTTCCGGCTGGGTAGGCTATCGGGTAAGCAGTGGTGTTGACCGTGTTTATGAATACCCCGTCTTTGTAGAACGACGCAAATCCAGTCGTCGTTATGTTCCGCCACGTACCACCGAGCGTCACCCACGGGTTGCCACCACCGGGAATGCTGATGAGAGAGACGGAGCTCAGGTACCACCCGTGGATACCATAGTCTGTGCCACAGTAGGCAAAGCCCAGCTTCCCAGTATCGCCAGGGACAGTGGTTCCCCTGATACCCCATTCATAGAATCCTAAACCTATTATAGTATCCGGAGACCCGATCAGCATCCTCGATCCACTTCCGCTGTGGGTATCCAGTTTAACCTTTGCGATTATGGTGTGGTTTTGCACCCGGAGTGGAGAGTTTGCGTTTGCACTGGACGGGAGTGCGATGTAATCTCCAGCGCTGCCCGCCTTCAGCTCTAGGAAGTAACCCCACCACGCAGTCCCACCAGGCAGAACGCCTTCTATCCCATACGGCGCAGAGTGGAGGGTGGATCCCCCACCCTCATTCATCGCCCAGAACGCAACTATGCCATTCGACAGAGGATCTGCCGGATTGAGGGATGGACTGCGGTAGGTAGGCTTCCGCAGTCCGCCATGAGATTGCAAAGCCCAAGGCATTGCCCACCCCCGCTAGGCGGCAGGCGCGTATGTCTTCGGCCTCGCCTTGAGTACCCATCCAGCGGATAGGTTCTGATTGGTCCCGTTCTCGATGCTGAACTTGCACGTTTGCGAGATCGGCACGTTCGGCAGTGGGTAGGACGCAGATGCGCTCTGACCGCTCGGGATCACGAATGCCCCGACGAACAGGTACTTGTAGGTTGTTGCCGGGGCCGGCGCGTCCTCCGTCCCTCCGACGATGTCGAAATCTTGGCGATAGAGATTGACCGTGTAGTTGGCTCCCACGGCGGCGCCGAAGTCGCATGTCAGGACCAGATCAGCCAACGGGTAGTCCGAGGCGTTTGCCACCGCAAGCGAGGTGTCGTCGGCCGCGACGAATGCGTTTGACGCGGCCGATGCCCCGTTGGCCTCGAGAGTAACAGCTGAAGCGTATGTGTACTTTACCTCGTTTGCCATTTCTCCCCCTAGACAGCGAACGTGTTGACCGCGTTGGTGACGGCAGTGATGATCTGTCCGTCGGTACAACCAGTCGGATTGGCGAGTACGTTCGCATCGGCGATGACGGCCCACATGATCTTGTCCGTTGCGGATTCCGTATTGATCAGAGCATCCTTCGCCCATGTGAGCCGGGCAGCGTGATTTGCGGTCCCCGGATCCTCCGCGAGGATGTCGATCGAACACTTCGCTACCGCCGCGATCGTCCGACTCCGAAGCGTCTGGTTGGTGACTTTCGTGTTGTAGGCCTCAAGCAGCGTTGCCATTTTGTTTCTCCTCTAGCGCCTCATCTCTGAGGGCGTCTTTGTAAGTGTAGTCGTATGACCCGACGTGGATCATGAGCTTAGACAGATCGTGATCCACGTAGAGCTTGAAACCGGAGTCCATGGCTCGTTGAGAAAAGTAGTAGTCCTGATAGACGTACCGCCGATTCTGCTCGCTGTACCCCATGAGGAACCACGGGTGAGCCATCTTCTCGTACACCTCCCGGGCCACCAGCGTTAACCCCTGCGGGAGCAACTTGACCTCCTCAAGCCCGGTTGACGTCTCCTTCGTGATAATCCTTTTGTCCTTCCCGGCCGCGGTGAACCTCTGACGCTTTCCTTTGTTGGTCGAGTAGTTCGCCCCAACGATCGGAAGCCGATGCCGGGCGAGACGGTGTATGGCGTCTGGAGGGAACCCCATGTCATCCTCGACGCTGCAAAAGTGCGTCCACCTCACCTGCTTGTCCTCCAAGTACTTTTCGACCAGGCGCTCGTAGTTCTCCGCAATCCCGCTTCCTTCTGTCCCGTCGGGGACGAAGTACTGGGTGTCGCAATCCTCAAACACCCTAACGTGCGAGAAGTACATCGCCATTCTGGCGAGGCACATCGCATACTTCAGCCGGCACAGACCAGTCGACGGCGTCAAAACGGCAACGGCGAAATCTCCCATATTCCACCTCAAAGCTGAGCGATCGAAGCGAGGAACCGTTCTTTGTCTCCCGTAGACTCGAACTCCTCGGATAGACGCTTCAGCTCGAGTATCTTACCGTTCAACTCCTTGATAGCGTTAGTGAGAAGAAAGACCAGTGGCGCTACGTCGAACAGGATGATCTCGGTCTCCTCGCCCTCTTCGATAAGCTTGCCGGTGACCTTCCGGATGGTGTACGGAGCTAGAGCCTCGATCTCCTGACCGACGATCCCAACTTGGAGTACGTCGTCGTTCTTGGTCTCCCACAGGCCGTTCCACTTGAACGTGATCGGGTTGATCTTCCTCAGAACCTCTAGGCCGTCCTTGAATGCGCGGATGTCGCGCTTGAGTCGAATATCGGACGATGCCCCCGAGTATCCCGATCGGCCCGAATAGCCAGAAACTCCTGAAAATCCGCTTCGGCCCGAATAGCCAGAATAGCCTGAAGTCCCGCAGTACCCCGAAACTCCCGAATAGCCCGAGTAGCCTGAGCTGGAGTATCCCGAGATGCCAGAGTATCCCGAGTAGCCTGAGCTGGAGTAACCCGACACCCCGCTGTACCCAGAAAAGCCTGACGTCCCGCAATAGCCGCTGACGCCTGAGAATCCGCTGTAGCCCGAGCTGGAGTAGCCACTTGTCCCCGAGAAACCAGATCCGCCACTACCGCCCGAGTACCCACTTTCGCCCGAGAAGCCGCTGACCCCGCTAAACCCCGAAACCGCCGAGTACCCCGAGATCCCCGAATAACCCGAAGTTCCAGAAAATCCAGAAGTGGCCGCACCTGAGATCCCAGAGTACCCCGAGTATCCTGACGGACCAGAGTAGCCACTGTCGGTCGAACCCGGTCCGCTATAGCCTGATGGGCCACTGTAGCCGGAATCGCCCCCGCCGCCAGAGTAGCCCGAAATCCCTGAGTAGCCAGATGTCGACGAGTAGCCCGAATAGCCTGAAACCCCGGAGTACCCGGAGATCCCAGAATAACCACTCATCGACGCAATCTTGTCCCAGCCCATATCAACTCAGAAGGTAGACGTCACAGGTGTCAGTGTCTAGGTACAGGTCTCCAGCGACGGCGCCTGGGATCGACCCCGGAGCTCCAGATCCGGTGAACCACTGCGTTCCCCGAGCGCCCGAGTAGGCGCTGATCCCAGAGTACCCACTGTAGCCCGAGGTCCCCGGACTGGAGTAACCAGAAATCCCACTGTAGCCCGAGGGCGAGGAGTAGCCTGAGATTCCCGAATAGCCCGACGTCCCAGAGTATCCCGACGATGACGAGTACCCAGAAATCCCTGAGAATCCAGACAGGCTAGAGTATCCCGAAATCCCCGAATACCCAGAAGGCGACGAATAGCCACTAATTCCCGAGTAGCCCGAACTGGACGAGTATCCGCTGATCCCCGAATAGCCCGATACGCCGGAGTAGCCGGAGTAACCCGATCGGCCCGAGTAGCCTGAGTATCCGCTGATGTTGCTCTGCTTTGTCCAGCTCATGCGTACTGGCCTCCGGTCGCTGACGTTCCAGACGAGTCTCCTGGGAAGTAGTTAGCGCCGCCGCCGTTTGTGTTGATCACGCCGTTCAGGGTTACTTGGTACCGGGAACCGGTTGCTGACCCGCTGTAGGTTGATGATGTGTCCTGAACCACTCCGGCCAAAGATGCGTATGCAAAGGCCGTAAACGCTGGAGTCCCAGTAATCGTCACTGTGTGGGCGGAAGTCTTGTTCACCCTGCCCTGGCTTGTTGCTACATGGGAGGTCGCACCGCCGCTGATTGCGTAGCTTCCTACGCAAGAGATTATCCCGTTGAATCCAGCATCGAGGTGGTAGACGGAGCAAGCGCCGAAATCGATGTTCTGGAACTTTATTGATGCAGCTTGAGCCCTTAAACCACCAAGCCCACCAGAGTTCGTGATCTTGAGATCCTTGATGAACACAGGATTTACGGTTGGGCAACCAACAACCGCTATGTTGTACGCAGCCGTTGTGTTGATCACGACGTTTGCTGGCGTTGAGGCGTTCCCCTGAACCGTTAGAGTGGCAGTTCCAAGCCCATGAAGCAGGCCGATCTGCATCCCAGCCGTGTAGGTTCCATCTCCGATTTGTACTGTGACGTTATACCCGGCGATGTCCAGCTGCATGATCGAGTCAGCAGCCTTCTGCAGAGTGAGGAACGCACCACCGGCCGAGTCTGTCAGCCCATCGTTGCTGTCGTTCCCATCGGCGCGGACGTAGTAGGTCCGGTCTGCCGTTAGCCTAGTCCTGACGTTCAGCGGGTTGCTCGCCCCGGCCCCCTGCTGGTAAACGTCTCCAGTGTTGAGATCGAGGTAGAGGTCCCCTGTGGCCTCGCCACTAATCGTGCCTGGCGCTCCATCCCCCGTGTACCAGAATGACCCCCGGACTCCGGATCCTCCCGAGTAGGCGCTGATCCCAGAATATCCAGATGGGCCGCTGTAGCCAGATGGGCCCGAGTAGCCTGAAAATCCCGAAACTCCCGAATACCCCGAAATCCCCGAGTAGCCCGATCGCCCGGAATACCCCGAGTAGCCTGAGTCGGAACTGTAGCCGGAAATGCCCGAGTAGCCAGATCGTCCCGAATAGCCCGAGTAGCCCGAATCTGAGCTGTAGCCAGATCTTCCCGAGTAGCCAGAATATCCCGAGTCAGAACTGTAGCCGGAGATTCCCGAGTACCCCGACCGGCCAGAATAGCCCGAGTAGCCGCTGTCGGAAGAGTACCCAGAAATCCCGCTGTAGCCGGAAATTCCCGAGTAAGCCGAAATCCCTGAGTAGCCTGATCGCCCAGAATAGCCCGAGTAGCCTGAATCTGAACTGTAGCCCGAAATCCCTGAGTAGCCCGACGTGCCAGAATATCCGGAGGGCGACGAATAGCCGGAGATCCCAGAGTACCCAGAATCAGACGAGTAGCCTGAGATGCCGCTGAACCCGGAAATCCCAGAAAATCCTGAGTAGCCCGACCGGCCCGAATACCCACTGTAGCCCGAGGCTCCTTTGGCTCCCTGCATGGCGAACACAAGCATGTCCGCCTTGTTTAGGCCCGGAGTGGCCGCTCCGGACGCCCTGCGGAATCTCAGCTTGACCGTGTAGGTCCCTGCCGGGAGCTCGGCAGTCCTGTGGGTGATCGCCCCGATTCCGTAGTCGTTCGTTCCGGAGAGGTACCGCTGGTACTCGTCGTAGTCTACCCCGTCGATCTGTATTGCGATCCCGATGGTAGATGGAGCGCCGCCGCTCTGCGTCCCGATCTCGAAACTTGCCAGCGCGGCAATCTCGACCGCCTCTTCGGTCGTGATTGTCGTCGACATCCCGCTGACGTCCTCTAGCGTAGCGGACGTAGTGCCAACGGGACTGTCCAGCTCGACGTAAGAACTCGGGAGTTTTCCAGCAACGGCATCCGCGCCGGGAAGCCCTGAGTAGCCCGAGATCCCAGAGTAGGCGCTAATGCCTGAAAACCCCGAAACGGACGAGTAACCCGAGAGTCCCGAGTAACCCGAGTATCCACTGTCTCCCGGCCCCGAAAACCCTGAGTACCCAGACTGCCCAGCTCCCGAGTATCCAGAGTACCCTGAAAACCCGGATCCGCCCCCGGGGTCTCCCTTTTCTCCGGAGTAACCAGAGTATCCCGACGTTCCGGGGCTGGAGTACCCAGAGAATCCAGACTCCCCGCCGGCCGGGCCGGAAAAGCCACTGTAACCGGATGTGCCGGGGCTGGAGAAACCAGAAGTTCCGCTGTATCCGGAGTAACCCGATGTGCCGGGGCTTGAGTAGCCAGAGAATCCCGAGACCGAGATTCCCGAGTACCCTGAGATGCCCGAGTCTCCGCTATAGCCAGAAGTGCCGGGGCTTGAGTACCCAGAAGGGCCGCTGTAACCCGATGGGCCTGAGTATCCGGAGGTCGATTCTCCCGAGTACCCGGATGGGCCGGAGTAGCCAGAGGTCGAGACCCCCGAGTATCCGGAGTAACCAGAAATGCCGTAACCGGAGTACCCGGAGGTCCCGAAAGTGTACGGAAGGGCGTTCCAGTTCTGAATGCCGTCGCCGAGCTTGATCTTGCCAGTGTCAAGCTCAACACCAACTTCGCCTTCAGCCAGAAGTGGATTCGCTGCGGTCCACTCTGCTGCGAGGCCGCGGCGAAGCTGGATGTGGACAGCCATTACACGCCCCCACCATCAATCGGGTCGATTCCGCCGTAGACGGAGGTTGGAGTACCGCCGTCGACGTCTCCAAAGTTCTCAGACGTCCCCTCGCCGCCGCCGCCACCGATGATGATGCAGCTCTCTATCTCCATCGTCAGAGCGCCTGTCCGTGCGGCCCGACTAGGCCACCGGGACTATCGGGTTTGACCATTGGAGGAATCAGGTCAATCGGCTTTGCGACTTCGATTTCCCGATAGCACCGGTTACACTTGAATGAAACCTGTCCGTCCGTCGTTGCCCCCTTTACGTCGTACATCGACCGCTTGTTGCGGGCTCCGCAGCCGGGACACTCAAAGACGACGTAGTCGGTCCCGGGTACGCGCTGGTTACTCCGGAGGTACCGCTTGATCGACTTTTTCAGCCTCAATCCTAGCTTTACGGCTTCCTTTGCGAGCTCGCCATCCGGATCAGGAAGTGGCTCTCGAACGGTCTTTGTCTTATGTCCTCCACCCTTGTTCACTACCTTGACGGCGGTAGTTCTCAGAATAACTCCCGGCATGTTTCCCCCTATTGGATTTGACCTGTTTGCGTTGCAGATGGGCCAGTGGCATTGCTGATTTTCTCCATGGCACCCGGCAACATTCCTCCACCGCCGGCAGCTCCCGCCTGCTTCTGCCGGATGGCTTGGATGAGGATGTTGGCACCCTCTTCCTCGAGGTTTTTCTTGATCGAGTCGTACAGGCCTCCCAGATCGAGAGACTCCAGCATGTTCTTCATATCCATGTCGCCCATTCGCCGCAGGTTGAGCATGAGCGCTTGCTGCGGCATTCGGGCCGACTTGAGCAGGGATCCGGGGACCATCATGAACGTAAACGCCTTCCAATGCTCCTCGGCAGGCGTCCCGTACGGGACCATCGTCCCGGGGTCCCAGTCGAAGTCCTCCCACGTCAATCCCTCGGACCCTAGAAGCTGCATCCTCCGTTTCAGCGTGTAGAACTGGAAGGCGTTGGGGACCCACTGCTGGCCCATCTGTTTCATGAAGTCTTCGATGTACCGTACCTTGAGCCTGACAAGGGTCTGTTGCCCCTCCTTCAGTTGCTCCAGAGTGTCTCCTGCCGGGACGATACCCCTGCGAGAGATGCTCCCCATGTCCAGAAAACCGCTCTGGCTGTCTAGTTCCTGCTGGGCGTACAGCATCGTCTGGAAGACGAAGCTGGGCAGGACAGGCGCCGGCCCCCACGTCGGAGCCTGAATCGAAGCCGGGGAGTAGAAAATCTTCGCATTCGGCATGTTCGGGTCGAGATTCTTCTTCACCGAAGCGCCGAAGGCGTTGTCCGGAGCAAGGAGTTGCGGGTTGACCGCCTTCTTGACCGCGTCAAGGATCCCTGCGAGGACGTTGTTCATGACATCCTGCAGCGGGATCTGGTTGCGGAACTCGGACAGTCCCGGGAACTGCCACGGGACCCGGTTCAACCGGAGGCACTGGAACGGGAACTGACCGTGGTAGTGCGGATTTGGACCGTCGTAAAGGACAACCGGGCCGCCGAGGATCATTAGCCGGCCGCGAGGATAAAGCTTCTGGCCAGGCTGGACGGCGTATCCGTACTCCCTCTGCTGATCCCCGACCCAAACTGTTGCGTTTGACGTATTTCTCTGGCTGTCCCTGATCCAGAACTCCCGGTAGAGAGCCATCGGTATTGCGGAGTCTCGGGCTTGGCTTGTGGTTTGGCCAAACACTCGGCGCATCTGGGGGGATAGCACCTGCCAAGCCCGTCCCCACATCCCCGTGCCGGCCTGAGACGGGCCACCAAGGTACTGCGAATACTCCTTGTCGACAGGGACTTTGTAGCCTTTGAGGGGGTACTTCTCCTTGAACCATGAGATCGGCTTGGGGGCGCGGTAGATGACTCCAAGAGACCGCTGTAGCGTATGGGACGGCCTGATCGGAATCAGGTCCATCGCGCCAAGGGCTGTCAGCTCCATCTCGCCTTCGCCGTTCTTCAGGTCTGGATTCCAGATCAAACGGCCGTAACCGATCGTGAGAGCCGCGTGGACGATGATCATGGCAAGGGTCATGTCGATGTCCTCGTTCATGAACCAAGCCCGGACCATCTTGTTGAGGACCTTCGCGTGTTCGTCGTACAGCTTGTTGTTCGCTTTGATCTCGAACGAAGGCCGGATGTCCGTGAGGTAGGAAATCAGCTGAACTAGGTTAGTCCACAGCCGGTTGGCGACCGGTGCGGCCTTGTAGCTAGGCCGGCGCTCGACCCACTGCTTCCCCATCAGGTAGTTGATGGCGCGGTCGATCTGGACTACGTCGTCGTTCCGCTCGAGGTCGTCCTTCGCCTCTTCAAAGACGGCCTCACACCACCGGCTGACCAAGAGATCGTGTGCAGTCTCGTCTAGCGGCCATTGGGTAGCGCTCGGGTCGTACGAGTACCAACCGGGTAAATCCATGGACCCCTCCGATGCTCAGTCTACTAGGGTTGTGTCAATCCCCGGCTGGGGGGCTCTTTTCTTGGGCGGGGCATCCTTGGGATCCGGGCAGTGAACCACTCCGTACTCGTTGCAGTACCGGGAAAGGTCCTTCTGGCGCCCGACGTGGATTTCTCTGCCATCCGGGTCAAGGTTTCTGGTGTTGAAGGCGGCGAAAACCTTGGGGGAGTACCGGCTGAAGAGACGCTCTCCGGGTCCCCCGCACTTTGGGCAGGTACCGCTGCAATCGGTAACGTGGGGTGAGTACCACTCCCAGATGTGGTCGCACTCGAAGCACTGGTCCTCGTAGACTGGCATGATCGCCTCCTCAGTAGAACCAGAGGTTGTCGAGACCGTCCTCAACCCGGGAGTTCATGTAGCGCTCAAGCGACATTTGCCCTGACTTGGCTACGTCTTCGAGCGGCTGGACGTGCCTCTCTGGGATCATCAGGGTAATCGGAACATCTCCACCGATCTTCCTGATCTGGCCAGACAGGACTCTGGCCTCTGCCCTCTCGACCCTCTCACGCATGTCCTTCATTTGCTCGTTCATGGCAAAAACGGCTCCGAACAGCGACGAGGAGTCGGTGAATTTTCCGAGGACGCTCTCGAGGCGAAGGCGGTCGACCTCCTCAATCCTCATTCTCGTATCAGGAGGCGCCGAGGCTTCCTCTTTCGGCGGCTCCGGAACTGGCGGCGGGGCCGCGGCTCTTCTCGTCCTACCCATCTCGAGCAATGCCGCGGCGAGGACATCGCGGTCCTCCCACTGGTGACCGGCGGTGCAAAAGTGGCTAAACTTAGCTCCCGGCCTGTAAATTAGGTCGTTTTCGACTCCACCCTTGTAACACTCCGGACACAACTCTCTAGGCTTTGGTTTGTTGGCGACGGCCATCTCCGCTCCTATAGCATGTAAAAGTCAGGAATTCCCGTCCGATCCTGAGCAATGTTGTCCTTGTCGTAAAGCAATGAGTAATCCGTGTTTTGGAAGTCCTGATTGGCTGGAATCTTCTCTTCTTCTAACTTGGAGTCCATTCTTGGACGCAACTGGGTGGCGCAGTAGTAGGTGATCATGGCCGACATGATCCCGTCATCGTGCTGGCCGGCTCTGGCCTCGTACCTCTCGGTCCCCTCCTCTACTTCCACGAAGTCGAACATCTCGTCGATGTCTGCCTCGGCCCGGATGATGACGGTCCACTCGTCGAGTGCCTGACGGAACCGGCCGATGAGCTCGTTGCGGTTCCTGAAGTTTGTCTGCCATCCGATGAAGTTCGAGTAGGCGTTCCGGGCTTTGTCCTCCCGCATCCATCGGTACCACTTAGGGTAAAGCAGGACCTTGCAGAGATCCGACACAACGGTCGTGATCGTATTGCATTCCGGGCTGATCTCCGCGGTGTTGTACATGTAGCCAAGCGCAGCGAGAACACGGGCGAACTGGCCGGGACCGATCCATCCGTGCCAGCGGGCGACTTGCCGAATGGGCTGATTGATGTCCTCCGGCACCGCAAAGACCTGGGCGCAGGCCGGATCGCCACCCTCGACACCCATCGACGGATCGGCCCCGATGTAGTAGTTCATGTTCGCCTTCGGCAGTTCCCAGATGCTTAGGCGACCATCCTGAAGCTTGCTGAGCTTGAAGCTGCGGTTATCCTTGTCGTCAAGACGGACCTCTCCGACCCACATGGGCGGCCGGCAGAAATGGGTGAGCATCTCCTGTAACCGCCGCTTTGAGAACGCGCATCTGCCTGAGGCGATGAAAGCTTCTGCGGGGCTGACCGGAAACTCTTGGCGAAACTTCTCGGGGTCTCCGTCGGTCGACTCAAACTCGGCCATCTTCTTCCGACGCCACGCCAACTGGGAATCGGTGAGGCCAAACCCGGCGGTCTTCTTTACCTTGTCGAGCAGAGCTATCTCTTCCGGCGTATGCTCGAAGCGCTCGGGAACGGTAATAGAGTATCCGGGCTCACGGAACCACTCGATGAACACAAAGTCCCAAGGAAGCTTTCCGGATTCTGCGGCCTTGCAGATCCGGTGCCACGTTCCGCCTCGACCTCTGGCGGTAGACTCCATGATGCCGATAGACCCGGGCAGCTCGACCAGTGAGCCGAAAATTCCCTCGGTAATGGCATTGGAGTTCCGGTATCTGGCAACCTCGGCCAAGTGGGCTCCGAAAAGCGACTTGGAATAAGCCGCGCCGGAGGGCTGATTCGCTGACTCAAAGTAGATCTGGGACTGGATTCCGGAGCTCCTTCGGCGATCTTCCTCTCTTGCTCTATCGAATCCAAGCAATCTGCCCCTTGCGTCATACCTCTTCTCAGGACGCATCCACCAAGGCAAGTACTCATGCGCCGTTCTGGCCATGTTGAAGTTAACATCGGTTCTCTCCTCCTCGTCCGACATCGTCAGAACGTGCGAGTTCGGGTGGAAGAAGACCAACCAGCACATCAGAGCTACCGAGATTGTCGTCAACCCAAGTTGGCGGGCCTTCAACACGACGATTCTGATGATGTTGTCTATCGACTGCTGCCGCTCGAAGCTGGCCAGAAAGACTTCCTGACTATCCCAAAACGGCCACAGGGGGACGAGACCAAGCTTTTTGGTGCGGATGAAATGGTAGTTTTCTAGGTAGTATCGGGGGGACTGGAGGCACTTGGCTATCTCGCCCTCAATGAACTGAATCTCGGTGTCACTGAGCGAGGCAAGCGCCTTAGCCTGATCGAAATTGGCTTCGAGCAGTCTGGCGTCTAGAGCTTCGAGGGCTTCGTCTAGCTCTTGTTGCTTCCGTCGGAGCAGTTCCAACGGCTAGGCCGTTTCTACCTACCCTTTGTCTGTTACGGCTTGGCTCATGAACGCCTTGATTTCCTCTGCGGTCATTCCCTGAGCCTCGGCTAGCTTGATCTGCTCTTGGATGAACATCTCTTCGTCGGTGTTCCCGACGAATTCTCCCTCGGTCGGCTTCATGCGAGCGGCGATAAACTCCCGAAGTTGACCGCCAAGCACATTTTCAGTCGACTTTGCCTCTTGCAGCTGTCTCGGCGTAGCCTTGAACTCCCGTAGCAAGGCGGCGTCGACAGAGAGGGCCATCAGTAGGAATCGGTACGCGACGTAGATGACGGCAGAGAGGGCGGCAAGAAAGAATGCCGCGGCCACAAGCAGGATCGCTAGCTCAATCATCGAGTATGCTTTCACGCTTGGGATTATACTTCTTCGCCTCTGGCAGCCCAAAGGCAAAGTCCCCCTCGCGCTTTTCCTGAACGAGGTTGACGCCGACCAAGTACCCGGCATCGTCGTACTCGCACGTCACGTACCCGTTGTCGCAAAGAGCCTCCGACCCGGGAAACTGGGCGTGGAACGCGGTCCGACGCCTAGTTGTGGCCGGGTTCAAGTCGATGTGGAAGGCCTCAGCCTCTAGGATGAGAGGCTCTTTGTCGTCCCGAGTGATGCAGATTTTCATAGGTTGTCCCCGTACTTCCGCTCAGGCTCGCCGACGGTCATCCACGCCCCGCTCTTCAGCCGGCGGACCCTCGGGCTCCCAGACTTGGAGTCCTTGTAGAGGATCCCGTAGAGTGTCTGAATCGGCCGGGTTCCCTTGACCGGCTCCCCCTGCTTCTCAAGGGCAGCGAGGATGTCGTTGGTCTTCATCGGTCCACGCGAGATGAGCATCGCCATCACCTTGTCGGCGATACTGGCCGGCTTCTTGGATCCGACGCCTTTCAAGACCCTCGGCTTGGACCACCTGATCGTCGCCGACATGTCCTCCGCCATCGGCAAGGCATTGCCAGCTCCGTTACTCGACAGAAACGATTCCAGCCCCCGAATAGCAAGGTCGATCCTGCCACGTTCCTCCATCAGGATCTTTCTGGACTGCTCAATGCACGTTCTGATATCGCTGAGGTTCATATCACTCTCCGGCCGACACTCTACGACCGGCTAGGGCTAGATGTCAAGCAACCTTCCTCGGCCTGCCGCGGCGACGGGGATGCTTCAACCTGCCCTTCTCCTGATAGTACTTGGTCGACCGCTCCCTAGAGCAAGCACGGCACACTCTACGCTGGTAGCCCTCTTTTGACTTAGTCAGCAGAAGGTTGTCACCCTCGTACGGGTGTCCTGCTGGACATGTCGTCTTGAGGCGGTTGTACCAGATCCGCTCTTTTTTGGGTGTCTCCGTTTGATCCGAACTCAATGATGAACTCCTTCCCCGCACCAAGCCGGGTTTTGACTGATTTGTCTCCGAACGACCTGATCAACGTGAGCTCCTGATCGTCGATCGAGTCGCTCGGGATCAGGGAAATCTGGGCCATCTTCTTAGTAAATCTGAACTCTACTTCCATTTTGCCCTCAGTGCTGATGCGGATTGAATTCGAGATCGGCCGGTTCCGGCGAACCAATGTCACAGCTTTCCAGCGACACCACGGCCGGGACACACCACTGCAGAAGGTAGGCCTTGGCTTCCTTCTCGGCGTCTTCCTTGTCAATGAACGGTCCGTCGACGACCTCTCCGTCAGCGCCACGGACGAACCACCTGTTTTTGATTGGCATCAGACCGTCCCGCCGCAGATCATCTGATTCGGCGATTTGTCCTCAGAAACCCGTCCGATCGCTAGTTTGTACCCGGCCTTAACCCCGAGCTCGATGAGCTCAAGAACGTCGTAGACGTGTACAAGGGCCTGTTCGGGGAGGGCGATACGCGAGTCGAAGATCCTACGTGCGAGGACTTCTTCCTCTGTTATCGGGTCCGGTATCTCCGGAACCGTCCACTGGTTTCTTCCGCCCTCTTCCCTCTGTTTCTGGTCCCTTAGGTGAAGCTGTAGAGCGTCCATACTCTCCTCCTAGCAACATGGCTCTCTCGTTTGTGGTCAGTGGTTTAGTCATGTCAACCAGACGGTCGAACAGAGATGTCATCGGACTCGGATCGGATTTCGGGATCGGGAACTTGATGCCCGCAGCCTCTTCTTTGGTTGGCATAACCACGATTTCTAGATTCTCGCAGATCAGCTTTTTGAGTTTTGGCTTGGCGCCCTTGAATAAGTTGAAGATCGCCGGGGACACCTGAACAAAGCATCCGAAGTAGTACCCCTTGTTCGATCCCTTCAACGCGCTGTTTTCGACGATCGGGATGGACTTGAAGAGTTTCGCGTCCAACATGTCTTTCAGCGTTATGTTCATTTCATCATAGCCGGGTTGAACCCGTCCGGATCTCCCGGCTTCTCCTGTGACTCGACGAAGGTGACTGTTGTCTCGACGGTGGTGTCGACTTGCACAGAGCTCTCGCTGCGGTCACGATTCCTGTCCAGAATCTCCTGACCATCGGCATCGACGTAGAAGATGAGCGGCTTTGTCCTGCTCTGGTATTTGTTGAGCGCCGGGATCATTGCGATGATGCCTTCCTGACTGTGCCAGAGCGTGTACTCGGTGTAGAGCTGACCGACGATTGGGATGTTGCAGTCGAACGTCGGCGGCTGGATCTCGATCTGGTAGAGCGGTGACTCGGAAGCCATCTGGGTGATCCTGACAAACAACCTCAGGTCCGCACACCATTTGAAGCCGTACTTGAGGTTCCTGAAAATCTGTCCAAAATACGGGACGGTCTTTGGCATCACTTCTCCTCTCGGTTCGTTAGTTTGTCCATGATAAGCACCGCACCGCCGATGGACAGCCACAGAACGAAGAAGTCCTTCACGGTCGGCGCCAGAAAGACGGCCGGCACCAGACAGACCCACAGGCTGAAGCAGAAGAAACAGTTGACCAGTTCGTACAGAGTGAGAAACCCGCGGTTCCAGAGGTACTCCCTCATCCTGTCGAAGCATCGCCACGGACCAGACTCTCTTGTGACAAGGTGAGAAACCCGGTACGCGGCGAGCGTCCATGCCAGAACCGCCATCCCCTTATTCATCCGGCACAGCCTTTCCGGCCTTCAAAAGCTCCTCGATCTGCCCGAGAGCCTCCCGGGCCATTGCGGATACCTGTCTCAGCTTGGCGGTCTCCTGACCGCGGCGCCAGAGGATCAGGGCGTTACGGATCTTGCCGAGGCTCGTCACGGCGATCTGAAACGCCGCCCTAGTGCATTCGATCTCATGGAGCATCCGCTGGCGGCAGAGGTGGCCTGGCCGGAACTCTTCGCCGCAGTCCGGGCATTGTGGATACGGCGGGGAAGCATCGGCCAGCGGAGGGGTCACTGGACCATCTTGTTCGTCATCCACGTTCCCATCTCCCTCAAAATCTCAGCAAACTGGGCCTCGTTCAATCTTGGCGATGGAACCGCCAGACAGCCGGCGTTGCCGTCCACGTTTTTTACGGCGATGAGAAACCCAACTAGGGTCATGTTCGGACAATCCTCTTCCAGCCTGTGGACGAAGTCGTTGATCGCAGCGTTGGCAGCGTCAATCTCTGCCTTGTCAATCACCAGCTGGTTCGCTGTCACGCTTCTTCTCCTCGCCCGGGATCTCTTCTGCTCCGTGGACCCTGTCGTACTTGTAGCCGCGCCGGAACACAAGGTTCACGAACTTGCCCTTAGACGGGGCATGGACAAACTCTTCCCATTTCTCCGGTGTTACATTGTGGTAAGAGTAGACAGTCCCGTCTGTGAAGCGGACATAGCAGTCCTGTTTCGCCTCGTCGTACTTCATTCCAATGACGTTAGAGCTGCCGTAAACGGGCATCCAGTCCATACTTCAGCCCTCCAGAGGCTCACATGATCTTGTGCTTCTGCCAATTTTCACCGTAGAGGTCTTCCTTGACGAAGGTGTTCTCCTCAAACTGGATGTCGTAGACGACCTCCTGCTTCTTAGCGTAGATGGCGCCCGCCAACAAGAGGACGGCAACGGTGCAGAAGACACCCCAAACCCAGTCCGGAGCGTGGAATCTGTCAAGGTACAGGTACGCCAGAAGGCCCCACAACAGCACTCTTCCCGGGGACACGGGGATCCTCTCGGCGGGAATCACTTTCTTTTTGCTTGCCACAGAGTCGTTCCTCCTCGATAGCGGCCATCTCCCGAAGGGCCATACCGCAGATTGACCCCTCGCAGACGAAGTGTCCACACTGGGAGTGGGATGACGCGATGTGGTGGAGCGCCTTCATGGCTATCTTCACCTGCGCCTGAAGGGCAGACAGCCTCTCGGCATGGTCTAGGGTCTGCTTGAGATCGGCCGGCTTGAAGGCCCCCTCCATCCCGGTGCCGAATACGAGCCACCCGAACTCCTGCCACTCCTTCTTGTTGTACCCATCCGTTCCGACAGCCTTGCTCCAGAGTCGGTGGTACAGCTCGTCGGCTAACTTGTTCGTCATAATTCTCCCTCTTTATTCTGACGAAGATCGTTCTTCGCTTTCTCCTTGAGATTTTTGACGAAGTCGCCGATCCGGGTCATCTCCATCCAAAGCAGGGGTTCGTCGGCTTCAATCCGGCGGATCTCCTCGTCCGTCAGATTCCGCTGGTGGAGCGTCTCGTCGAAGACTAACCACGAGTAGCAGAAGACGCACAGGGAAAGGTCGCCCTGCTTCGGCTTCCGCTTGTGCGTCAGGTTGGCCGTAGCGGTCAGCCTGTTGTGGCACTTGATACACAAGCTGACCGGAACATCGAGGTCTTCAGCAACTTTCATAATCGGATCCTCCAACGGCGTCCAATATCCGACGCCCAACCCACCTCGCACATGGGACCGCTACGGCGTTTCCGAGTTGCCGGTATCGCTGGCTGTCGGAACTTCCGGAGGTCCATCCCACAGGGAATCCAAGGGCAATCTCGCACTCCTCGGGAGTGAGTTTTCGATAGTCGCGCCCCTCAAAAGGACCACGGTCCTCTGTCCATGCTTGTCGACCCCTTTCCAGTAGTTGCTGTCGAGCCGGGTTCCAATCGTCAGAATCGTCCATCCGGAATCCCTTTGGAATACCGCCAAAGGCCCGCCGATCAAACCCGACGATGAATACATGCTCGCGTCTGAGGGGTAGCCCGAACGCGGCTCCGTCCAGCACTCGCCATTCCCCCACATACCCCAAGTTGTCCAGCGATGTGATGATTGACGTGAAAAGACGTCCTTCGTCTGCTGTGAGGATACCCGTGACGTTCTCGAGGAGGACAACCTTTGGCCTGACCAGTGACGCGACCCGAAAAAATTCCCAGTAGAGGCGGGTTCTTTCGCCAAATCCGCGCTTTGACCACCTGCCCCGCATAATTGACGCATCTTGGCACGGAAACCCTCCGGCGAGAAGATCGACATCTGGGCAGGTTTCGGGGGTGACGCTCTCGACATGACTCAGCTTCTCCGTGTCCTTCCAGTGCTTGTATAGCACGGCTAGACACCGTCCGTCAAGCTCGACCTGTAGAGCTACTCTACTTCCCTCTCGCTCTAGACCGAGATCCAGACCCCCGATGCCGCTGAAAAGGCTTGCCACTCTCATCGGCTTTCACCGTCCACACCGGCCATCGTTGGTTGTAGGAGGCCAGATATCGCCAGACTGAACCGTCGCGGTCCTTGTAGATCACGGCGTTGTCTCCCTGCCACAGGATCTCAGCCGCGTCCTTCTTTACTACTTCGGGGATCTCTTTCAACACGCCACCTGAATGATGACCACGGCCAGCGCCAGAATCGCGGGAATGACGACGATCGCCACGGCAAACAGGCAGCTGGACCAGCTGAACTTCGGACCACAGTCGTACCCGTATGGAACCATCACTTTTTCCTGAACCGCTGCGCTACCGGACAGGTGGCCCAGTGAGCCACGCGACCCTCGCGGTCGATCGGAAGCCGCTTGTCATTCGGAGTGATCCACCACTCGACGATCGCCCCACAACCCTTGCACTTCGACTCCCCGGAGTAGGTGTAGCCGAGGCCGCGGAGCGTCTTCGAGTCGAACTTGGCTTCGGTCATCGGATTCTCTTCAGCCCTCCGAGGATCCCGCGCTGGTAGACCTCTTTTTCGGCCGGTTTCTCGACCACCAGAACACGCTCCGGGCTGGATTCCTTTACGGATTTTGCGATCTGGGCCCCGGCTTCGGCAATGGCGAGGTTGGCGATCGCCTGTGCATCGAGACTCCGCACGATCACCGGATACATCTCCTCAACGTAGCGCTGCGCTACCTTGACGATGATCTCGCGCAGAACAGCCGTTGCCGTCGACTTGTGTACCATCAGGTCGTCGATCGTCATGTTCACGTCGACAGCCAGACGATCCGCCGGCTTCGAGACGGAGATTTTGATGGGTTCTGCCATCATTACCTCCCGACGATCGAAGGCGGATGGACCGGCACGTTCGGCGCCGGCCTGGCCTGAATGATTCGTTTCTCGGAGGGCTTCATCCAGCAGATCCAGAATCCCTTGTTGGCAACCATGACCAGCTCGTCCATCGAGAGCTCACGGTTGTAAACCCACACCCTGAGGTTCCCCTCGCTATCCACTTCCAGCTTGTCGGCGTCGAACTCGAGGACGTTCGCAGGGGCCAGTACGATCTGGTATTTCTGCGCCATCTACCACCTTCTTTCTTTTGCGATGAGTGCCTTTGCTTCGCTGTGCCAATACTTGAAGAACGTCATCGGCCGCGTCAGGTCTCCGTCTAGGAACTCGCACATTTCGTGTACCAGCTCCCTGTAGAGCGGCCCGAGGAAGTAAGCCGCCAGAGCCAACCGCCGGCTCCAGTACCACGCCTTCAGACGGCCGATCTTCACCGCTATCCACGTTCGCATCATTTTTTAACCGCCTTGCGATCTTCCTGATACACCGCATAAGCTCTGCCCGGATGTCCTCGTCCCCGTCTAGGCAATACCACGCCTGCTCGCACAGAGCCGCCGCCATCCTCCGGTCGTACGTTTCCGCCTTCTTCCTTCGGCTCTTTGGTGAAATCAAGTTCTTTTATCAGGCTCCCGCGGTGCGGGTGCATCTGGATGGCGATTAGAGTAGCCCTATAGAGCCTCCCGAAATACTCTATGGTGTGATCCAGCGATACGAGAATTCTTCCATCATTGTCACCGGGCATCAGGTTTCCACGGGCGCTGGTAATGGTAGTGCTTGCCACACGTCCTGCGGTAGTGTTCGCCGTCTGGGAACCCGCACGTCGCCGGCTCCCTGCAGCCCGGCTCGTCGCACCCCATCTCAGGGACAGGATGAGGATCGTCCCACCCAAGTACGTCGAAGGCCTGCTCGAGGGCAGACAGCCCGCCCGTTGTGATCTTGGGCCCGGAGACCATGTATCCGAACTGGATAGCCATCGCCTCGATGGCCTCTTTGGCCGCTTCAGAATCGAATCCGCACTTCTGACATTTGGGCATAGTTTTGTCGGTGGCGGCAGGATCATCCCCCCGGACTACTGCCGCCGACCGCCCGGCCGGCCAGTCGCAAAAAGGGTCGGCCAAGATTGATGGGGCGGTTTTGAGTCCAATCCGCTTACCCACCGGGACTAAGTGGTGGCGCCCCACATTACTCTACAGGTACTTGTCGAGCGCAGCGGCGACGGCTGCCATGATGCCTTGCCGCGGATGCTCGGCGTACCACATCTCGATGAGTTGCTCGTCGGTTGCCGGAACTCCGGTCGCTTCGACTGATTCGAGGTTCTTGTCCTGCGAGAAATCGAGGTATGCCTGAACGACCATGAGCGGTGTGGCGGTCTGATTCGCCACATCCTCGGTCCTCCAGTACATGCCCGTCGCCGAGTTCCGCTTGTTCAGGTAGGTGTTCACATACTCCGGATAGGTCAACATCTCTTCCTCCTAAGTGGCATGGCCGATGATGGCACCGGATTGGGTCACTGTCGCCCCTTGTGCCATTAGGGGCTAACTACCAATCCGCATCGGCCACAACTTATGCCGTCCGTGCTGCCAGCCCCGTCGCTGCGGGTCAGTACCACACCCCTTTCGGCAGCTTCCCAAGCCCACCCCGGCTCACTCCAGCTACGGTTTCCCGCCAAAGGAGAAGCTCTCCGGGGACGGACGGCTTCCGCGCCGCCGTGCGGGTAAGCGACCTCCAAGAGCCTACGCACACCCGCTAACCCAGCCACTTGACGGGGAGACGAGAAGACCCGGCAAGACGGCGGCTATTTCGGATCCATCTCCGTGAACCTTCCGTTCACGAACGTCACCAGCATCGCAGTGTCCAGAAACACCGGGTTCCCCTGCGGGAAGAAGCGCATGAAGTACTGCTCCACAGCCCCTCTCGGCAGAGTCTTGAGCTTCTCCAGCCGCGCATCCGGCGGCATCCGCTCGATATCCTCGAACATCGGATAGTTGCCGGTGAACCGGTTCTCGTATTGCCTCAGGAGCCGCTCCAGTACGAGGGCAACGTCCTGCGGCGGCAGCCCGGTAGCGTCGATCGCGTTTTTGATGATGTCGTGGAGTATCTGGCTCATGATCCCTCTGGTATGGCCCGCCCGCGGCGTCGACCGCGGCCCTGCTCCCTCCGGGGAAACACGTAACCCGTGGCGTCCGTCGTCTTTAGGACGGGAGACAGACACCGACAGGGGCAACTTGCACGGGCCTCAATGCGGTCCGAAATCGGACTGTCCCTGAACCTTGTACCAGACGATTCGGTTGGCCGTCACGCTGAGGGCCACTCCGCTGTCAAATCCCATGAACAGTGTCCCATCGTCCCGCAGAATAGCAATCTCGCACATCTTACCGACCAGATGATTGAGCCTCGCCAAGTTTTCCTCGCTGGAAAGCTCCTTGGTCTCATCCGTGCCGGCCATGTAGAGTTTATATCCCGTCTAGTAAAACCATGTCAATAGAAATTTTTCCCGCCTTCTAGACGGAGGTACTTTACTATACGGTACGGGTCGCGGGGGTGCAGGATCCTGTAGAACACCGAGTAGAAATTCGCGTCGTGTAGAGTTGGATGGGCGCCGTAGAACCTCCACGGACCCTTCCCGCCCTGTTTCCACTCGATCACCCAGCAGTTCGCCTTCACGGGTTTTCCCGGGTGATGTCGGTCCGCAGGATGAGAGCGATCTGCCCCATCATCTGCTCGAGCTTGGCGCAGCGGTACTGCAGCTCGGTCGGGGATCCCTTCCTCGAGGCAGCGAGCTCCTCGGCCAGCCGCTCGATGTATTCGTGTTTCTTGACGAGCTCAGCTTTCATGATCTCCCGGTCGGCTTCCATCTTCTCCCGCTGCGCCTTCAGCAGGATGATCTCCTCGTCCCGATCGTGAAGCGTCATCGTCAGCTTGTCCAACCCCGTCGCCGCTTCCCTAACCGTCGCCCGGAGACCCTTCACCGTCTCTCCGTAGTCCCTCAGCTCCGACAGGTACCCCTTCTCCCGCTCTCTGAGCCTCTCGAGCTCTTCTCCTAGCTTCGTATTCTGCCAATCGTTCATGGTGCGTCTCCACAAGGACTTCCCATCTGTCGTATTTCCCCAGCGTCTTTTCCTTAACCGCCAGAAGCTTGAATGCCGCCTCTCTCTCCTCGCGGTTGATTTTCCTGATCAGACCCCTCAGTTTATCCGTGGGGATGAACTCGAGCCTCATGTACCCCGGAGGATTAATGCCGGCCCGCCTGTAGCGGCTGAGGCACCGCTTCGGCAAGCCAAAGATCAACCGGAAATTGCCCACACCGGGAATGTTGAGCTCGCTTCGATCGCCTCTGCGGAGGCCCTCGACCCACGCCCGCATCCAGACCTGAAGTCCAGTGGCGACTGCGTCGATGCACTGAGCGGCCTGGTCCTCGGTTATTCCGGTCAGATCGGCAATGTGAACCGCGAACCCCCGCTTGGCGAGCCTCCCCTGAAGGATATATTTGCGGACAATCCTATTCCTCCTCTTCGGTTCCATCAGGGCTCCCAGAGGTCGTTGTCGATCAGGTTTTGAACGCGGGCCTTTCTCTTCTCGTAGAACGCCTTGTGCCGATCGCACGGCACATTAGCCGTGCATCCGCACTCGCGCCAGTCCTCGAGGAAGCTCAGGGCCCGACCCAGAAGCGTGTTGAGGTCTTCGATGTCTTTGGCGTTGAGCTTCTCCTCGAGATGGGGAGGAAGCCGAAACTGCGGCGTCTGCACCATAACGAGCTCGGGTTCGTTCCGGACCCCCATCAAGTAGAAGAAGTAACCCTTCTTCGTCCAGTAGAACCCGAACCGGCCGCTGAGATGGATCCACCCGGGCTTGCGCCGGAGTTCCATTTCCTTCTCTTCTGGAGTCAGGATCACTGGATCACCCACGCTTCCTGGCCGGCTTCTCCACGAACGTCTCGGGCTCGATCACCCAGTTGCCGCACTGGAACGCCGAGATGATCCGATCAACAGTCCGCATCATCGTAGGGCGCCGGGTGTACCCTTCCCCCGATTCCGCCACGATCTTCCGCGACCGGCTCTCGATCAGGCGCCACCGCCACTCCGCGTTCCTTGACTTGTATGTCTGGATTCTGTACATCACTGCCCTCCGCATCGAAACAGGCCATGCTGGCCTCAGTGTAAATGAACCCATCCGGCCTCGCGCCGCGATAGGCAAACGCCACCGGCACGGCGCCGGCGTAGATCACGATCTCCGGAGCGAACCCGACTCCCTTCAGAGGAAGTTCCCGCAGGAACTTCCCGCTCCGGTCGTAGAACAACGCGACCATCTTGCTTCCCACTCCGATCTGACTCCCGTCCTTCCCCCAGATCACCGCCACATTACTCTTCACCCGCGGGGCCCCGGGCTCCGGAAGCGCCGCTTCATGCTTCCGCAGGTACTCAGGATCGGTCATTCCTTCCGGCTCACCCATTGTCCCAACCCCTTCATGATCGCTTCCCTGATCACACCCAACCCCTCGCCGTAGGTGAAAAACCGCTCCGTCTCCCTCCGCACGGCCCTCTCAATCTCGTCCGCTACCGTTTTTTTGAGCGCTGCCCCAAGATTCTCGCTGGAGCAGAACTGACGGACGGCTTCCGCCACCTGCTTGTCCATCTCGGTAGAGTAATTCTGCAGGTGCATCAAAATCTGATGCTTCATCGACTCCAGCTCGAACTTCACCACCGGCCCCGTCCCGATCATACCCCCTCCCCCACCAAACCACTCCTGCGCCAAGCTCCGCTTCATCTTCTCCCGGTTCCGCTCCTCAGCCCGCTGAAAGAGCTCCTCCAGACTCCGGCCGAACGCGGCATCCATCACGGCTCGCCCCCCAACCACTTCCTCAGGTCGGTCAGATACTTCCCGACGTCGACAAGCCGAATGTCAGGCGGACCGCAGCGCCCCAGCAACCACCGCGCAGACAGACACCGCTCCTCCAGCCGATCGACCTCCCTCACAAGCCACAGGAAGTCTTCCTCGCTGACCTCCCGGTACTCCAAACCCTCATCGTCGGTCAGCTTCATCGTGTGGTCGCGGATCATCTCGAGTCTTTTCATTGATTCCTCCCCATCCACTCGTCGAGCCGTTGCTTGAGAGCGAAGATTTCGTCCAGCGCAGCTTCGTACTTGAGCTCGTAGTAACCCTTGTGACGGACCGGATGCTGCCCGCTGACCGGCCTCCCAAGATCGCTCAGAAGAGCATCCCGCTCCGCGACAACCCGTCTGAGCTGCCTTTCCTTCTCGCACAGATGACAGGTACAGTCCGACCCAAGCGACAGCCACCTGCAGGCCGGCCAAGCCCGCTTCTCATACTCCTTGATCTTCACGCCGAATTCGTGCTTCGCCGCAACCCAGTCCTGCTCGTATTGGTCCGCCTTCTTCCGGAGCCGCTCGTTCTGCAGATGCGACCAGCACACCTCACACCAACCGTTCGGCCGCCCGTAACTGTCCGTGGTCTGCTCGTTCTCCTCAGCCGGCAACCCCACGAAATGCAGACAATCACCCCGACCGGGCCCGGCCATCAGGCACCCCCGCTCGCACCGGAGCCGCTCAACCTCACACTCGACACATTCAGCTGTAGAGCCCTTCTCCTTGTTGTACTGCGGGACAGCCTGATGCTTGATGCAGCGGATAAACAAAACATCGTCGGCGGAAGGCTTGGACCGCAACCGCACGACTTCGTCTTTGAGCCACTCTACGTCGCCCGCCGTGATCGCCTCCCAGTCGACGCACTCACAGCACGAATGGAACTCCTTGTACTTGATGTCTTCAAATGGGTCTCTCATGGTGTCCCCTTCAACCACTTCCTTACCGATGGTTGGTCGTCACACGAATTCTCCAGCAGTTCCCGCGCCTCCTCGATCCGCTTGGTCAGGTCTGCAATGTCTTGGTTGTCCTTCTTCACAGCCTCATCCAAACAGCGGATGTACTCCTTCCGGCTGAAAGCCTCCCGCTTGGCGGCGGCGAGTTCGGCGCGGAGCCGCTCAACCTCCCGCTGCGGACCAACCCCATGCTGAGGACAATAGTGATCGGTTACCCGCGTCTCTTCCATCCCGTACTTGGCAATCATGCAGGTGCAGCAATTATCAAATCGGTTGCGGAGCCGCCCAACCTCAACCTCAACTTTGAGCTTGTCGATCTGAATCGACTTTTCGAGGCACTCGCC